>Ga0224573_1000031_pt1 | contig 19273 bp, 12 predicted proteins | sample CRU1metagenome_FD_189088 | JGI IMG/M metagenome (GOLD analysis project Ga0224573, IMG submission 189088) | Spruce roots microbial communities from Bohemian Forest, Czech Republic - CRU1 | ecosystem: Host-associated > Plants > Roots > Unclassified | place: Czech Republic: South Bohemian Region... | reverse complement strand
TAGTCTTCCTTCTGATCCCAAGGAATGCGCGTCTGGTGGTATCATCGTATATAAGATCACGGCTGCATTGGATGAACTCCAGCTCTCGGCATCAAGACCGATAAAGAGCCTATTGGACCTAGCAAGGAAAGAAAGTCGCAGAGGGGGCGTAAAAAAGACCCTTTAGTGAATAGTCACCATTAAGTCTAGCCTACGGAAAGCTTGTATCTTTCAACCGCCCTTTTACCTTAGCGCTTGTGCTAAGGTAGGAAACTGCGAAGAATAGCGTAGTAAAGTAGCCAAGGGAATCAACTCTCCTTCTCAGATGCGGCCTTACGAAGGCTAGGCCCCTTATTCTTGCCTTCCACTTGTCGCCTTAAGCTTCCTGCAAATAGATACCTGCTTGCTTACTGGCAATCTATCCTAGAATGTGTCTGTTAAACAAAGCCCTAACCTCATCCGTTCGCTGAGCTCCTTGCTACCCGAGAATGAAAGAAGAACGGAATGAGGGATCGTAGCAGCTCTTGGAGAAAGTTAATTAGTAAGCGCTGGTACCCTTGCTCGAGAGTAGGTTAGTGTTCAATTAACCGGTGTAAGCCTACCCGCTGTTAGAGTTATCCTTGCCGCTGCAAGAGTTTCCGGTCAACCTCTTGCCGCTCTTACCCTTGCCGCTGCAAAAAGAGTAAGCGGTGTGATCTCATCCGCTGCTTGAAAAATATCCGTTGTTGTCTTCGTAACCGCGGTTATTAGTGCCTTTCTTACGGGATTGACTTTGGCTGGAATAACCGATGGTACTGAATGCGTAACCGGTCTTTCATCTACGAGTCCCATATCTCCCGCCCGATCCAGCAGCCAAGGAGATAGCCAGATGCGAGCTTGGATACCTCCCTTTCCATGTTGCGGTTCTTTGTGAGAAGCCCGGCCCCGCCCCGAAGGCAAGATCTTTTTATACTTCTTCATTTTCCGTCCGGTCCGAACGTTCGTCGGTCATTTGCCAATCCTACGGCCTATTGCCCGCTCCAATCGCTGCTTCTGTCTCTTGATCCTTATCTGGTTCCTGCCAGTGGCTTGGTTGGAAGCAAGCTACCTTCGCCTATCGGCCGGCATGGTAAGCAAGTATAATGCCTCCTTCCTTAGCACAAGCGCTAAGCGATAATAATACCTTTTGAAAAATTTCTTGACGAAACGATCAAAGGGCTACTCCCGCAGACAATCTTTTATTTGATTAAGTCCTGCTGTCTAATTAAAGTTTTTAGAACCTACCTAGTTCTAAACCCTGATTCGAATCCACAAAGCTTCAGACGATGAAGGAGGACTCTCCCTGGGTGCTGCACGTCCAACCTTTTGGATCATGAAGGATCGTCCTTGCTCTAAGGTTGAAGAAGATCTCTTGCGTAGATCAGATCTCCTTCTTTGATATGGCCGTTCCAGGTAGGGGATGAAGGATGATTCTTTGATGAAGACCGGCTGGAGCAGATGTTCCCAGCCTTGATTCACGTCCAAAATGGAATGAAGAAGACGTTGAAACATTCGAAATTGCGGTCAATGCGATCGATGCAGAGCTTGAGGAAATAGCTCTGGTGACTGATGTGCCAGAAACCTCGGCAAGCTTCGCAGAAAAAGAAAGAGCCCGGATAGATTGGACTACAGTCCAGACTGGATAGTCAACTCAGGGTGTTCAAAGCATATGACTTGAGATGAAAGCAAACTCCTCAGCAAGTCCGAATACCAAGGAAGCCGAGTGGTTATGACAGCCAATAATGCTAGGCTGCCAATCTCTCATATCGAGAATGCTATATGCATTCCTTAGCACAAGCGCTAAGCGATAATAATTCCTTTCCTAAGTGACAGTTCAATCGTGCCATTGTTTCATTTTCCCCGTATTTTTGGTTTAAAAAGCAAGAGGAAATGGCACATTATTAGATTAGATCAATAGTGCAGGCATGTGTGGGACTTTTTTCGGAATCGAAAGAGCTCTTTTGAGGTTTGAGGGAATTGAATCAGAAAGCAGGCCCTTTCTTTTGCAATAATTAGGCTCTTACTGCTCTAGAAAGAACTTCCCTTGAATCAACTGCTATTGATATTGAATCAGCTGTGGGACTTAGGTGCCTTAAGCGGAATAGGGGATTTCTTTCTGGCTGCTACGCCCCTTTCTTATTATTTTTCCGTCTCTGAAGTGAGTGAAGTCAAGCTAGCGTCAGCAAATCGGACATAAGCAATACACGTAAATCCTCGTCCTTTAGAAAGACGATAGCGATTCCCTTTTCTCAACAAAAAGGGAATCGCATCGTTCGGGAATCTACCTTTTGCTCGGCTGCTAAAGCGTAATTACATATATAAGAATAATACGCATTTAAGGATAAATCCAAGGAGAATCTGAAATTCTTAGAGAGAGAAAGCTTTGGAGGGAATGTAAGCATTGCTTGTCGGGAAGCCCGAGGAGCAAACCTCTTACTTGATTTCTTTCAATGCCCATCTATATAGGAGCATATAGTTCGGCTCACTGCACTCACTTCCTTACTTTCTAGTTACTGCTCGAATGTGATTCACCAAACCAATAAGAATCACTCCACTCATCACTCCACTCAGAGGTCGGGAAATAGAAACAAAAAGAGTCCTTTTGTCTGGTTGAAAACGAACGAAAAAAGAGCCCTAAAACAAATTGAAAACGAACACCGAAAAGCAAAGCATGGTATATTCACATAAGAAATACGAATTCCCTTATCTACCTTCCTTCTTTGTGGCGGTGTTCCTCAGGTTGAATCCTGGAGCATCAAAACAAAATAGGAGGAATTTCCATGCGAGTTAGGACTCCTATTCGCAAGGTCAATCCCCGTGGCGTAACGGCGAAAGAGTGGCGAGTCACGTCCGAAATTAGGAGACGAATTCTGCATTCGTGGCGGTAAACCCCAACCGTCTTTGTTCTTGCCCTGACCTCCTTCTTCTAGGCGGTTGGAGGAGTTTCATCTTCTGTCTCCAGACCAGAGGTGAAATGGGTGTAAGCCCCAGTAAAGGAAGGCATGGAGGGGACGGCCAGTCGAGACCATGAGCCCCTCCTCTTCCCAGCCTAGGAGCGACCGGGATACAGGCAACCCCGTTTGCCTGCATCTCAATTGTGGAGCGCTGAACCCCCAACTGTCAATAAATAGGCATCCGAATAGGCATCAGGGGGAACAGCCTTTGGAGACTTGGCCGAACCTCGCTTACAAAAGAAATGAATGCGGTATAAACAACAGATAACCGAGATAGGCCTTGGTCTGACACTCTCCAAAGCACAAGGGAGCTCTTCCAACCCACCCGATCTTCTTCTTCCTCTTCAGGGGTTCCTCCCGTCGTTCTTGGTGGACTATCCTCCTATCATAGCTTGGTTGATCGTCTCTTCTTCCTCTTATCGCTTGGCTTCGGGCTCAGCATTACGGGTTCCTATTGTCGGTCGTCTTCGCAGGGCGGTTAGAAATAGGGGGAGCGCGCAGAGCTGATAGATAGGGAGTCTTCCACAGTTAGGCCTTATCGATATTCTTACTGATCTCCGGATGCAATACCTCCTAGAGCTTGATGCACTGACTACCAATCCAATGAGGTAGGCAGGGGATTCTCCATCCTATTCCAATTAGCCAGATGAACCAGGACTACGAATTAGTAAGATACTAGAAGTTAGGAAGGGCTGATTCCCGATTTCCGGTAGTCGAAAACTAGAAGTTAGGAAGGGCTGATTCCCGATTTCCGGTATTATCATTCTTTTCGGGTTGATGAGGAGTCAGGGTCTGATGATGATGACGAGGATTCTGGGGTTGTTCCTGTTCCTTCTGATTCTTATTCTTATTCCGGTTACCTAACCCTCCAGCTCTGGGAGAATAGCTGTCCTGTCTTTCGGATCAATGGAGAAGCGGAAGTCGATCGGATCAATGGAGAAGCGGAAGTCGATTCAATCCCCTCCCCTTCGGGTCGGGGGGTGGTTCCCACCCAACAGAGTGTAAAATAATAGGCGAACAAACCCTTATTAATGTGCCGGGGTCGATCTCCCTCAACCTAAAGTTGTTAATACATAGATAATAGAAGGCTTGTTGGAAGATTCTTTGATTGAAGGAAAGAACCCCACTCACTTACATCCCCATTTCTTTTCTCTATCGGAATGGGGGAAACACAGGAAGCTAGCCCTGCTCCGAGCACATTATTCACAGTCATCTCCGAACGCATCCCTCTTCATAGTATAGGTATTGCTCGAATCTATCTTTCTGAATCAAACCTATCGGCAAAACGCCCACCCCCCATAAATGAATAAATGAAGCCTAATCAAACGTTTGATTGATTCTCGACCGGCCGCATGGATGATTGGCTATTAGGACGAGGATGAGGACGATGAACCGCATCTATGATCTTCAGTATGTATTCCCGTAACCGAGAAATCAGATCTCTTTAGTATTCGTAGCCGCCGAGTGTAGCGTCTTATTTGGGTAGGAAGTGATAAAATGATATCGATTAACGATAGAGATTTTCCTCAATGAAATGGATTATGATGCCATTCCTGCCATGGATTCCCCATAGGGGGGGGATCGAGAAGAGGATAATGTACCATGGTCGGAGATTGGTCCGGAAACGTACATACCGCAGCCCGCCTTAACCATCGGATCAAGGGTTTTGTTTCTATAAGCCCTGCCACCTCTCGATCTTCTGTAGAGAATGGATCTTTGGTGGATCGGCTTATTCTATGTGTTGGAAGATATGCGAGTCGGGTTCTCTTTATGGCCGGAATTGCCTCTATCATATCATTCCGATATCGTTCATTCCGAACGAGAGATGGACAAGGGGAGTTGGACATGGCTACTCGGCAATGGGAACAATGGTAAGCACGGGGGAACTCCGGGATAAGGAACCATCCGCCAACCTTTACTATATAACTGAGAAAGCTTTTAAGCTTGTTGGGTTTTTCAATTCCGGATCCATCAGGTAAAGCATCTTATTTTCCAATTCCGGATCCATCGAGTCGTCAGTAAAGCAGCATCTTCGGGTTTTCCACTAACCGGTTTTGGGTAACCATCCGCAGCATTCTCCGAAGGGGATCGTCCATCAAGCGGCATCTTCCACTAACCGGTCAACTAACTACTCGAGTTTCGCATAGTATTGCAAGGAATTTAGGCGACTCGATTATATAGAAAGGGGAGTGATTACTTACTGACTGAATAGCTTGCTTTCGAGAACGCACAATTACTTAATAGTAGGGCAGCCAAATCCGGTTTTTGAATCTGGTCATACTGGTAATTCGGCTGAATGCCTTTTTATCTCATTTAAGGTCGAGTGCATAACTACGCCGGATTTCTATAGAAAAGGGGCTCTCCCGCAACAAGGATATTCGAGCTACGCGTCGAAAAATATTGGGTATATAATGGCAGGCTCTCCTTTTATTCGGTCGAGCTACGCTCTCAATTATCTATTTATAAGGGGTAGAGTCTACTACTACATAGGTAATATATTTCCCTCGACCCTTATTATACATAGTAGGCCCCTGCTCCCCTACTATTCTAATATTCCGGCGCATCAATGACTTGATGTCTCCAATCCATGGGATAAGAAGCGCATAGATGACCTCATCCATCCAATAGCCTGAGGCCCCTTATCTATATTTCAAGTGGAAAAGAAGAAAGCGTTTGAGCTAAAATAATAATAAGCCCAACTACAGCCTAGGGAACGATAGCACCGGTATTCCACTGCCTAAAGCGTATCCTCTCGCGGTAGCCAGTAGCCGGATAGAACGACGATTCCAGTAGCTCGACCAGTTTGACGAGAAGTTTTGACCGTTCGCTTACGGTCTCTCCCGCTGTACGTAGTTGAGCGTCGACTCCGGCCCATAAAAAATAGGCTTGTGAGGGAGTTCGGGAACCAAGCAAGAGGTGCCCAGTTATTATTATGGTGAACGAAGCCATCTTCCTATCGAGTATTAGGCCAAGAAGATAGTCCGTCCTAGGGAAAGCGTTCAGGATCCTAACGACGACATAGCCCTACCTATTGATGGGGAGATAGATACCTATTTATTGGGAACGGGGCTTTTCATATAGAATTACTTTGTTGCGTCTTCTTCTTCTCATTCCTTAGGTGGTTGGTTGCGGATACTCTTGCTGGCTGAAGCGGATACCATTACTCGTTGGATGCTGGCACCATTCGGATAGGATACTACTATTGTATTGCTGCTGTGATTGATGATCGATATTCCCAACAGGACATCTCTGCACCACTACTCTTTTGGTTCCGGATCGCTGAAGCAGCCAAGGCCAACTACAAATAATAAGAGTAGGGGCGCCCTTAAATAATAATAAATAGGGGCAGATTACTTATATCATATACGTTTCCCCCTTTCTATATAATAACCGGCTGTAGTAGAGTTCGAACTGTATCAGTCAACTCGGGAACCTTATCCAACTTGGAAGCCTTGATGGTACTCTTGTACCATTTAGGTACTTCCTTCTGCAAACCTCTTTCTTCCGGTTGTATTGGCCTTTATTCCGATTCGGCCTAAAGCTCCTCCCAGAGTAAAGAAGAGGGCTCCTGCTTCTTTTTATTCAATATCTATCGGGTCGACTTCTTTATTTGGGAGAAGTTGCCGGACAACTGCTGGTTTTTGCTATTGAATCTCATCGAAGATGACATCTTTGCTTATGAAGATCTTTTGGATTGTAGGATCGAATAGCCGATAGGCCTTCGATTTCCTACTGTACCCGAGAAAGAGACACAACATGCTTTTCCCATATTTCGACGTATCTTCTGTTTTTGTTTCGGAACAACATGTACATAAGCAGTGCTCCCGGAAATCCCGCTTCACGCTTCCTGCCCGACTTAAATAATAGTGCCGTAGAAAGTCACACCATTCAATGCTTTTGCTTATTATCTAGAAAACTAGCACTTTCTATTCCTTAAGGCGGGCAAATACACAGCCTAAAAGACTGGTCCCTTTATTAATTAATGGGTGGGCGATGCCTATTATTATTTCAAGGGGTAGAAAGGAGAAAAGGAAGAAGCTCAACTGGACCAGAGGGGTTACAATGAGAAGCAAGGGCAGAAGGAACTATAATAGTTGGCAGGGAGACCAACACTGCAGTCCTGAAAGTAAAGCACCGGGGGCCAAGCAATGTGGTCATTGCGGGCCGTACCCCTTTATGATTTTTCATGTTCAGAGAATGAAAAGGGAGCAGCTGTGTTGGAGGCGCCGGAAAAGAAGCCCAAGTGGAGGGCCCAGGGCAAAAGCGAAAAAAGTAAGCTGCCACACACGTGGAAGGGAAGTGGAGTGCGATTCGGGGCCGCAAGAGAGGTGGGCTTGCATGGCAGCGCCGATCAGAAAAAGAGTGGACAGCAGTGCAGTCCAGTGAGGCTTCTTCTAGCAAGGTGGCAGCCACCAAGTGGTGGAGAACCGGAAGAGGAGACCGAGAAGCAGCTGTTCCAATTCTATGTGCAGGTCAAAATGGTCAAGGTTGTGGCTCTGCTCGATCCGCTCAGCGCCGATTTCCGATAGTATGGTACAGCAGTTGGGATTGGAGGTTGAGCCCCATCCGCAACTATAGTTGAACCCGGTTGCACAATAATGCAGAGTTGCGAGTGACCAAACAATGTACCTTCAAGTTTTTATCGATGAGTACCCCTATTCACTTATCCTCTATAGTGGGGGTGGGGGATGAGGTGGCATGTAACATTGTGCTTCTTTACATTTGTTTACGTGGGATTCTCCAAAGAAAGATTAGAGAGAATTATAGTTTCTATTATTTAAGGTTTACATCTATTACATCTTATAATAAAGAAAGCGTAATTACATATATAATGAATGAACGCATAATTACATATATAATGAATGAATGCATAATTACATATATAATGAATTACTGGATTGACCTTGGGGGAGAGAGCTTCAAGGTGTGCACTGAAAGGGGAGGAACCCTATGATATCTCAGTATGGTTCCAGAAAGGAGATTCTTTTTGCCTTAGTCTGTCAATGAATGATAGGGCACTATTTTATTGAAGGTTGAAACGCGAAGATAGCTAGGTTTAAGCTCTTCCTCGTGGTTAGGGAAACACACACGCCTCTTGCTTGTCTGGCCCAATTGTTTCTCTAACTGGCTTGATTGATCGATTGCTCACTAGCCAATGTCTGCAAAGTAAAGTTCTCCCCAGGGTGAGAGATAAAGGATACTATTGAAAGAAAGGAAAGGCCTGCTATTGCCTAGCATTATTATACTAATCGAGCCACAAGCAAGTAAGCGGCATTCAGATTCATTCCCAGCCTCCCCTCCCTCCCCATCTAGCTAGCCTTTATGTCTGTATAGCCTTCGCTAACGAACCTCACTTTGGGACTGGTTGGTTCTTTCAATATGGATAGACTCCGGTGCATAATGATTAGGCCAAAGACATATTGGGCAGGCAGAGGGGCCAGGGATTGTCGGAAGAAGTGCTAGCGTTTCGTAGACTCGGGTACTTCGTAGCTTTCCTAGTTAGTCAAAGTTCGTCGATTCATGTGAGACTCTGGCTATTGGAGGAGAGAGGCGCCGCCCTCAATGGCGGGTGTAACTTAAGAAGTAAACCCCGGTTCGAAGCTCGGCTCGACCAATCATTATCTATATACGACGCTCGTACAGAGCGAGGGTATTTAGGAGAGGAGCGAGAGAGGGCCTCGGAAGCGCAGCACCAATTGCCGCTACCACTTGATTCAATAGTGCTGGTTAGTCAGCGGAAGAACGATTGCCCAGTGCGCCTTCCTTCCGCTATATTTACCTACTAAAACCTATATAATCACTCTTATCCAGGTCTCTTCTGTCTATAGCGTTTGTGGTTCTCAGGGAAGTACTAGGTGGTAGGCGGTCCTCATCGTTTGAAAGGAAGAAGTAAGTAAAGCAAGCGCTAAGGAAAGCTCCTTCGTCCGGTCGTGTCAATTTGATCTCCACCTGCCGATCGTCTGCTTCTTAGGCTCGTCCCTCGTACAAATCTCAGAGAATCGACCTTGTTTTATAGTGCTTAAGGGCGAAGACCCCAGTTGTGCTCCCAGCATCTAGGCTCTTAATTGTAATATCAATCTTTCAGTTGTAAACTGTTTGTGCTCCTGCCATAACAGCTTGGAGTCCATCTCATGGTTCAGATAACGCTGCGGTACTATTGATTGTTATTGCTCAAAGAACTGACCGAACGCTAATAGTTATTGGCTATTAGCCCCTACGCATTCCTGAGTCACTTGTTCAACTGTGCTTCGGAGACACGGTCGAAGGGTTGGTTGCCGACGTCCTTTCCTTTATTTCGGTCCCACCGGTCAGTGGAGATAAAATATCCACTTATACCTCATTGCTTATTCTTTCATTAGTGCAAGCATCTTCTGATGTCTTGTACTGTATCCCCCTCATAGTCAATTCATACATCTATAGGCCTCTCATAGCACTCTTGCTTTGGGAATAAGATTGTTGTACATACATTTCCACACACATAATCACTTTTCCTCATTTCATTAGTAGCTCCATAGTTCACACCTACATGTGCCATCGTTGTAGCCTTATGCCCTATGCTGCATAATAAGCTTACATGTTATATTGTAGGAAGTGCTTGGAGGCTTGTTGTGTTTAACTCCCCATATAGGTCCATATGTTACATTGCATAAAATCTTAGGAAACCTACACTTTACTACTATTTACTACTTAATTTAATGCATACTGATTTTTTGTACTTGTCCTCAAGACAACGCTTATGACTAAGCTAATCCCAAGTGGAGTGAAATGTAATTGTATATAATTTGAAGCAAAAGAAGAAAATGGTTTTCTACGTAGGTTCGAATCCTGCCTCTTTCACACCAGAGAAGCACATGTTGATTGCGATTTTTGGAAGTGTTGGTGGAGGAAAGTAAATGTTGATGGGGGGGGGGAAAGGAGCTGCTACCCCACCCTGGTCTCAGTCTTTCCTTGCCCGAGGAAGGGTGAGGGACGAACGCTCGTATTTTCCCTAGGCTTCTAATCCAATTAGCATATAAGTATAAGGGTCTAGGTCTGAAGGTGGGTAGTAATCAAGAGTAAGGATGAAGTTGGTCTGATCCCGTCCTGAGACCTGCTGATAAGAGAAGGGGTTCATAGCAGTCCCGACTCACTAAGTGCATTCATTCATGAATCCAAGTGGTATAGGGCTACCCAGGTCTAGTTTTTCAGGTGGATAGGTAGTTAGGATGAAGTAAGGGGGAAAGGTTGTTAAAGAGGGGTAGTTGGTAACAGTAAAAGTAAATAGACTATAGTGCCGTACCTACTGAGTATTCCTGGAGCAAGTGGTTGTTAAGGGCAGGCAGCACTCCATAAAAAAAGGTTGGGTGAAGAAGGCAGTAAATAAAGGTAAAGTAAGTAGGCTTCAAAAGGTAATACGAATGCTCTAAGTACCCACCAAGCCTTCCCTTCCAATCTGAGGAGTCTGACTGCTGTATTGAATCAATAAAAGAGGGCAGTCAGTAAGTGAAAACGATCAAAGAGTGAGCTGTCAAACTTCCTTTCATAAAGTAGGCTTATAAAGTACGACTAGTCTAAAAGTGCAAGTAACATAGTGTAGGCTTATAAATATAATAGACTGGTAATAGTGCCGACCCAAGACTAACATATCATCATAAGGCAGTATTCCATCCAACAGGGCAGTTCCCACGCAGATCCGATCCATCCAAGAAGCAAGGTTGTTCGCCACCCACCACATTCCTAGTGTAAGCGGCTTAAAAAGTTAATACAACTGGTCATAGTGCAAATGCCCAAGCACGTACTCAGAAGTTGTTCAGGCTGTAGTTCCTTCCTAAATCAAGGCAGTTCCGACGATGATCTCATACCACAACAACAACTGAGCTGTCCAACAGACAGTCTTAAAGTAGGCGGCTTTCCCACCCAGGTCGGTCGTTCCCTAAAAGCAGCAATCACAGGCACGGAGTGTTGGCTGAAGTGGTGTGATTCAGGAAGCACAGAACCTTATTCATCGTGGTCTGTGATGGTGGGTCCGAGGTACGGGGACAGGGGTTGAAAGCTTTCCCGCATCGGGAGTAATAATGTATATAAATGAATCTGTGTAAAGCGAAGCCCGCCCAATATAAAATAGAAATATCAATTTTTAAGTAAATATAGATAAATAGCATATATAAAGGAAGGCCCGATCTAAACCGGTGAGGCTTCGGAAGAAGATCCCTATATTCAGGCACCAGGTGGGGAGGGGCTGGCACCAAGCAAGTTTGTTGGGAAGGGTGGGGTGTAAATAATAGTCATAAGAAATAAAGAATATTCTCAAGAATAGTCCTCGTTGCATATTCAACTCAAGGTAAGGTGGGAGTGCTAAAGAATCTAATCCAAAAGTGGAGGCTGCGGGAGAACCCCAACTCTTCTGCCTGCCGTCGCCTGCCCATTGATTGATCGATTTTCTTCTTGAACGAATCAACAACTTGGCGCTCTCGTTCTTGGCCTTACGACCTTACCTTTTTATTCTATTAAGCCAGCAAGCAAGTCTTCGCGATTACGAGATCATTACGGTTCGATTCTTCCCGGCAGAGAGAAGACGACGAATTAGCTGCAGATGATGACCGTGAATGAAGGAAGATATATAAAGACCCCGGATCGATCGCCTGGGATGGCGTGCGTGAATGTTTTAATAAGCATAATGCCAGAATAGATCTCAGCGGAAGGCGCTCGAAGAGAAATACCTTTAATCAGTCGTATAGCACGGTCATCCCCCGCCCTGATCCGATGGTATTTCCCGCTTTCCTTTCTTCTTTCTAACTCAGAATTTGGTCAATCAAAAAGGTAATGAAACTTGGTATATCTCAAGTTTACGTAGGGAAACCCGGACTAACGCTCCCGCCCCCGCTTGGTTGGTTTTCCAGGGCTTGGCTCCGAGTTTCTTACTCCATGCCATACTCCCTCCGGACACAAACCACGGGCAGGGCATTTCCATCCATTCTATCCACCATAAAGTAGACGACGGGCTTTGATCCCCAAGCTTTCATCTTATTACTGCTGTTCTTCTATGCCAAGAAAAAGAGTAGTGTAGTATAACAGTCGTCACTCCCCAAACCGGGTTGGTTGTAAATCCAAGATCTGGATGATGTAACGCGGGAATTCCATCCATTCACGACCCCTCCACGAGTGTGAGTTAGCGGGCTTGCTTGACACGAGATGCAGAAATACGTCAATAGAGGAGAGAGAACGAACACCATATCGCTTGAGCCTGATTTCCTGGAGGGACAAGGAAGGCTCCCTCCGCCCGCCCCTTCGTGCAAACTAGAAGTATCTCGGACATCTCCGGCTCCTTTACGGACCTGTGGCTGACTTCGACTTCCACTCTTGATTGGAAAGTGGAGCAGCTACTGTCTCCCACTCGAATGATATTGTTTCTCTCATGAATCACCATACCATAGAGAGAGAACTGGGCTTTCCTGTGGTGTTGAACAAGCCGCTGAATCAATCGAACCAATAGCCTAGGTGGGCTGGCTGCCCTATTTTTTCCCCTCAAAGGAACGTAGTCGCTTGTCCGCATCGGACAAGGGTGGAAAGACGTTACGCCTAGCAAAATAGCAGATTGAGGTAGTATATCGCCCAACAATGCCTAATAATGTGTGGAACTGGCCAGTATTTGATTATGATCATCAAATAGGAATATTCCTTAGGGGCGATGGGGAATTGAGAATCGCCAGATAGATGTACAAGAATCTTACCATTCTCAGGAAGCAATCCTTCAGGAAAGGCCCGGTGGAGAAAAGATTATTCGACTCAAAACCAATTGGGTGAGGATTGGTAGATCTGGAGCAGATCTTTGATTACCAAGACGAGGCCCAAATCGGGAATAAGTAGGTTGATGCCCAAGCCACTCGAGATATCAATCTTGGAACCCAAGAAGATCCAAGGATTCTCAGGTTTGGCAAAACATGTATGCAAGAAAAAATGGTTGTTCTTGAAGCCCTTCCAAGAATACAAAGATGTGTTTGCATGGCGTTATGATGAACTAAAGACTTACAATGTTGACATTATGAAACATCAAATTCCTCTTAAGCCTGATGCTAAGCCCGGGGGAAGCAGAGGCCAATCAATCCAGAGCTAGAATCTATCATTAATAGAGACATGGAAAAGCTTCTTCAAGGCAAGATCATTGTGTCTTTGAGATATTCTACTTGGGTTGCCAATCTAGTTCCAATCGAAAAGAAGAATGGGGATATAAGACTCTGTGTTGATTCCAGAAATTCGAACGAAGCGTCTTTAAGAGAAAACTACCCCCTACCCAACATGGATAGAATGCTACAGGAAGTAACAGGATCTGAGATGCCATATATGTTAGATGGATCTCCAGGGTACAATCAAGTCTTGGTGGTTGAAGACAATAAAGCAGAGACTGCTTTTACAACTTCATGGGGTACCTTTGCATATATTGGGATGCCTTTTGGCTCAATGAATGCGGATGCTACATTCCATAGAGCCATGCTGGATTTTGCTTTTAGGGGTACGAAGGATTAAATGATTGTCATCTATTTAGATGATTCAACTATTTCCTTGAAGCACAGAGCTGATCATGTGGAACATCTCAAACAGGGTTTTGGTAGGTGCAGAGAATATGGTATCTCCTTTAATCTCATAAAAGTCAGGGGTAACAGAAGGAAAGCTGTTATGCCATATTGTATCCAGAGAAGGAGTCGAAATAGATCCAGAAGGGGTAAGGGCTATTCAACAAATTGACCTACCAAGAACCAAGAAGGGAGTTCAATCCTTCTTCGGTAAGATCACTCTCCTCAGGAGGTTTCTTCCAAATTTCGTTGGGGTAACCAGGCCCATCACCAACCTGATGAAGAAGGACCAGGAGAGAAAATGGTCTTACGGAGCTAAGGATGCCTTTGGAAGCATCAATAGGGCATTAATTGACGCTCTAGTCTTAGTAAGTCCAGATTATTACAAAGAGTTTCAGAGATTTCCTTACTCCTCTGATAATGCAATTGCTACCGTTTCGTCCCAGCACGTGTTGAAAGAGATGCACCCAGGAAGAAGCCAAATCCACTGCTCACAAAATCTTGAGAGCGGGCTATGAAAGGTCGTCCTTCAGCAATGTCCATGCTTTTATGAAACCTTGTTAGCAATGCCAGAAGTTTATCAAGCAAGTCTTTACCGAGAAGGGAGCTGTGGACCACTGGATACAAGAGTTGGTTCAATTGGATGGAATAGCCTTTGAAAGAGCTGTGTTGTCTCAGCAGAAGGTAAATAAGAGTTTTGATAAGAAAGCCAGATTAAGGGAGTTCCAAGTTGACGATCTTGTCCTTCTTTGTTGGGATTCAAGGCGTTAAAAAGTTGGAGATCATGGCAGCGGCTGAGACCGCTCAAAATCCACAAGCTTGTTGGTAAGCATACTTATTTGTCGCAGACTTTGGAAAACGAGGTCTTAACATTGCCCGTCAATGGGCAGTATCTCAACCCTTATTTCCAATGATTCATTTCTTTGAAAAAGAAAAAGAGCGCCTTATTTTCCACTTGTACATACCTTGAAATAAATAGTTTGGTTCAAAGGGAATAATAGGTGAATCAGTAATAGGTGATTCAGGAATATCTTCCCGAAGTTTGAGTCCGAATAAGGGTGAAACTGGAGATAACTGGGATTCTCAGCACCCTGCAGGGGGGGAAGCTGTCCCCAGCTAGAGCTGCTGTTGACCCCCAAAATTTCGTTTGGTGCTCAAGAGTCACAGTTAAGTCATGTTGTCAAGTTAAAGTTTTAGCCCTAGTTCAATTAGTCTTTCAAATTTGAAGTTTTTTTAAGTACTTTTGAAAAGGGAAGAGGCCAAGTATCTTTCAAAGAGTCTTATTATCGGGCATGTTCAATGCTTTAAATAGGTCCTCGAATCAAAGTGCTTAAGTGTGAGGTTTGAATATTGCCGTCGGGTGTCTTAGTCCAAAGTAAGAAGCAATGAACGGAATAGTCAAAACATTCTAAGATCTATAAGTGTTCATTCAATATTACTGCTCATCGGGTCGTCTTGTCCAAGCGTATCTCGGTTAACCCAATAGGGCTAGAAAGTTCAGTCTCCAAGTTAAAATCGTCACTCGTCGGCTCAAGCCTAGTCCGAGTCAAGAGTCCCGCCCGATGAAGCGATTAGTTATTCTCCTCAAAGTAATTACTTTTGGTTTGTCGTTTTTCGCCACCTCTCAAGCCCCAATCATCAAGCGACGAAGCAATAACGAATCGAGTACCACAAGCCTTATAACTCTATCGCCCCTCGACTTCCCGGATTTCTCCAGCTTCGCCATAAGAGGAGTCTTACAACGTCGTACAGGGAGGCAGCTGGTGTCACCATGAGAAATTAAAGCATGAAAAGAACGGAAATCACAGCAAGTCATGCGCCATAATGGTAATTCAGGTGTTGTCCTTCCAATCTTATGCCGTGCATGTCAAGGGCACAATCTAGCACGTACCACCAACAGTCGAGATTGCTTATGTCTTACTATCCAGCGTGGCCATCAATTTGAAACTGATCAAAAGGGCAACAGAATTCTCTAAGTGCTGAGTCGAGCGGCCTGCCTATTCAGAACAACATTTTTATCCTCCTCCGTGCCCACTTTATTATTCCGGGCCCAACCAACTAATTGGAATTATCCTGTCCTCCCGCCTGGCGCATCTTGCTAGTCGGTCTTCCAGCTTATTGGACTTAGGGGTTCCGCAAGGACTAGTTAGTTTGGTCTGGTCATTCCGGATCGAGATGGGATAAATCGGGCGAGGGGAATGACCAAGAAGGGGGGAGGATCAGTGAATGAAAGCACCTCCGGTGGGTCCGGCTAACACCTACCTCCAGCAAGACTTAATTTACTACATTTAATATACATCCTGGTAGAAAGAATACTTACTTCACGACTGAAGGAAAGCAAAAGATTCTATACTGGCATAGCTCTAGGACAGAACCTACTAATTTAAGGGATAGGATTTGATGGCCAGAATAGTTTGATTATTCACCCCTATACTAGTGTGTGCCTACCTTTGATTTGAATAGTCGCGTTAGTGCAGATTGTAAGTCATAGCATTTCTCCATAGGTCGAACAGAGCAGCCTCCACTCGGGCTCTAGGGCAGTTCGGGCAGTTATGTTTTAAAATAAGTAGTTTCCCCGGAAGATAGTGAGATTGGCTATGTTCTTCTATTGATCGGTTATTCCTTTCTGTTCGGGATGTGACCTCGGGTGAACATGGGTTTGATCTTCCCAGTCCCAGGTGAACATGCCAGCCAGTTGGTCCTCTAAGTGATGTCAATAATATCTGTTCTCGTGTGAGAGAGCTGCCTTGCGAGTGGGGATGCTCCGACAAATCACCTTTGAAAGGGTGAGAGAAGGCGAAGGAGGAAGTTGGCACTAGTATGCCATTTCGTGAGCTCCTTCAATGGAGTCTATTTACTGTAGGGAAGAACCATCCGATATTCCATGATTTCGGTAGCCATATTAGGGTTATGGCACCAACATTGACAAGTTTATTCCACTGGCAGCCGTCGACTATTGAAGTGAGATTGATTGCTACGACTCGAGGTAAATACCTGAGTAGGCGGATTTCCTTATTCGAACGAAATCCACGGATAAAGCAATGGAACCAACCGAACAATCCGATGACTATATTTCCCTTTCGTCTGTCTCTCCGCCTCCATAAGACCAGGACCTAAGGGCTCAGGTCAGACCTTCACGGACGGAAGGTAATGCTTACTTAACGGATCGGACTGCTAGATGCAGAACCCTACGTCAGTCACTTAGGTCAGACTGGAACCTCAGAGAAGGATAGAGACGCTATGCTCTTAATGGGGCTTTGTAAGGGAACTCTTCCTTGAAAGAGAGAGAAAGGTCCACCCGAGCGAGATATATCCATCCCAGCCCAGAAGGCAGGCGCTAACTGAGAGGGAGGTGGTGGATCCTAATCAACCCTTCTAATTCGAACCCGAATCTTTCCTCTGGGTATTGAAAGGGTTAGAAGGAACAAATAGATAGGTTTCTGAGAGCTTACTCATGGGGTTGTGAGATAGCTTCTAATAGAGCTGTTTAGTGAGGTTCCTTTCCTAGCGATTGCTTAGTGATTGTTTATAGGTGTGGTTAGTGATCTTAGTTGGATAGCTTATCAGTTATCTAACTGAGATAGCTTCTAGAGCCAGGAGCATAAAAGATAGTAGAGCGGTAGGAGCTTATGCAGCATAGGTAGAAATTGAAGACCTAAGATCAGTAAACATAGAAAGATGTATAGAGGGCTGGGTAGCATAGATAGATAGAAAAATAGAATGACAAAACGAAAAAATAATTGACTTTCCAGTAGCTGTAGTAGAAGACCTGGGAGTGGGTATATACAAATAGGGAGTAAAGATACAAATCGAGATTGCTCATATTCTTCATACTAATAGAGCTAACACTAATATTGTATATAAATAAATATTTATTAGAGAGTAGAAGTTCGATCTAAGTCTAGTAGAATATATTCTAAGTGAAGTAGAAGAGTCTAATATTTAATTCCTCCTAATAGATAGTCTCAGATTCATATAAAATATAGAGTCTAGAGAAGATAGCTAATGAGTTTTTATTCCTCATCCTAAGAAGACTACTAATTATTTAATTACTAACTTATTCGGTTGGGTGATATTCCTAAAGTTATCATGGAGGAGCCAGCCAACAAATCAAATAGAGTACAATACCAGCAATAAGTAGGAAACTGAAGTAGTAGTAGTAGTATCCTACTTAGGAGTAATAAATATAGCTAAGCAGTTCGGGGAGATGCCCTATAGCACCAAGTGGGTAGAAGGAGTGCTTGATGGAGTAGGAGGAATACATAGGTCTGACTGAGGAGCATGCTAAGCGGATGGGTAGGGCTAAGGCGAGGTGATTGAGGGTAGCCATGGGATATGCCTTAGTCAGGGTCTACAAGGGGATTCCTAGGGTGTTAAGTAGGATTTCTCTTTTATTTATTAATACCCGAGTAATACCGGTCAGCTCTAGGGGTCCAGGGGAGGCCCCTTGATGCAGTCAATCAATGAGGAGGGATGGACGGCTCAGCAATCAATGATGGCTAGGAGGTTGGTTGAATCGTACTGATAAGAACATGCATAGGGTAAGAAGTGAATGCATGTCTGTTGGTAACCTAGCTAGAATCAATGATATATGGGTCAATCATCATACGTTGATAGCTGCTGTTGGTGTTGCTCCCTTGGACCAATGACCCCCATCGCTTCCGTTTGGGTTTTGTCCGGTATAACTGAGTCCTCGGTCGCCAAGTTCTCATACATGATTTCATGATGCGATTGAGGTCTCATTTATCAGAGTCAAAAGCATGTCTTATTATACTATGCAGTCTAAACAAAATGTGATGGTTCCTGTATGGAATTGTATCTCCTACAATAAGTAGGTAGGAACAAGAAGATTAAATAGGTAGGTAGAACCCAGGAGATCTTGTATATAGAGATAGATGATGGTTTCCCCTGCTAATATGGTTGAAGAGTGACGATTTGTTGTTCCCTGCCTGGCTAAATGGCCATTCTTATAGAATAAAACACTGTCGTTTGGTTCGTTGACGTACCTATACCCCTCGTAAGTAAACATTTGATCAAGGGTTTCTAGCAACAAAGATGGCAGGCATTTTGCCCAAAACAGAATTGACGAATTACTAAGTTGGTTCTTTCTGCTCCTTTCCCAATTATTGATGAGTGTAAACAGACCTCCCCGAACGAAGAGGTGATACGAGGTAAAGAATGTAGTTACATGTTCTATGACGCGATGTGAGTTTCATATGCAATGTGATGCTCCTGTTTCGAATAGATAAATATAAGTTACGGCTAGGGGCTATCGGTTAGAATGTCTCTAAGTACAGGTGGGTACGGAGAGTGTAAAATATTGCTAATGAATATTGTCTATGAAGGCTAATAGTGATGATTTGCTCTGAGGTCGTTGGGGATACCCCCATAATCTTTGGTTGGCTCATAGGTAAATGGCATGGGCATGTTGGCTTTGATGTAGCTGCTATCTCAAGCAAAAGGTTGTAGACGTGTTTGAGTAATGAATGGTTTTGTTTTGCTCCCACCTGCTTAAAAGCACATTGGATTGAAGAGTTGGTATACACATCATTATAAGATGATGGAATAAACAAGTGGATAAGGCTGTAGTTGGGCCGGGTATAGCTAGTAGCAAGGGTGAAAGGCGAGGAACCCCAGATCTAGGGTATGGTAGGACCCCTAGAACAACAGGAATTGAAGCAATTGATTGAGTTCAATGCGGAGTAAACCACTCTGGGCGGAGGCAAAGAGGATAATAGAGGCATAGGTTGGGACGAAGCCATTCCTATATCG
>Ga0224573_1000030_pt1 | contig 19382 bp, 17 predicted proteins | sample CRU1metagenome_FD_189088 | JGI IMG/M metagenome (GOLD analysis project Ga0224573, IMG submission 189088) | Spruce roots microbial communities from Bohemian Forest, Czech Republic - CRU1 | ecosystem: Host-associated > Plants > Roots > Unclassified | place: Czech Republic: South Bohemian Region... | reverse complement strand
ACATATATAATGAATGACTGGAAGAAATGGTCGAAATGAACAAAATCGATCTCTCGAAATAGCATAATTACATATATCATGAATGAATGCATAATTACATATATAATAGCAGCCACTTATTTCCTCTCCCGTTGGTCGAGCTTGCTTGCGCATCCTCGGCGAAGGTCCTCCGCCTTGGTTGGGATAACCTAACTAAAGGGATAACCTGACCTCCCTTGCCCCCCCTCATCAATAAGTAACTTGGGACAAGCGGCTTCGCTCCTCGCCCTTTTGGGGGCGAGACGCTTAACGCACCTTTGGTCGAGGTGAGTCACTAATCGTACCTTTCTTTTTTTATTTGAAAGAAAGGGTTTATAAGGACCGTCTGCCTTCTAGACTGGACTGGAGCCTTCTCTTTGAAGTATTATAGTTATAGGAATCTCTCTTATTTCATATTCTAGGAATTTCCCATTTTTGCTCAATCACAGGCCGCTCCGTAATTGCCTGATTCTTGGTTGTCCCCATATTCTATTTAATGTATTTACTCATAGTATCGTTGCCCTTGCCCGGTAGTTCCGTAGCAGGTGCTTTCGGACGTTTTCTAGGTTCAGAAGGAACCGCCATAGTAACCACCACGTGCGTTTCATTATCTTCTATCTTATCCTTGACTGCTTCTCATGAAGTCGCACCGGGAGCTAGTGCTTGCTATCCAAAAATTGCTCCACGGATCTTCTCTGAAATGTTTGATGCTTCTCGGGGCTCCTTTGGCGACCGTGAAGTCACCGGATGAATCGCCGAGTAGATGGATTCGATCCGGACGCTGCAGTTGCTCCGCGGCGATACGGACTCGACTCGCTCTATGGGAACTACCCTGGGCACCATAGCATGTCGGGAATAAAGGGGGGACCTACTGGACGTAACAACCCCCGGCTGGCTGTGCTGCCCCGCCTTTCGATACACAGTTGAGGATATCACGAACGCTACAGGTGTGGGAGCGATCAATCCCCTGCGGCGAGGAGGTCCCACGCACAGGTTGGGGAAGGCGGGCGGCGGCTAAGCGCGGGCCTCGCATATGGGTAGCAAGAGGGCGCTTATGCCCGGGCTTTAGGGGGCCTTATGGGGAAGAGTCCAATAGGGACAGCACACCCCCCACTTCAAGCGCACCTCTGTATCGACTGAATAACTGGAAGAGTATAGTCGGTGGAACCGGTGAACCACGCATTCTGAGCTGGTTGGATGCGTGGGGCAGAGGGCTCGTAGTACACTCAACTATTGATCGATCCCCCTCTTTTTCTACTTACTTTAATAGGGGGGGCGGATCAGCGGGAAGGAAGAAGGGGCCCAAGCAGATGCCGTACACTTACTTGAGTGGCAAAGGAAAGCGATAACGAATGGCGCCTTTCTTTACTGATTCACTTTGGTAGGTTATAACACGCGCGAGGGGAAGGTCCTGAAAGGTAAACCCAGTAAGGTCCTGTCCTGATCAACCCTTCTAACTCTTTGAGGGGAAGAAATTCTAGTCAAAACCCTATAGAAGGGGAAGGGGGGATCCTGTTCGGACATACGGTGGTTTTTACCCTTAAGAACCATAATATCAAGTTGGTGAGCCGTGTGATGGGAAACCTCCCCGCACGGTTCGGAGAGCACTTAATTAGAATGTTCCTGGGGGTACCACATCATTGCAAGGGTAACAGAGCTCGATTCGCAGATTGGTTCGACCCGGAATTCACTTCCGACCCTGTGTTTGATAGCCCGACCGTAGTTATGCCAATTGTGGTTACATTCGTAAGTAGCTTGGTCCATCCTCATCCCATTTCATATATGTCCGAGGATCCACATAGCCCTCGATTTATGTGTCATTCATCCATTCCTACTTTTTTTACGCCAATGTCGGTTACCGGAGATAACTTTATTCAATTATTCCCGGGATGGGAGGGAGTAGGTCTCGCTCCATATTCGTCAATTAATTTCCGGTCCACACGACTTCAGGCAGATAAAGCAGCTATCAAAGCTATGCTTGTCAATCGAGTAGGTGATTTTGGATCAGCTCTCGGGATTTTGGGTCGTTCTACTCTCTTTCAAACAGTAGACTCCCCGACCATTTCTGCTCGTGCTAGTGCCTTTTCCGAACCCCAAAATTATTTCATTTTCCGCAATATTAGATTTCATGCCATAACTGTTATTCGTATCTCGCCCTCTATTGGTGCTGTTGGAAAATCCGCACAGATAGGATTGCATACTCGGTCACCCGATGCAACGGAGGGTCCCACTCCAGTATCCGCTCCGATTCATGCAGCTACTACGGTAACAGCAGGCGTTCCCATGATAGCGAGGTGCTCCCCTCCATTTGAATACCCACCCACGGCTTCGATTGTTATTGCTTTTGCAGGGGCTATGACGTCATTCTCCGCGGCAACCACTGGAATATTACAGAACGATTCAAAGAGGGTCATAGCTCATCCAACTCGCAGTCAATTAGGCTATATGATCCTTGCTCGCGGCATTTCCAACTATTCGGTTAGCGTCTCTCATTTAATGAATCACGCTTTTTTCAAAGCATTACTATTCTTGAGTGCAGGTCCAGTGATTCATGCCATGTCGGATGAGCAAGATACGCGCAAGATGGGGGGGCTTGCTTCCTCGTTACCTTTTACCTATGCCATGATGCCCATAGGCAGCCTATCTCTAATTGGATTTCCTTTTCCAACTGGATTTTATTCCAAAGATGTTATCTCAGAGCTCGCTTACACCAAATATACCATCAGTGGTAACTTCGCTTTCCGGTTGGGAAGTGTCTCTGTCTCTTCCACTCCTTATCACTCTTTCCGTTCGCTTTTTCCTACATTTCCAGCACCAACTAATCCATTCGGGCGAGACATCTTACGATGTCATGATGCGCCCATTCCGCAGGCCATTCCTTCAATCTTTCTGGCTTTCGGGAGTCCTTTTGTAGGATACTTGGCCAAAGTGTGACCCGTTAGCCCATAAGTAAGTACTGTGACGAAGCGGCTGTTGCTCACCCAACACGATCATACGAGGTAACAATTCACCCAACACGATCATCCGGGGTGAACAAGAATTGGGGATCGGATGCGGGCGAAATTCCCGCCAATGGCTGAGATGCTCAGTCGACTCTCTCCCCCTTTGTAGGGGGGGTCCGGCAGCCCCTGATTCACGAGTGAGCAGAAAAGGAAGGAGGAAAGAGGCCCTGGTGAACCATCGCAATAAGTGAACAGGTGTAAGCTTTGCTGCCCGACAGTATTCAGTACTGACCACACTGAGGGACAGGCCCTAAAGCGAAGGACGGGAACGTTTCGGGCAGTGTGTTCCAATTTTTGGCCTTGCACCGAACATCCAATGGACCATGGACTAAACGGCCACTGTCTGAAAGGACTATGTCCAGGTTTCCGGCCGCCCCCACAAGGTACATCTTGCGCCTATGGGCCGCTATAACTATCCAAGAATACACTCGGAACTGGAGACAAAAACCCGGTGGACCGCCGAGCTACAAGCGACACAGGAGCAGGATTCCCCAAAAAGCCAGGGTCGTGGGTGGCCAAGAGGGCCCACTTGGAGACTCGGGATCTCATAAATGCGAGAATCAGCTAGTTCTGAGTAGGCTCATGATAGATAATATCCGAACGATTTCCCAACATTCATTATCAAATGCCTCGGATAATGACGCTGGGGGAGGTGAAACGCGCTCAAGTGATTGACAGCCAAGTTCTTTTGGAGTAAGTTCTTTATAAAGAAAGAGTACGCTTACGGTTCTAATTAGGGGGAGGGCGAGCCTAAGAAGAAGGTTCTCATGTGACTTTATCATGGTGTATATAGTATCTTATCATCGTGTGGGTTTTCTCTAATAGAATGGTAACTCATACCCAAGTTAAGGATGGTTTTTCATATTGAGGCGTTGAGATGACTTGGAGTTCTTTCACATATTTGGAGGCAATATGGGACACATGGCATAATTGTATTGGTTAAGTGACGTGGAAACTCTTGGTCATCCACACATGTGGGCCACTTGGAGGATTGGCCCATGGTTTTGGGTACATGGTTTGGGACACTTGATGGTGGTTTTTGACCCTGGACACATGGCTTTACGTGAATTGTGGAGAAAGCACCCACCTTGGAGGGCCTTTGGAGGCCACTTATGACATAACCAAGCTCATCTATTGGAGAACACTTGCTGATGTGGACAGGGCGTTTTTCTTTGGGGACCCCTTTTATGGGTTACTTGATGTATTAGAGTGGACTATGTACATTATGTTTTGACTTGCTTGTTGGAGGATGTCTACCCTCCCTTATTTTAGGCATTTAGGTGGACTTTTGGATTGTAAGGGAAGCTAAGCCTTCTCTATAAATAGAGAAGCACTTCCTCATTTCATTTTCATGGTTGGACTTTGGGAGCTCTCCCTCTCTTTGGAGATTAAACGATGTATCTTTCTTTTGAGCATTTATGGTGTTAAGGGTTCTTTCTATGTGGTGAAGTGTGGTCAATTCTTTCAGCCTTTTTCTTGGTTCTATGTTTATGCATAAGGGTTAATGGTGAAATATTAAAGTGTGATACAAACCTCTAAAAGTCGATCCAAGGAAGGGCAAAGGATTGTCACTTGGAAGGAGGGCGCCTAGGGCTTTTGGCTCACACATTTGCCTTTGTTGAGTTGGGTAAGTTTTTTATACCTTGTCTTGTTTAGCATTGGCTCCTTGCCAACGACCGAACCGAAAGCGAAGAAGGGTCACCAGAAAGCTTGATTGCGAAGATTTCAAGATCCAATCATGCCTTTCCCATTTCTCACCTTTGTGGACACCCCTTCCGAAGCTTGTCGGCCCAGAGGGCAGAGATAAAAAGCGAGTTAGCCTTCGCGCTCCCAACTCCAAGTATCAATCCCTCGAAGTGCCTGAGACATATAATATAGAAAAACCCGTCAACCGCTCTCTAGGAAGTTGTAGACGCATGGAAGGAGATTCATTAGTCTATAAATGAATTAAAAGAAATAATTTTATAATAAACCTCCTTGCTCCTCCTTTCGCCCTCCTTCTTCGTCGGGATCGTCGTTGGATTCTTCATTGTTTTGGAACGTAAGGGGCAGATAACCGAAAGGAGCATTACGTGCGCTTCCTTTTATACGAGCATCTTATTTCATATATAAGACTAGAGTGCTAATTTCATATATAAGACTAGAGTGCTAGCGGGGAATTTGCATTACCTCGCCCAGGACTTAGCGGGATATTCAATGTACCTATCTCGGAAAACCCTCCAGCATCTAACCTACCCGAGCTCATTATTCAAGACGATGAGGGGAAATTGCTTTTGAGCGATGGGTTGCTCTCAAATTAACCGAGTGAGTCCTCAAAGAAAGTGGGGATGGCTTATCTTAATATGTGGACCTGAAACGATTACTCGTCCGTGAATCCAAATCTCGTCAGTTGATGGATCCAATCTCATCAGTTGATTGATCCAATCTCTTCCATTAACTTATCCAATCTCCTCTTCCGATCTCGTAAGTCCACCGACATGGACTATCTAAGTTTCAAGCATTAATTGGATAACCTCTTCCTCTGGTTTCCAATTACCTCTTCCCCCAGGTTTCCAATAACCTCTTCCCTCTGGTTTCCAATTACCTCTTCCCCCCAGTTTCCACTTATATCAGATCTAATAGACTTCGCTTTTGGGGTTTTATCCTCGGGCTCGGACATGTCGTAGCATCTCCCCGCTATAGCTCATCTTCCCTACTAATGTTACGGGGAACTTTTCTCTGTGCTATGGGGAACTTGAACCCGTCGCTACATTTCCCCCGTCTAGCTTATCCTTCTTTCTAGTGGGGGTTGCTCTTCGGGCTCGGGCTCCAAAGAACACTTAAGGCTCAGAAGAGAGATCCTAGGATGGCTCCTCCTCTTAGAACGGGACCTACCATCAATGGTAGAGTTTTCTGGCGGAAGTTTAACTTAATGAGGAGAGGGCTCGATTGGTTTCCCTCAATTTCAATATTGTTGGGACATCATCTGAGACGTCAATACCAACATCATCTGGGACGACAATGCTTACATAATCAGGCACATTAGCATGTTCGCATAGTTTGGGAGATTTGCTTTTTGCTTTTATATGAGAAGATGCTTTCTGCCAGGGCTAGGCGGTTTCACGATTGCTTTTTGTCTCAACGCAGTAGGTCTTTTACGATAAGGGCGGGCGAAGCGTTACAATATGATGGATTCCCGTTCCCCTTCCTCCTCCTCCTATCAGTAGATTAGGCAAATGTAATGAAAGTTGATAAACGTTGTTTGTTTCCCAAAGTTTTCCACTTTGCATCGCCTAATCTATAAATTAACCCTTTCGGGCTATCTGACAGTGTGGTATCGGCAACCGGTGAAAAACGGTATTCCCGGTTTGGTTCACGCTCCCTATCTCCCCCATGTTTAGGTTCGACCCGTATTTGAAGAAGCGCTATCAGTTCCTCAACAATTAGAATCTATATACGCATTTACGCTTTTTCCATTATCGCGCGTCATTACATGCAACATCCATTAGGGAGTTAGCCGGTAATCAATTACCGATACACCTTTTTTCATTTGATGCAACATCTATTAGGGAACTAGCATCTATTAGGGAACTAGCAGGGACTTTATTATGGATACGCCTTCCCTTTCAATGATGTTTTATCACTTTATGCCACTTCTATTAGGGAACTAGCTTGGAAATTTGACTGAGTTTTTGATTTTGTATCACTTTATGCAACATCTATTAGGGAACTAGCCGGGAGATTTGACTGAGTTTTTACCTTTTTGGATTTAGTTAGGGAGTTCTGCAGCGAGGCTTCGCCGATTGATCACCACATTGATGCAACAAACTGACCAGTAAGTCCGTTGTGAGGCTTCGCCGAGTGAGAAGAAACCCAATCCTTACCCTTGCAAGCTTGGAGACCCTTCCCTTTCTTAGGGATTGGGATGCAGATGGGGATGCTTTTTCTTTCAGACCCTTCCTTTCTTTCCTCATTACATCCTATAGCTTGAAAAATAGAATGCAATGAGTGTTACATTCGCCGAGTTTGAACAACAACGAGTGGGGATTTGACATGATCTTTTTTCCCATCAACTGAGAAGAACACGGTTGTGAGGCTTCGCCGAGTGAGAACAAAACCCAATCCTTACCCTTGCAAGCAAGGAAAGAGATAGACTTCAAGTGGTTTTGAGGCTTCGCCGAGTGAGAAGAACATCGATGCAACAAACTGACCAGTCATTTGGGTTTTAGACTTGGCCTATTGAGAACAACAACGCAAGTGCTAGTGGGAATTTGCTTTATCTCGCCCATCACATCTCGCCCATCACTTAAGGGAATTGCCCTTACTTTGCGCATGACTTACTCCCCCGCATGCTTACTTACCGCAGAGACGTAAGGTGATACATGTTCCTCATTACATCAGATAGCTTGAAACACGAGAATGCGATGAATGTTATACCGGACTTCACAGAACAACGGCTAGGCTTACTCTTTCGTTGGGCCATTGTATTGTTTCCTTGGGCCATTAACGGATTGCTGCCACAATCCTGGCACGAGCTATAGAGACACATCTCCTTGCACGTCGGGAGTGGGGCAACCAAAGACGATTCAACTTTAGTTACCCCCCCTTTCAATTACTCAGTAGCTTCTGGTGGAAGTCCTTGGGTAGGGCGAAGATCTTTTTTCATTCGAATGAATCTTTTACTGCCCGAGTGAAACCTTCGACCAAGAGCTCCTACTCGCCTTCCGAGGTTTTCGTGGGGAATAAGCCCTTTCCTACATTACGGGTTCCGAGGAGTCAAAAGCCGAGGTACAGAAAGGTAATGAGTAAGAAAGGCCGCTGGGAAAGGGTTGTGGTCCAGGGGAAAAGGGACTGATTATCCTCTACCTTAGATAGCTGCACGTTTTTTTAAGGGAAAGCATTAAGTATAGAAAGGGGATTTATTCTCCTTAGGCTCTTCTAGGGAGAGCTTCTCTCCTTGATCATTCTATTTTCCACATGAGTTATAATCCCCGATCTTCGAGGATTCGTTGAAACCTAACAAAAGCAGCACTTCGGTAGAGTTAGCAAGAGTAAGTAAGATGGGTTGTTTAGGAGGAAGTCGGTAAGGACGATGAAGGTCCAGGACAAGGTACAGAACGAGGTAGGTCAGTGTACAGAACGAGGTAGGTCAGTTATTTCCTTTTTGTTTTCTTATAGATGTATTAAGGTAATAAACCTTGAAAGGGTCAGTATGGAAGGAGACCAGAACACCAAACCCAGATTACCTGAAGGGGATAAGTCAGTTAGGGATAAGTCAGTTAGTGTTAAGTCAGGTCTCACACCCAACCCAGATTACCCGAAAGGGGAAAGTCAGGGCGGTAAGGAAGGAAAGCAGGTGAGCCCATTTCTTTAGAAGGAGGAGAAAGGCAAGGTAAAGGCTGGGTGAATGCTATACCGGAGCCTGACTAGCAAGGTAAACAGGCTTTTAAAAAAGAAATGATTGATGAATAATGTGTAAACTGCGCTTAGGGGAAATCATGAAAATATGAGGGAAAACTAAATGAACTGCGCTAGGTAAGTGGGTTGAACTGCGCTAGGGAGAATTCATTCAAATAAAAATTGCCATAATGGAGTGAGCGAAGCGGAGTTATAGCGAAGCAGCTGAGCGATCAGGTGCTCGCTGCAACAAACTTACCAGACTGCGAAGCAGCGGTTGTTAGGCTTCGCCGACTGAGAACAACAGGCTTCGCCGCGTGAGAAGAACAGGCTTCGCCGCGTGAGAAGAACAACCAATCTTTCCCCCTGTCTTTCCTTGCACTTGCCCATAACTTAGCAGGGGATTCGATGGACCTATCTCCTATAACCCTCTTTCATCTCGCCTCCCCGAGCTAATTCTTCAAGACGATGAGGGGGGATTGCTGTTAAGCGAAGGGGTGCCCTCAAGGTAACCCGAGCGAGCCCCCGAAGAGTGCTAGTGGGGTTTGATCCTCGGGCTCGGGCAACAGCAAGTGAAAAAGAAAAGGTTTTCCTTACTCGCATCAAGACGATGAGGGGAGATTGCCGTTGAGTGAAGGGTTGCCCAAAAGGTAACCCGAGCGAGTCCCCGAAGAGTGCAAGTAGGCTTACCCTAGCAAGATGACCGGCCTTATTCGGGAATGAATCTGGGTTTCTTAAGATGATATTGCCTTTTCAATAAAAGAAATAGAGAATGCGTTGGATTGCCTATTTACTTCCGCCACTCGTCCTTATATTAAGATGAAAGGCTAGTCCCTTGCTTCACTGTCTCTGTGCAATTAGGTTATTTATTGCTCACCCATAAGGGTGAGGAGGGGATTCTCGCCGAACCAATTCAGGGTCTACTGGGGCCCTCCTCTTGGGTTTTTGTCTCCAGGGTTTCTTAAGAAGAAGAGAGGAAGAGAAAAGACTCATTGGGCTCTCCTACCTATTAGAAGAGGAGAGGATTCATAACTAATTTGAACCTCCTTAAAATGATGAGTGGCGGAATATAAGGGTAGAAGTCGAGTAGATGTATAACCAATTCAAACCTCCATAAAATGACGACTCGAAGAAGGAAGCAAGCGAACACTTATCGCATTGGGAAGGAAGAAGCAAGCGAACACTTTTCACATTCATGGGAAAGAAGGGATGGATCTCTTCCCTTTCTTTCATAAACCTCTTTGAAATAACACCTTTCATAAAGTAACCAACCCCGTATGTCGGGTCTAACCACAAGCCGAGCCGGAGTTACATGGATGGATTCATGCATGAATGCCGGCAGGAACTGGGCCTCCTCTTTCCGCCCTTTCGATAGGGAATAGTTATAGATAGAGATGAATGAGATTCTCCGAGCAAAAGAGATAGGTTTCTCGCTGGTGATAATCGTGTTGGTGCCGCCTACACCCACATATTGATCCCCCAGCGATTAAAGGGTTCCGGCTTACTAAGAGAAATCGAATTGTTCACCGGCAGCTCACTGATATGATAGGATGGAGGCACTATCGAATTGAGGTTTGGTTTCACCCCGCCTACTCTATCAATCGCCTGTTCTAAGCTCCGATCGTGAGTAAGTCCTACCTATGCCGAGAAATGGCCTTCCCACTCACCCCCGAACATCCCCCTTTAATGCTAGCTTTTATCCAGCGTACCCAATTGATGATATTCCCACCTCAAATGCAGGAGTATTTCCCAATCCTCCCGACTATGGCACTTATAAATCCCACTTAGCCCACATAGTTTCCGGAATCCAATTGCCATAATTGATTACCCATTTATTGTTTCTCAACGGTTCTTCCTCTCCATGCCTGTATTCGAGTATGCCCGATCCTACTAATGCATAGATCCAAGTATTCCACCTTCAGAGAAGTAAGAAGAGATATAGGTTTGATAGGCGAGAATATATGGGTAATGAAAAAAAATAGGTAGTTACAAGAGATAGATAGTTCCGGGGCTGACCCTGCACCTACTGGAGATGAAGAGATAGATGCTCCCCCGGTGAAGTGGACTCTAAGGGATGATACCCCGGACATATGAATGGATGAAGGTACCGCTAAGTGAGCTCCGCCACCATGTTTTCTACTCGTGCCCGTGAGTATAGAATATCCCCTCCCAACCCTATATATCCCATTTCTGAGCTATGTCTCCCGATCGGCACTAGTAACACCTATGATTGGAATCCGTCGCATAGATAGAAGTTTTAACATAGAATAAGGAGTTGCCTTCTAACGAATCAAGAGCAAATGTGTTTTTAGGCAATTAGACTTTTCTTGGTCAGCTATTCATTACGCATATAATAAATTATGCTATCTATCCCTAAGCGCAGAAGCAGAGGTCTTATTGGAGTGTTCAATCTCGACTAGAGTTCAAGGTGAAAAATGGATAGTAGCGCTTCTCGATCACTCTACTCCATGAATGTTGGAAATCACCCATCTTATTCTCTGTTTGTAAATCATGGCTCTCTCACGAATATGGATAGAACCAAGAAGTGTTTCTGGTAGAGTGTCGCTACAGTTAGGCTAGCAGGTTCGATAAGAATGATATCCTGATATACATGCCGTGGGGGAACCAGAAGAGTGTTCCGGTGCCCAATCGATGTGGGATAATGCTTGAACTCTTATTGGGCAGCTTTCTATTCTGATTCCTAAAGGTGCATTCCATTCTAACTCGGCCCGTGTAGATTTCGTAGTTCGATCCTTTTTCCGGTCTCGGTTAGCTCTGTATAGTAAACTAGAACTCCAATAAGAGGACTGGGCCCAGAGAAGTAAGGAAGTTGGGTTAGATCCGATTTCGGGGGCGCGCCATGTTTTTAAGTTAAGCGTATCAATATACGGAGCCTGTACCGACGGAGGAGCAATAGCGAACCTGCCTGCCACGATCAAATACAATTTTGGGGCCATGTCAGAATATGAAACAGAATAGCTAGGGCGCTGCGGTAGATCCATGCTCTTGTGTGGCCTCCGGAATGATAGTGTTCTGTCCATAAGAACCTTATTCACAGAACAGAACTTTAAGTTATGAGGTGACCCTGCAACCGAACTAGACATAGGTATTACTACTATAAGAACACTGGATTCCTAAAGGTCATCGGCTTGGCTCATGATCCGGGCCCAAAACACACCCAAGTTCGGTGCGGCCAATCCGCTCAATTCTGCAGATCCCAGTCTTATTTACATAGAATCCATCGCCAACTATTATAATCTTGTTCCAATATCCTGAATCAATCTGGGTTCTTCTTATATTCCGGTGCAAAGCTACAGTCTTCATGATGGAAAAGCAAAGGTTTCAGTGTCACGCTTCAAAGTCATGCATGGTGTCTAGAGTTAAAGGGTTCCACTTTTGTTCTTGGGCCTACATAATTTACTTTTACAGAAAGCTACGTTCGGATTGGTCGCAACACTAGATCGATCAGGCTCCATGCCATGAAGTACACCAATGTTCAGGTCACTCTTACATACGTAATAACTAACGGAGACATCATTTTTTAAATATAGAACTCGACTTCCATTCATCTCTTCCTAATGGTGCAAAATCTACAGGGAACCCGATTTCGTTTTGTTACCAACTCCCTTCTCCAACTATTTATGCTCCTACTATTGTTGGATTCACATAGTTGATAACTAGGGGATTCAAAGAGCAGGGACTTAGCGACCCACATGAATAACGGAGCTAGAATGGAGAAAAGGTGATGGGTAAAGATCGTATTTATTAATGGCATGTGTCATTTCTCTTAGAGAAGTGTAAGGGTGGGAGTTATAAATCCGGCGCGTCTTGTCAATCCGAACGGTATGAAATAGGAAAAAAAAGGAGTAGAAAATGAGAAGAGAATAAGTGAACTTACTCCCAAATATTACTGAATGCCGGTAGGGTTTAGGAGTTTGGATATGGACTTTACCTTCCTCCCTCATAACATAATGCGAATTCGAAATGGGTGGGAAGAATAGGTAGAATAGGATGTTGAAAAGAAGTAAGGATAAGGTAGGTGTGCTTCTTAGAGGTTAAGTAGTGAATTCCTTCTATTAAGAATAACTTCCAACAGCATTGCCTATCTTCGCTTTTGAAGCAACCTCCCTTCCCATCATTAAGAAAATCCCCCGTACCCCCACCTATTTTCTATTCATTTTACCCGCTACCTATAGCAGTATCCTTTTTCATCGTTAATGCCATGTTATGTAGTTTCAAAATCTCAATTGGTGTCTCCACTTATACCTTCTTTTTTAGAGCTAGCAGCATTACCGATTGCAGAACCAATTGTAGTAGCATCAGTAGCAAAGGTATCATCCGCGCAAGTTGCACCGCCATCAGTTGATCCAACGCCAGTTGACCGAGCAAAAGCACCAGTTTATGCTGTTAGTAATCGTGATAGGGATTATGCTAGTTATGATCTTGATCCTATCTCTGAAGCAGCTGATTTGGATCTTCCAGCATAAGCACGAGTAGCAGATCCGAAGTGAGCAGATTACGCTATTGATTACGCAGTCGATTATAACTCTGTTGATTTAGTCGAGTCTGTTGATGAAAATAGCCGGTCAAGTCAGCCATCTAAGCTAGCCATACAAGCATGGTTCCAGATTCAGTCGCATAGGCAGATACCGTCCCACCAGCAGGAGAGAAAGCAGCAGATCCCGCGGATAGAGATTGAGTTTACCGAGTTTATCCAGCATCAGACCTAGGAGCCCTAGTAGCGCATACCTACTACAAGGAGCACACCTAGTAGCCCATACCTAGCAGCAGGGGAACCAGTTGATTATGCTACTCATTTTTTATCACCGGGATAACCTCTTAGTTGAGTTGATATTTCACTACCACCTTTTTAGTTTTCTTTGGGAGCGTCTGAATCAGCTGAGATGTGGTTCTTGCTTCATCGGAAATCCTATCTAGATCATTCAAATCACTCTCCTAGCTTGAAAGAAGTGGAATCAGCTATAGGGGTCATTGGTTGAATGAACGAGAGAGCTACTTGATAGACACGGTTCGGTTTGTCCACTTAATGATACATATTTCTCTATGAGAGACACAGTAACATCATCATATACCACAACAAAGCCAAATAGATTTAGGGGTTATCATATATAGACATGATACGTGTATTCCTCTGCATGATGGTTGATTCGGGTTGATCATTATAGAGAGAATATCGTAATGTTATAATGATACAAGATTCCTTGCAAGATTGTTGATGGCCGGGTTTTGGGCTTCTCATCATTCCTTGGTCAATTAGGTATCGTGCTTCTAATATGATGCACTGTCAAATCGTATGTGATTCCTGTATCCATTCTAGATAAATATGAGATGCAAGCTAGTAGTGATTCCGCCGGGATCTAAAAATCTGGTATATAATCTACTGGCCTATGAATGTTGTATGAAGGTGATGTGGATCCTGGTAAAATGGCTATCCCACCTAAGGTATCAACCCCAGTTTGGTATCGTTTAGGTACTGTGACCGACAAGCTTCCATTCCTAAAGTTTTAATTAGAAAAAAATGGGTTTTTACGCCCTTCATGGATGTTACTAAAGATCAGTAGCAGGAGTTACAGGTGGTCCAAGTTCAGGAGTAGTAGCACCAAGCATCATAGGGAGTATCTTAGCTAAGTTGTTTATAGAGTAGATCTAGATCCAGTGGTTGATGAAGCTGTTTATTACGATCCTAATGTTGAGCTTGATGACCTATAAGCAGTTGCTATTTTAGTTCCATTACCCGGAGCATACCTGAAAGTTAGAGAGCCAAAGCATCCATCTACTTACATTTGGGTAAATACCTGGGATAGCCAAAACCTGCTGAGTTCTTATTTGCTGGGAAGGGATTTAAGCTTGCTTTTGGGTGAGAATACGAAGCCTATGGTGGGAACTGCTCTGCTGCTCCCTCTGGTTCATCTACATGACATGCTGGTTACTGTATCGATCAGAGATAAAAATGCGTATCATTCTAATAGAGAAATAGGTTGATCATGAATATCAAAATAGAAGTTTCGGGTGAGGTATAAGTGCAGAGGATCCTTGATGTGTTCTTTTAGGAGCTCGAGTAATAGGTTATGAGAAACTTGGTCGAAACAGCTAGAATATCTGCATGCACTAATCGCTAAACCCCGCTCCATCGTTGAACGTCTAAGAATAAAGAAAGAGTGATTTATTAATATTGACGACCATTGATATTTACCAAAGATAGGAAGGTTTAGTTGTGAGGATAGATAAGATAAAAAGGCGGGAAACCCTACTACTAATAGCAGTATGAGTAATTACAGCAGTTGCCCGTATGCATTCACTAAACATCAATAATGCTTTGCTTGCTTAATCAACTAGTAATAATCCACATCTTACACTTTTTCAAGCTTTCATGTAGTAAAACACACCTCTATTTACCACCAACCGTCGAAGCATGTATCGTATTATGAACGAATTACTAGATCTCCTCCATAAGTCATATGCAATTATGTTATAACCAACCTCATGAATGCAGAAACGATACAGAATGCTGTTAAATGCGTCTCACTCTTGCTTAGACCCGCGGGTCACGAAGAAATAATTAAGAGATCTTATTCACAGCAAGTAGGTGTCTACTATGCATCCATGGATGGAAAGACAAATTGCACCGGTGAGACCAGGTGATGCCTTAGCAATTTTTGCATACCTCCCACCGTGCATGGAGATCCAATTTGTTCAGTTTCTCGTCGAAAGTAGCATAGATCACAATAAAATGTCGGTCACTGAGAACATAAAAATGAAAGAGGAACTCCCTTAGAAATGATAGGTAAAAACAAAGCTAGGATTGGTCAAATTCTCCTTCCTAGGATTGGTCAATTTTTTGTAATGAATTACCTAATTAATTCCTCCTAATTCAACCTTCTTCACAGATATAGAAACAATGTGCTAATCCTTATAGAGAACCAAGGTGGCTTTCCTTGTCCAAGAGAATGGAATTGAATGAGAAAATGATTGAATGATTTAATGAAGCAATGTATATGAACCAATGTTGGGGAGGTTTGTACCTAACCCCTTATCATGTTGTCTGAACTCATAAAACTGATTGATGTCTTCCTCATGCTCCTAATGAAACCAATGTGGGTAAAAGGGGTTTATGGGGTTTCTCCTTGGTGGCTTTTGGGGGAGAGGACGTATCCATACCTCTCTGAGCCCTTGGTTCCTAATGTCCTAATGAGCCTGATGAAGCTACCTAATTCATAGAGAAGAAAGCATGATGCAAAGTATAAGTTTCCGGGACAAATATCAGTTATTTTGAATCGATTTCCTAGGTTCTGCCCCTTGTCATTCTTAGAGGAAGAAACCATGATGCAACGTCCTAAAGTATTGGTTTCCGGGACAGTCAATTCTAGGGTTCCCAGTAATTCAAATCTTAGTGATTTCCAAGTGATAGAACCAATGATTCTTAGTTCTGTGATTATGAGTAAATGATGGATTAGATGATGTGACGTATTATGGGTTGATGTCTTAAGTGTAATATGATGTATGATGGCTTTCTTATTTCTGCTGTTATCTAAATCTATCTGTCCCAAGGTTCTTTCTTCCAGCTGTGTGAAGAAAAGAAATCTACTTCTGTCCCTAGGATCTTGCTTGCTCTAGCTGTTAGATAATGAATTTAATGAACCAACTACCTTGTCCTTATTGAAGATTCCTGATTGGAGAAAGAGAATGAAAGATATAGATTCGTAGGGTGAAGAGATAGATTCCTTCCCTTCACTGCGTTCAGGAAAGTCTCCCTGATTCCTAGGGTGGTCTGGTGAGCCCTGCTGGTTTATTATATAAAACCCCCATTTTCATCTCTGATTTGTACCCTTAATGATAGATATTTTTCATGGAAGCCAAAAAGAATTGAATTCTCTTTATATAACCTGATGTTTTATCCCTGATAGAGCTATTATCTTGTTATGAGGTTCATAGCTGTGGGGGTTATTTGGGGTTCTCCCCTGCTCAATATAAAATATAGGATAGTATCTAACGCCAACTGCTCCTCTTCCTGTAAAAAGAGTATACCCGTTATTATTTGCTAAGGTTCGAACTAGTAATAGACCTTATACTGAAGAAATGAAGAGTCTCCATTTCTCCCTCCTTGTGAATAAGAAGAATTGGATCACATCTGCTGATGTTCGACCTACTTTATAGGGCTTTGTTATGGGTTGTTTATGGAGTTAGGAGTTGACTAATGATAGAAGTAAGATTTATAATACTAAGTAAGAGACCCAGCAATCATAGCGGCTTAAGTAAGTACCAATGAAGGGATAAGCAGATTCAGTAATACCTTGTGCAGCAGACCCAAGTGGAGAATGATAACAGCCATAGTGGGAGAAATCTAAACTGGAATAACTGAATCTAGTGGCAACAGCTATAGGTAAGGTTTCAAGGGACAGGCATATCTATTTCATTACTTACTAACATCCCAGGCAAATGACTCACAACTGGAGCTAAAGCGGATGAATCATAAGTGTAGGAAGAAGCTTAATCAGCAGGGGCCGAATACGACGCGAAATGATACCGAAAAAAGGATGGAAGAAGAAGAGAGAAGGTTGGCCCGAGGGGGCGAGACCTTCAGAATTATATATGTAATTCTGTCACTTTCTAAGCCCTTGAGCTCTTGAGAAAGCTGAGTTCTGAGAGAGATAGCCAGAGTACTGTCAGTGATTTCTGAGTGATGGCAATGCCTCCGTTAATAATTCAGAGCAGTTGGAGTTTGCAGAAAGAATACTGTGACTAAAGATGGCGCCAAAGAGAGTAATTGATGCTCCCCAGGACCTTCCTCCTGCTCCTACTAAGATGAAAGAATCAACAGCTCCAGTCGACCCGGAGACCCAGGTGGGGGACTCTCTAAGACAGTTAAGAGAACCTGATACCCAAATGCTTCCTAGGTCAATGTACTTCAGGGCCTATAGCAGAAAGGATGAGATTCACCCGTACTTTAATAGATGAAATCCTGGTCTAGCTAGGATTACTTGCCCAGAGGTTCCTCTTGTGCCCGAGATTATGGCCTGGTCAGCCGATAGGAGGTACAATTCATAAAAGATATGTATTATGACCCATCATGGAGGTATTCTGATTAGCATAACCCCTGAGGCAATAGCCAAAGCCTTTGGATTGACAGATATGCTCTATTTGAGGCACATTGAAACAAATAGGGTTTCCATTGTATACCCTGAAAATAGGAGGTTTTACAGATAGAACATGCTTCCTCAATGATTTGTTCCAGTTATTTCTCTGTAGTGTTTGCTCTTTAGTTGCCAACCCGTGATTTCCAATACCAAACTCTCGAATCACTTCAATTCCCGAATTTTCGAATTACTGGGACAACGATCCATTCCGAGTTAAACCTTCTCTGATTCCCTCTTGCCTCGGAGATTCAACTACTCAGAACTTATGTTACATTATTACATATAACATAATAAACAGGTAAGGTCCTTAAGCTTAGGTAAGGTCTTTCAAAAGGCCAGAAAGGGCCTTAAGCTAAGTAGAAGGACCAGAAAGGGCCTTACTTAAGCTAAGGAAAGATGATAGACGGTTCTAAAAATAGCGCTTAAAACCTCTCGGATTCCCTCTTAAGATTGAAACGGAGGATAGCATGCACTCAACCTATATGAAACGGAAAAGGACTCGACCTTTTAGAACGTTAAGGCTCGCTTATATGAATAATAGCCAAAATGCCGTTATTACATACGTAATATCGACACATATCACTCGAGTAGTATTAACGAGTCGAGTCGTTTTAGATACGGTCTCTATCGTTACAACTTCTCCAAAACAACACCGAAGAGCATGCATGAGCATTGCACCTCTCCCTATCTACCAGGTCGAGCTCTCTCCGGTCGAGCAAGTTTGATTCGGTCGAGTGCCTACCTTTACGCCTCAAAAAGGGACACCTCGACCTACTGACTGAAGGTAGTAGCGCATTCGATTGTAAGGCTCACGTTCCAGGCTTTGAAAGAAAGGCCTGCTGGCTGGCTGGGGCGGTTCTAGGCGGACCTAACCTATTTGAGTTTTAAACTCCATCTCTCTCCTCCCCTTAGGGTAAGGCCAAGTTATACCTCTTTCCTTTTTATTTATTTCTTTCTTTCTAGTGCCTCATATATGAGCGAACTCTTTGCCATTTACTTTCTTCAATTTTATTCTTCGCGTATATTATATATAGTACCTTTTTTGTGTGTGGGCGCTTTCATTTCTTTCTCTGGCTGGGTGATCAGGAAGAGATAGCGCTTCATCGGTCAAGCAAGGGTGGGTGTTTCGTTCCGGCGTATTTATTAATGAATAAGGTCCTCTATGGGGCCACACACATCATTGTGGATCCGTGTGGGATCGGTCGGTTTAAGGGCATTGATAGGGGAATGTATTGAGAAAAAAAAAGGCGTAGCGTGAGATGTTAAGACTTATCCCGCCCGTCAGGGTCAGTGAGATTGAAAATACATTGAGATCCCCGTACGTTTTCTAATAATGCACTCTTACTCCTTAATTCATTAAGGTCAGTTTGTTCTAGACTCAATTCGTCATTCCTTGATTCGAAGCATTACTCGTCCTTGATTCGAAGCAAAAATACCACGGAAGGGGCGCTCGTATACCACTGAAGGAAAGGGAGGGAGAGATGGAAGCCGTGACATTGCCGAAAAAGAAACATCGGCGATATTCGCATTTTCTAGCTAGCTATTTGGAACAGTGCCAAACGAATAACTTCGGGGATCTTCTCGGGAATGGCACTGGTGCTTATTTGCGCCATGTCATATACGCATTTACGCTTGTATTAAGTTACTTATTGAATGAGGGGGGGCAAGGAAATAACCGGATCTCGAGGCCTATAAGGTAAGAGCTTAGCACTGGGGAAGCGGTATTGCACTAGATAAATGTAAAAAGAGGATCTTTACGGGCTACCCCCCACACGGGCTACCCCCCACCCCGGGGGTAAAGTGGCAATCAAGCGTACAGAAAAGGCCTTTG
>Ga0224573_1000029_pt1 | contig 19390 bp, 9 predicted proteins | sample CRU1metagenome_FD_189088 | JGI IMG/M metagenome (GOLD analysis project Ga0224573, IMG submission 189088) | Spruce roots microbial communities from Bohemian Forest, Czech Republic - CRU1 | ecosystem: Host-associated > Plants > Roots > Unclassified | place: Czech Republic: South Bohemian Region... | reverse complement strand
TATACCATCATTGTCCATAACTAAACTACTACATAACATCGCAGGCAGTCAATTAAAGAATTAACATCAGTGATAGCCCATAGTATCGAAAGTAATAAGGGGCCGTAGAGAGAGAGAATCCGAGTCATACATAGTTCCTTAACCCCGGCCTCTCCTCTTCTGATTCTAGCTTCTTGCACCCCGATATTATTTCACTTTCTTTCTGATCTTACCCCCATTTCATCTAAGCAGGCCCCTACCTCCGTTCTGTTTTCAGATGACACCCACCCCGGTATACATCTCTCATTCTTCATTCCATATTAGTCCTCTTTGATCTTGGCTGGCGTTGCTCTCTCTTCTCGTGCCCCCCCTTATTATCTCTCCTTCCTTCCTTTCTTCCTTCTCCTTCCCTTTCCCTCTTCAATTTGAAACTACTCTTTCTTCGCCGGTTCACTAAGTGTGGAAAGTCCCCAAGGCTTTTATACGTTGGCGATCCATAGATCACTCTCCCCATGGCGGTGTGCCTTTCCCACTCCATTGGGGGGATCTATCGGACGAAAGAGATATAGGCAACGTAGAAGTTTATGTAACGAAGTTGACTGATTGATTTCTTAAGTAGCCGGGGTAGCCAGTAGCCGGTAGCCGTTAAGTACCCGAGGAAATCGGTAAAAGAAGTCTCCTGATGTCCTATTGGGGTTACTGACCGACTGGATCTGCTACTCGATCTTAAACCTCTCTAGCTGGTGGTTCAATTGCTAATTGTCTGATTGGATATCTGCCAAGGCCTCCCGCTGAGTGGTTCACTTCTGCGGCATCAAACTGAATGGGCATATCTCGTTAGCTGGTGGGCTGGTCAACCCTAACCCAGTCAGTCTTGTTTTCATCCCTCGCTAGCTAGTTGGCTGGTGGTCATCTCTCACTAGCTCTTAGGCTGGGAATTATTCCATTGCTTCATGCTAACTACTGCTTCTATCGCTAGCAATCGAACTACCAATCTCTCCCTCGTTAACACCATCACTGCTACTGCCACTTGAACTACCCTTCCTAACTCTTACTTACCATAATCGCTACGCTCACTGAACTAATATCGCTTAGATAAAAACCCTAGATACTATGCACTCACCCTATCAGATAAGCCATAGCCATCCTCATTACCCCATCTACTCATACCCCCAGAAACCAAACTCACTTAACTCATATCGCTAGCTAACTGAACTACGTAACGCTCTTAAGGTCCATTCAACTTGAAAAGCTTTTCAACTGTGCAAGTCCAGGTAAAACTACCGCTAAGGGGATACGATCCAGCCGCAGGTTCCCCAACGACTACCTTTTGACCCCCCCTCCTGCGTTCGGAAGTGGGGGGGAGGAAATTAGTACGATATAGCTTCACACCTCGCGGTGCTTACACCTATCGCCTATCGAAGTGATGTTCTTTCACCTTGTACGAGAACTTTGATAAAGAAGGATTTCCCGCTTCAATGCTTTCAGCAGTGGGGTCCTGAAGTTCAGTGTTTGAGATGCACGACGGGGGGCCCTCCTCCAACCCTTTTCCCCTTCCGTAGTGAGAGCGAACAAGAGCGGATGCGGAAGTGAAGTGGCGGAAGTGAAGTCGTGTGAGTGAGGTGGGTGCACTGATTAACCTTACTCCTTCTCCACCCATGCATGACCAGGTGCCAATAGAACAGAGAGATGTTCCTGGATAGAAGTTCAAGCACGTTCTGTTAAATACATTCAATATATTAAATGATATACATATTATACTCGCATATCTACGTGATACTCGATAATTTCATTTGTATAAACTCGAAAAAGTTGAAACATTTAGAGTTTCATATATGTAGGGGGATCCTGAAACTTTGCACCAATTCAACGTATCGATTTCACTGAAGCACAGCCCTTGGAAGACAACTCATGGTTTTGCATTCCTGCTCGTTTTGCATGGCATCATCAATGTGATAATCAAATGATAGGAGGCCGAACACTACTTTATTTATAAACGCATTCATGAGACAGAAAATGAAATAGGCATGCATGCAGACATAGATCCATTAGTTCATTCAACATAATAGAATACATAAGCAGTCTAAAGTGCTAGTCCATATGGTTTAAGACTAAGGCTAAGATGAAAAAAACAAGTACTACGGCAAGTGTCCATGGAACTTACTCTATGGACTACGGACGGCTATTACCGTATGGAGCTTACATGGACTAAGGCTAAGATTAATGCTATGGAGCTATTGCACGGACCGGCGGTCTGCAGTCTATATGGCTAGTACTAAGGCAAGTAGTACCTTATCCTATGGAACTTAAGGCTATACCTTATGAATTCTTATTGATACCCACTAGGAAGGGTACCACTTGACCTATTATTGTTCTCGCTGAGGAGCCAATACGATGGAAGCCGGTAATTGCTTGCCTGCCTTTTTGCAAACCGATGGAGGATGCCTTCTTGTAATTGCCTCCATCCATGTTTCCTGTTATGCCTTCTGTGAGCCGATGCCTTCTTGTCTTTCTGTGAACCGATAGCAGCATGGAATACCTGAAAGAAATACATCGATATAAGATACTCGCATCTCTACGTGATACTCGCATCTCTATCAATACATCGAGATACATATGATATCGCCATATCTACGGTTCAATTTGCCTTTTTTTACTAAAAAAACCCAGGTCCTGTACTGAAATAGTTGGAATAAATTGAAATATCTCAATAAATATGATACTTCCCAGTCCTTATATTCTTGATGTTCAAAGATCTATATAGGAGATATCAATTCCTTTTTAATCAAACAACACATAGAAACTGTCTTTGTTCTTGCCTTTCAATCTCCGTCAAACTCTCTTTCTTAGGTTGTGTCCCACGCCGCCTTTCAGCCTTCGACCTGATCAATCTCGATTGATACCTGCCTGCCCCCGGAGACTAACGACCTACGTGTCATACTTACTGCTTAGATATACCTGCCTGACTGATCGATCTCTTGACGCTTGCCTGAGATCTTCTATCCACCTGACTAACCCACCATCACCCGACATAGATGTCATTTTATTCCATTCCATTCCATATTTCCAATAGAGATAGAATAGATATTGATTCCTTATTTTAATATTATATATGAAATTAGGGGACTGACTCAAAAGCTGAGCGTAAGTGAAAGCTTGCCCTGAGCTACAGCGAATAAGCTAGAAGTTGTCTCATTTGAAAGAAATAGGCTTACACTAATAAAAGTACAATCTATGAATTATTCTAATGTGTCCATAGGGGGTCCGAAGAGTGAAAAGAGTTAAAGCCTTAAGAGACACTAGCCTGTAGTCACATGCACTAAGAACTCTTACTGGTCTAATCTCTATCAATATGAGACTTCGTCCTGGTTCTATGCATAGTTGTTCCATTTTCAAGTGAAAGCCATTACTTGCCATAGACTTGCCGGTAATTGCAGCCTGTTGTCATGACCAGTCATAGCCGACGCTAGTCATTGCTGTAGACAATCATAGCCACTCTAGTCATTGCTAGAAGGTCATAGCTCTAGAAAAAAGCTCTAGTCAGACTCTAGTCATTGCCATAAGGTCATAGCCATAAGGTCTGAGCAAGAAGTACTAGCCGTACACTTCTTTAGTACTTGCCTTAAAGATCTTCAGAGGCCTTACTTAGCTTCGCGTTGTTAGCGAATCATCTTCTGTCCCCATTCTTTTGAAAAGAAAGATCAATGGTTCCATTTCGAAAGAAAGATACCTTGAAGTACCAATTTCATATTAGTGCAACTCTCCCATTTAAATGAGAAGAACTAAGATTTTATAATAGTGAAATATCCCTAGTTTTCATAGTAATTATAGCTATACCTTAATAGTAAAGACTTTATTACTTGCCTTAGTCTTAAGCTGTTTCCGTTCCACATTAACTGGACTAGCTTCAGTCTTAGCAGTTCCGTTCAAGCTTGTCGTTCCATAGAGTGAAAGCCGGTGGAAAACCTTACGGGTTGTCTACATCCATTTTTTCTTCCTGATGCTGGGTTCCATTCTCGACTTGCTAGGTCTAGCCACACTCTATCCAAACGTTATTGCCTAACGGTTTCGACCAGCTCTCGGTTTCTAGGATCACGGATTCAACCAGCTTCTTGGGGTTCGCTCCAGCCCTTGGTTCTTGGACCAGCAAGCGGCGAGATTCCCATCTGAAAAAGGTACCAAGCGGTTCAGGTGATTCCTTCTAATCAGACAGGGGGCAGTCAGCAGTGATATAGGCTTATGCAGCGGGTTCATCATATCGGCAAGGCTCTGTTCTTAAATCCAAGTCATAGTGATACCAAAGAAGCATCTGTCAGCAAGTGTGATTCAAAGCCTATGAATGCTTTATAGAATCAGTTCCAAATTGATCTAGAGAGTCTTATATAGAGATGTATTGATGTAGAGATCTAGAGTTTAGAGTATAGAGATGTATCGAGTATAGATATGTAGATCTTGAGATTCAAGATATAGAGATCGGGGGGATTTATCTAGTTGTATATCTCTGTATCTCTTTATATGTCTATTTCTATTGGTATAGAGATTGGTATATAGAAATATATCTTCTTTTATGGATAAGTATATATTTCTTAGAGATGGATTTAACATAACATCTGTATTTCATTTAACTTCATACAATAACTAAAGGGAAAGGCACAGCCGAAGGGCAAGGGCAACGGGATGCTTTCCCCCCCCCTCCCTCACTCAGCTCAGCCAACCAAGGGAACAGGGAGCCAGGGGGAGCTTAGACCTACCTCTCCAAGGGGAACCTTAGACCTCACCCTTCAAGGGGATGCTTAGCTCTCTACCTCTACGAACTACTCCAGTCCAGCTACTCACTACCCGAGCTACTCACTACACCTCAGCCAAGCAAGGGTAGGCTTAGCTCTCCCTTTATAACACGCTCTATCACCACTTCCACTCTATTACTCGTCCATTCAATAGGTCCCGGGTTTCAATAAAGAAAAAAGGATATATTATCCTCCCATGTTCCCATAGAATGCCGATCAATGGAATCAAATATCAAGGAACCTGAACTAATTGAGGTTGGGGCCTGAGCTAGTGGAGGTTGGGTTTGTTTTCTCACCGCGGCGTAATGGTCAGACCAACCAATTGATACTCTTCTCAAAAGTAGTTCACCTTATTCTATCTGGTGAATCTTATCTGGTTAATCTATAGGCGAATTAGCCCGACCCTCATAGAGGCGAATTAGCCCGACCCTCATAGGAGGGGGCTGTAGTTTAGGAGCTGTAGCTCAATGCTTTTCAGACAAGAGGAAACTGAAGGTCAGGTTGGAAAAGCGAATACTACCAATATTTAAAACCGTATCAATTTCCATTTTAGAATATGTTTATCGCTACCCTACTACAGCTCTTCAGGAGTCTATCTCCATCCATCCTTGGCCATTCGCCAAGAATAGAGGTGTGCTCGTGCCCGATATGCGACCCGACCATCCCCGAAGAGGCCTCCAGAGGACACAACTAGATGCGATACAATGACGAATAGATGCTTCTGAAACGATGCGATGACGTGTATGAATCAGTAAAAAAAGATGTCTGTAGTGTCTCACCTGAACCTGCCTCATCTGAGTCTACCTCACCTAAGTCTGCCTGAGTCTGTCTCGCCCGCCGGCCTAACCTCGTCCTCCTTAGGTCGGTGTTTCAAGCTTCTTCACTTTGAAGTGCTTACCTCGAATACACGTTATTGAGCCAATAAGAAAGTATGTTGTCTGTCCCGACCTGGTCTCCTCGCTCCACCTCTGGTCTCGCCCTCTTTCCTGACCTCATTCTACCTCGCCCTAATTGGGCCGGGTGTTTCAAGCGTTCTCACGTTAAAGCACTTGCCGGAAGAACTTGTTTCTTAGGGACCGACCAATAAGAAAAGGAAGGATGTCGGCGGTAATGGTCCTCAACCTACCGATTTACCTGAACCGAAGCTGTCTTACTTATAACGAGGCTGTCTTATCATTAACAACGTATACTTGACTTGATCACGAACAACTACCGCCAACAATAAGAATATATGCAATAAGAAGAAAGGAAAGAATATATGTATGTGATGGTACTAATCTGACGATGGCTTATGGTGACTGACCGACCCGGTTAACCAGCCCCATTGAGGGTACCACGGGTCCTTATCTTATGCTAACGAAGGCAGGTGCAGTTAGTTGGTCCTTAGCTTACGCCTTTACCCCTTAGCTTAGGAGAGAGTAGGTGTGATTAGATGCTTTTATGAAGGAAGATAGGTGCAATTGTTCCCCTTACGTTTATGGCTAACCTTGAACGAAAGCGATTATATCAGTACCAGCCAACAATAATATATCTCTGTTCCTTCGGTCTCCACCCGAGCCTGTCTCACCTGAGTCTACCCTATCTGAGTCTGCCCTAGGGTTCTGCCCCTTAACAGAGCCTGCCTTACCTGAGTCTACCTTATCTGAGTCTGCCTAGGGTCCTGCCTCACCTGTCTCACCTGAATCTACCTCACCTGAACCAACCTCACCTGATTTTACCTTACCTGAGCCTGCTTTAGGGTCCTGCCTTACAGTCCAGCTTGATATTGGCGAAAGTACGTGATCACTTGCAACCTGTGAAGCAACTCAATCAAGCTTGATTAAAGTATCCAAAGGAAGGGTATCATGGGTCCTCGCCGTACACTTATAAATGCTCACGTGGTTAGGTCAGTCAGTACCAGCTGCTCACCTTTGAATGAAAGTGATTAGGTCAATACTAGTAATAAAATGTATTTTCTTTTGGTCCCCGCCTGAGCCTGCCTCACCTGATGACCAGCTTTTCGAATCAATAGAAAGAAGGAGCGCTGGCTTTCAGAAGGATGCTCGCGTTAAAATTGATTATACATCATCAAGGTACCAAGACCAGCCTATGGGTACCAATAAGCTAAAGTGAAGATTGAGCAAAGGAGCTTAGATGAATGTCGAAAACTGTCTCAACAACTCTTCTAGCACGTTCTATCACCACTTCCATTCTCCACCATCATCATATGCTCTGGCTTTGAAAGAAATAAAGAAAAGAGTTACGAAACCCATCCTCCCGTGCTCCCATGAAGTCCCGATCAAGAGAGTCCAGTACTAATAGAGTCCCATACTAATGAATCTGGCCTCATGAAGGTTGGTTAGTTGCTTTCACTTTATCACTATTAAATTAATTAGGTCGAGGTCAAATTTGAGTCCAGCTCCGCTCTAATAAAGCAGTAAGGGTTGGGTTGAAGAAGGAACGTATAACCAGTCTTGAAAAACCGTATCAATTACCCTTTTTGCGTGTGATTATCGCTATCTATCACAGCTCTTCGGTCACTATCCATCCTTGACCAATACGTTGAAATAGAAAAGATGAAGTCATCCTCCATGGAATGCCGATCATTTAATACCGATAAATAGAAGCTCATACCAATGAATCTTACCTGTGATCCTACGATGCAACAACTCTACAATGCAATCTAATTACTCTTATCTGTCGATGCAATTCTACAATATAAAATATTATTATGCAGTCTTCTCTTTGATAAATATGCAATGCAATTCTACAATGCAATCTTATCTCCGATCAATATGGTGCAATCTAATATAAATCTTATGATACAATCTTATATTTATTGTAATTGTGTAAAAGTCCCTTTCAAGCTGAGCAGGTAAGAGAAAGGCAAAAAGCAGGACCCCTCCTTACTTCTTACCGGACCTACCTGTATCTTACCCAAATAATCCTCCGTCTTACCTGAATAGTTTCTACCTTGAATAGAGTCTATTAGCCCAGTAAGAAAAAATGTATATTGCTCTGGTCCGTCCCCACCTGAACCCGAGGAAAAAGCTTCTGCAAGGAAATAGAAAGAAGCTTAGGGCTTAGAGGGCGCTACTATAAGAAAGAGACTCACTTAAAAGATGGTCACTTGCTTTAAAGAATAGTGGAAGATACGCGCTTACGTTAAGAGTAATTAATAAATGTCTTCAAGACTTAACATTTCAGAGCTTTTAACACGAAGAAATTGAAGCGCGAGCCAATCCTATTAAACTATCCAAAGAATGCTTACATAGAAACTACTTACTAAGTGAATGAGCTCTCCGAGGGAGGATGGCTCTGCGGAACCTGTAAAGAACCTGCGACTTTAAAATAAATAAAGCTTTTCTTTTGAAACTAAAGTGGAAACCGACCCTATCAAAGGAGGCTTAAATGGAAGCAGCTAAGTTAATGGTTTCTCTGAGGAGGAAGGAGGAGTCACTCTTTGGAAGAACCCGTAACTGTAAATAAAATAAATCAAGGACTGTCGAGCAATTCAATCAAGTGACGCACATTTAGTTAAAGGCGTATTGATTCGAGGTCGGCTTCAAGAGAGGAAAACCTTTCTAATTAACCCACCTACCTGCGTTATTATAACGAAAAAACCTACTCGCTTGATAATCCGCGAACAACTACCTGATCCGGAGCTTTCTGATCATGAACCAACCAACCAACTGCTCTTTATTATAAGGAACCAACTTTCTAATCATTAGCAACTACCTTATGAAAAGGAGAAACTATTAATAATAACATCTGTTATCTCCGACTCCCAGAGGGGGATGTCCACCTCCCTTAGCTTATTAGTGCTATGTATAAGCTCAGAGTCATTCATTAAGAAAGAAAAAGAAAGAATAGTTAATTACACAGCTACCAACTAAATATGGCCTTTTAGCGTGCTTCGATGCCAGTCTCTCATAAGCGATGCCACAACCTAATAAATATTTCCTTCGAGTTCCTCCACCCATTAATATAACATTAATATAATATGATCCTCCTCGGCCAAAAGGCTCTGATTCTCAGTAAAAGAGAAAGCTGAAGATCGGGTTCGAGAAGAAGCGCATCTTACAAATATCGAAACCCGTATCAATAGCCTCCCTAGCACGTTATATCGCTACTTCTATTCGACCTTTGACTCGTGGTCAGTCAATATGCTCTTGCTTTCAATAAAGAGAAAAAAGAGATATGTAAGAGTCAATACGCTCTGCTCTTCAATAAATATACAAGCTATCCTTCTGTCCGTGAAGTGCAAAATTGGTATAATCATATACCGACGGAACTTACCTATTCCTTTCTAGTATAGTCGTTCTTGAGGCGGGTCTCTCGCTCACTCACTTTATGCCCGCTCACTTGATGAAGGTTACTTTCTAACCGTAAGATTAAGTAGGTTAAGTAGGTCAAGCCCAGTTAAAGATCAAGTTAGAGGTTACATTATTTCCAAAGTATGAACCTGGTTAGGCGTTAGGCCTTGTGCGCTTACAAATTACCCTTTTTTTCTCATAGGAGGAATGAACCCACCCAGCCTTTTTAAACCTTACTAATAGTTTAGAATAATTTACCCTTCTCTATGGCGCTCTAGGGCGCTCTAGTGCCCACTTTTACTCTGATCTTCAGTAAATTAAAATAGACTCCTTCATAATATTAGGGGTTATTTCTCTCTGCTCAATGACTTTCTCATTCAAAAGATCACCACTTCAAACCAAAACCAGTGATCTCTTTATTTTATATCTCTTCACTCAACCTCTCTGATATCTCTGCTGATTGATTGCTCAAGACCTTCTTTCATCATACTCACAAATTGAGTAATCAAACCAAATAGAAAACTTGATATAGTTTCTCTAGTAGGTGCTAATGATAGGCCTAACCTTCTAAAGCAAGCAAGCAACCATAGTTCCTCTAACTACTATAGAGCAGGTAATTATAGACCTCCCAGCCCGGTCGATCAGACCTTCCATCAGGTTGATATTCGCAGTATATGTGTGTTCGATCATGAGCAAGCAGAAAGAGACCTCCCCGGTTGCTCGTTCCTCTAACCCAATCATTGAGACGAGTAGGTGCCCTCTGAGCATTGATCGATTAGACCCGATCTCCTGCTCATAGTACAAGTACTCCATATCCTCCTCCTCCACCAATTGATAACCTCTAACTCCCACCCAATAAGTATATGTAGTATATGATATGGGGTGGGGTAGGTCTATTGTATATGTATCTGTGCTCAAGACCTTGGGCTAAGGGATAGGTTTTCTTCTTCTTTGATCGAGCACTGATTCATTTATATACAACCCTCTTGAGATCTCAGCAATCAAAGATCTCTATCTTATTTTTAGGTTGCCCAAACCCGTGGGGTCAGGTTCCGCCCTATATGAGGCATGAACCAGGCATGAGCATAAAATGTTTTTTCATTTGTATGATGATGACATCACACAAATTTAGCATTTTATTCATCTAAAGGGGCTGGGGAAGGCAACTTTAACAGGCAGGGCTGGGAATTACGGTTATAGACCGAAGGACTGAGACTGAAAGGTATGGACTAATGGTTGAGACCGTGAGTTGGTTGGGTCGTTGGGGTGAAACCGCGAAGCTCCCTTTGTATATGATATTATCGGAATAGACCGAGCGACTTTGGGTTGGGATGGTTGCGACCGAAGGGGAGCACTAGAAGGACCAGCACCTATTATCCATTCTTTTCCTTTATTTAAGGAATGGTTCATTTACATGAAGCTCCAATAGGGAAGTAAAGTAGTACTCAGACTGTTGCACCCTGACAACCTATAAATGCTCAATGAGGGATCCTCTACTTACAGAGTTATAGTATGTTTTCACTTAAGACTATTCAGACATGCGGATGAGTCCCTCGTATCCTACAATCTAGTTCTTAAACAAAATTCCAAGCCAGTGAAGCAAAAGCTCTGTTGCCACTACCCAGAAATGAATGCCTTGGTATATAAAGATATGAAAAAGGTTTTGGATGCTGGTTTCATCTAGACTGTTGACTATCTCGACTGATTGGCTAACATAGTCCCAATAATAAAGAATAATATCTCTTTTTGTGTCTATATTAATTTTAGGGATCGGGATATTGTAAGTACTAAGAACGACTTCCCTTTACCTTCTATAGACCAGCTTGTATATTCTTGTGAATTTATTTGGAAATCACTTCTGAGATTGGTAATATGTTCACTATGGAGGCTTTAAAACCAAGCTATATTCAAGGGTCGATGGTAGCCTATAGAAATAAGGTATCACAATGTTATGCTACTCATTATCTATACCTAAATGATAAAATGATTATAGCTTTGAGCATGCAAATGTATCTCTTAGGCATAACATACTTAGCCACATTAGGAGTTACAAGTATGCTAACATGCTAGCTTGATAGACCTGTCTCAATGTTCCCCATTCCATCTAGAATGAGGGAGGAAGATGCACATTTGTTGTTCTTTGATGGTGTAGCTAGAGATATTGAAAGAAACCCTTCAACTGAAGTTGTGGGGGGGAACATTTACAATGTGACAAATGGAAAATCAAAATCCCTTTTCTATTGATTGGTTGGTTTGAAGACCAGTGGTCGGCCAGGTGAATATCTCCTCTGGAACCTGCCTGGAGCGGTTGTAGGGTTGGTAAAGCTTCCTGGGTGGGAATCACTAACTATTTGAATATTGTTTGTAAGTAAAATTGTAATCTATTGTTCGTATCCCGAAGCCCGGAAGAATACTCGATATACGTGTAGCTTTGTTTGTCAATCCAATCTCGCCATTGGCATAATTGATAGACGTACGTGTGGCTTTCTTTGTCGATCCTATCCATGTGTTTGTAAGCTTTTCCTCTCTCGTTCGTATCCCGAATCCCGTAACTAAATGCTTGTGACTTCAAAAAGTCAAAGGTTCTGAAGAAAGACTAAAAAGGTAAGAAGGTGGAACCAAGAAGGTGCCTCCCTCAAGCACTAAATGGGTAAGGGTCCGGCACAAAGGGAAGATAGATTCAGTAAGGCTTCAACCTTCTAGTCGTACTATGTGTACTATCAGGGTATGTATGTCATTCCTCTCCTAACATTGTCCGGCTAGGATAAAACATGAAGTCTATGGGTCTGCCTCCGAAGACAGGTCGAGGGCCTCTCTGGTGCTTTGCCAAATGGGAGAGATATCCTCGTATCGTAGTATGACCTATGATCTAAGAATGAATTGATTGATGGAGGTCCCACTGGACATACTGCCTTCTCTAGGCCATACGGGTTGAGGCCAGCGGGGAACATTGATGACTTTAGGCCAGCAACAAGAACCTTCCATTCCATCATTCGCCTTTTCTCTAAAGCGCTTTGATCTAAAGCCCAGCTTACACCTTTGATCCCAGGAGGAGCTTTTCTCTTCAGCCCATAGCATAAGCGCCACCTGAGGAACTGGCGCGTTATTGCGACCAGCCGGAATGAATTGATACCAGGGCGCTGCAAAGACCAAAATTCGTGGCGGTAGTAAGAACCAAACAATAATTCTCCGCGCCTTTTCCCGCCCAGCTCAGCTAGAGGAGATAGATCTACCGCTTTCTTCGGGGCAGTTATTGGAGTTAAGTCCTTAATTTGGATTCTGCATCCCAAGCTTTCAGCAGGCAGTTCTTAATTATTTTCTTGAGCTTTCTTAGCGAGGAGATCTACCTCTACCTATTTCATTTTCCCAAGTTATGAAATCGTAGATAATACGAGTGATCAATAGAAAAGCAGTTAGTTGCTTCCTTTCCCTCGACCATTTGTGGGGGCTGATGGAGGTTGAGGGTCCGAAGGTCATTCATGGGCTCGTCCTCGATCTATTGATCGAGCGGGTCCTCGATCTCAGAGGTTGTATTCTCTCCCGTTCGTTGGTCGAGTCCTCAACCTAAAGGTTTCGGGGAAGAGGCGCACCTACTGCCTGTGGTCTCCTAACCTAAGATGTCGTACCCTAACCCCCAGGTGTGGGTCGTATTATATACGTAACATGTGAAGATGCATCTATTTGATGTTGATCACGTAACATGCACGTCACACATGATGATGCATTCAGGATGGAGTTGATTCATTTTATGTTACATATATAGTATTTACGTTATTTTAAAGTTTGATAATTGGCGAAATCCAAATCTATACCGAGGCAATCTTTGTTTTCAAAAATCCAGCTCTCACCATGTTATTTCATTTCAGCTCCTCGCTCGCCCCTACCTATTTAAAACTCGCCCCGCCCACCCCGAACGAATCTTTATTCCCGCCGAGTCGAGCTTGCTTCTTTCAGCTCGCTTCTTTGCATCACATGCCAGCAGATGCGGTCACCATAACTGGTACTAAAGATATTGTCCCCACAGTCGAGAATAGCACCGGAAGGGTGGGATAAGTAGTTTAAATAGTTGGGTCCCGTAGCACATGGGTGGGATAAACCGACGAATCCAAAGCAAGCATGTTTCAAGCCTGGTTTGACAAGTGAAAGCGAGTTCTTTTTCTTAGAAAGGCTGGCTCAGACATCAACAGTTTGAAGACTGCATCATATAGTAACAGTTATCTGTGTAGTTCCTATTGGAATCTCGTCTCTGTTTCATTTACTTTTTGAAGCGAATAACTCATACACCTAAGCTATACGGAAAAGATGGTGTTGGCTTACAATCTAGCAACTCAACTAAGAAATACCGAGAAATACCGGGAAATCGGGATAGACATACGGGATAGACATACGGGATAGTCTGTTGGGGGTGGATTGCTTACCTTATCTTTACGGGAGACCGATGCCTTCTAATATGGACCGGACAATGACACCTTCTGGCACTGACTGTATCCACCCAGCCCTGTCTCCAGCCCAGCTATGACAGGCATCTTGGGAGAACTTATTGGGATCAAGTACCATCAACAGCATAAACTCTTGGCATGAAATGCATTTTCACCTTCACTAGGTCCATCCTAGAGTTGTTGCCTCCTCTTTATATCCCTATTATCCCGTCCTCTTGTGCTTTCCTGGGATTTTTTGTCACTATCCCTTGCTTAGCTGACGAATTGAAAGGAAGACTCTTTACAAGATCATTTGTGAAGTAGTGGATGAGATGTGTATCAGATCAAGATCGTTCAGCTCTCTGTTAATTTGATTTACTCTACCCAAATGAGGCTCTCCTTGGATGAATTACCAGCATACGACGGTCTTCCTTGAGCGGAGGACAGCTTCCGATAAATTGGACCAGATAGCTTTTTCGTTAGAGTCACTCCCTAGGCCCGTGCCAAGGTTTGCTAGTTCTGTCCGGTTTTGTGCTTATCGTTTTAATTTGGGACTAGCCACTACCAACCTCTCAGGCCCGTGGCAAGAGCTTATTCCGATCAAGATCCTCTGAATTCCTTGTCCGCTGCCCTCTCTTACAAGATTGGGATCCCAAGCCGGGGGGGAGGGGAAGGTCTCTTGGGGCCCGTGCACTTTTATTTTAAGCGACTCGTTATCGCCACATAGTTAAGAGATCATCGGGCTCTCGTTCCTAGTGGGATAGCGTCTCGTGACGCTCACCTAACAGGCTAATGCTCTGTTCCTACAACCTAAAAAACACGGTCATGACCCGGTGATGGTAGGAAGACCTCTTCTCCATGAAAGGATCCTCGCATGGTTGAAGGCCAAGACCTCCCAGAAAGAAGGGCCGTGCTTTTCGAAGCGAAATATCACGATCTAATCTCGACATCACCGTGTGTTTTGCCCTGAAGTTGGAGCTTAAGATGCACATTTGGTGCGATTTGTGACTCTTCGTGATGCAAAATCCATAGGGAGATGCACTGGTATTCACTTTATAAACGAAGCATGCATCGTTTATTCCGATTAAATCATCTCATCTACAGACTGTAACTTATTATATTGATCTCGTTACCATTCTTCAGTGATATTTGGCTCTCGATTCGGCTTAGCATATATTTCCACTCACAGTATTTCATAATATTGTTCAATTGCATATTTCTCTTTTATTATTACTAACCTTCCATAGATACGCTCCCGATTGACTAATTCTTTTTGCTCCCCATATGTGGCACTTAATTAGTCATCATTGTTCTAAAGATGTGTAGCTTAATGGTACTCCGCCGGTGCCTGTAATAGCAGCATATACACTATCTCTTCTCTATGGCATTGCACCTAAAATACAGCCATTAATATTGTTGAACATTATGGACTTCTAGCTTTATATACTCCGCCTAAGAATCCACTCGAGCCAACAGAATATCCACTTAATGAATCAGATCGACTTATGATGAAGTAGCCACCAACAGAGGATTAGCCTAATTTTAATCGACTTATGATGAAGTAGCCACCAACAGAGGATTAGCCTAATTTTAAATCAAAGAATGCAACTAAATTATACAATCCAGAGTAATACTTTTATGAGTGATTGCCAAAAAAAGATTGAGCTTAGTAGCGCTGTGGCGGATCATTCCCTATAGCACAGCCCAAGAGGCTACCAATGAGAAAACACCATGATCCGTTGGTCGGGGAATAGTACCCTAAATAAACTCCATAAAAAACCTCTGGATTCCCTTCCCAATTGGCTTCCCGCACAATTGAATGTGTCTCCCTCCCCCCCGCTATTGGCCCCCCATTGCCAAGGTGTCGCTCTTTGGTACTTGGGATTCGGAATTGGCTTTGCTTTCTTTTATGAAAAGAAACTTACAAGTTTTGCGGGAATCCACAATAACCCTTTGTTGGGGTAACAGGTAACCTCCCGGCTATGGGCACCACCTATAGCGTATCCGTAGCTGAACGAACGTACGCCCGCTCCCGCCACTAGGCCAGTTCGGGTATCTAAGTTCAGATAAATAGTCAAAAGAAGGATAGTCATCGGGGAACCATGGCTGGATAGAATCCGATGCAACGCGCAAAAATCAAATTGACTTCGTGTCAATCATTCCTAGGTTGCTCCTCGCCTACAGCAACCCGAAGAGTACTTTATCCATGCACAAATGGGTAAGCGAACTGCGTTACCGAAACTGGTTATAAGATAGCCAAGTCATCTCCCGGGTCTCCGGGCACGTGGGAAAAAAGCCCACTCATCAGACAGACGTGGGCCACATCTTTGCTGAAATATTCAGCGTTCACCTCTTTCAATGAGACTGAGGTGAAGTCTATACAAGGTAGCCGTAGGGGAACCTGTGGCTGGATATAATTTGTTCCGTCGTCATGGAATAATGAAGGTGGCAGCTTTAGTTTAATATCAGGGTGGCCGCCGGGTTGACCAGTGGTCGGATCGAATCCCATCTTTTCCATATCAGCGCGATTCAGTAGGATAAATACGTACTTTCGATTCTTATATGATCACACTATTGAAAGCTTTTTGGTTTCAATAAAATCTACACTTAGACTCTATTTTATTTTAGAAGCTTGCGATCTAAAGGCATATCCTTCCTTTGGGTCAAACTTAAAGAGTTTCAATTTAGTGAATGAAAGTGGAATGGGAGGAGGTAAAGAGGGCCCAAGCTATTGAGGCTAGATTCCTTGAATAACAACTAACACCATCGACATACCTGAGATAGCAACAGGAGGAGGGGTCCATCTGAAAGGTGCAAGAAGACAACGTATGAGATGCAAACTTGACAAAAGGGATGCAAAAAGCTATATAACCTATATACAAAGTATAAAGGCACTCTAAAAGAAATAATCAGGGGTATAATCTCTTAAGGTAGAGCGCATTGCGAGGGTTAGAGAGAAGCTCCCCTTCAGGCCTTGCAAGAAGGTATGCCCCCTTTCCTAAGCATTATTTTACAATGTAAGGGCCCTTCCATAGCAATTCAAACTTGCCTCGACCTAAGATATCATGGACATGGTCATATACTAGGACTAGATCGCCTTCATGAAAGACACAAGGGTGGACCTTGCGGTCATACTGAGCTTTAGAGTGCTTCTTGGCTACTTCAATGGTTTGCAAAGCAATACAACGGTTTTCGTTGGTGCGCTATCGGTCATGGCCTTGGAAAGAATCCTTGAAGTAAGGGTTTCCGTTGGTTTTTGACAGGTGAGAAACTCGAACCATTGAGGCTTGGGCTGGTCCAATCAAATCCAAGTCTTCGGAACTCTAATGCTCTTCGTAGAATTACAGACATTCTGTGCCCAGCCTGCCCGCCAGTTTGGGAGGACTTCTCTTTCTGCCCGCCCGCGGATCGTTTTATGGTAAACCCGTGCGTGGCCGTGCGCCTCTTCAAGATTGCGTGGCAAACAAGTAAAAGTAGTTGACTACGCGGCCCTTCTAGCTAGAATAGAAGTGATTGCCGCGCTATTAGGGCGCCTTAGCCACAGTCAGTCTAAAGAAGCGGATCGCTTCACTAGAGACGGACGGCTTTGCTTAGGTAACGCTCTTTATGGAAGTAACGTAGGTAGTGAGTTGGGCCAAAGCAGAGAAGGGGCGGGATTCTAAGAACCGAACTTTTTGACCCGAAGAAGCAAGCCGCTGGAGCAGTGATAATGCGACTATCAGACAGACATATCAAGGAGATGCATTAGCTGTAGCTTAAATAACGCTGACTGAAATGAGAGGGAGAGAGATGGATGTTCGAGGCTGTAGCGGTGCTGAAATGAGATCTCCGTCCTCCTTGAAAAGTCTTTTTAGAGGTAGGTTCAAAACCTGCCTTGATCATATTGCCCCGAACTAAGTCAATGGGTGAACGTTAAAGTAGCGATATAATAATCATGGATAGATCTCAAGGCGAATGACAAATGAGCATAGCATGTAGCCGTTCATCCAAGTAGTGAGGCTCCTCGTGGTTAGCTTCTCGAACTACTATTGGCATAGTAATGCCCGTCCGGATCCTTATATCACTACATGTCCGTGCTTTAGCGTCAATCGTCGTACCGCATCCGATCATTTCACACGTGCTATATAATGAGGGCCGGCCCATAGATATATATATATGGAGACCAGCTAAGATCGTGTTCATTGTGGGTGGGACTCAGTAATAAGGATGGTAAGTCCCGCCCGCCGTAGTTCCACTATATGGATATCTTCATTACATAATTATATCAATTGCGCCAGCTTACTGAAATTCATCCATTAGGCGGACTTTGTGATCCACTCTTCTCATTTAGTGCATTCGGAATAGTCCGTGCCTTCAGAAAACGACTCATTTCATTCCGGGGGCGGGCGTCTTTCCAATTGCTATTTCGATCTATCTATCTATTCATAAGGTAGTGTGCTGATCGCTCTCCCGATTCATTCTATCTATCCCACTCCCCATCTTAATAAGCCTAAAGAAAAAGTAGAACCCGGCAAAGAAATAAAGAAAGCCCCCCATTGCCTTGAATGCGATAGGAGGGAAAGGGGTTGGTTTCAAAGCGACCACTAAGTCCGCCCCTGACCCCCCATATTAGGAGTTTAGGAGGTCCCCGGCGAACTAAACGAATTGTTTCGGTGAAGAATGTGACTCATTGTCGAATGAGTAAATGGAAGAGCAGAAGGAAAAGTACCCAACCAAACCAATAAATAGGTGTGTTTGTCTCTAAATACGTGATGCCTTCCTTCAGGTCCAATGGCGCATGCCCGGTAAGAAAAGAACCCCCTAAAGAAAGAACTCAACCCTATTGGCCGGTTGGATGGAACTAAACCCCTAACGGATGGATGGTTCGGGAACAACCCCGGACCCTCCCTATTGGCTTGGCTGGCCCTACCCTCTTGGATGGATGGATGGAACTAAACCCAACAACTGTGTGTTGATTAGAAGTCTCCAGACGCCTTCTCCGAACCGGCAGGCCGGCCGGACAGACGAGGAACAACGAGAAGTAGGTATTATGCGCCTTCGGAAGCGTCCTTCCCTCTCCCGCCATAGTTGGTCGAGAGCATACATTGACGCTCTCTCCCCTCTCCCTATCTTCTTTTCAGAGTGGAATCTCCCTTATTGGAAGTCGATCTCCATAAAAGGAATTACCGTTATTGCATATGGAAAATGATTGACGAGGTAGCCGTAGGACCGTCGACCTTAAACCTCCACCAAGTTTATAGTAACGGGGCACTGGTGATCACCGTTATACAGCTAATGGGTATCGAGTTTACCGTTCTCCCCGCGCCAATCACCGGAAATCCCTAACGAGAATGGTGGGCGGGGGCACTGCCTTTCTTTGTTTTCAGCTAGAGGCGAGCTGACTGAACCTACCTCTCTCCACCGACAGCTAATTGCGATTTGACCGAAAAGCCTTCCCGAGTGGACCCACCCCTCGATCCTAAAGCCAAAGGCACTCTTAACTTCAGGAGAAGAGACACCTTCTATCGTCGTTAAGATCCCATTCACTCACTTTATTATATACGTAATATGACTAGCGAATTGAAAAAGAAAATAGACCTGCCCAGAATCCCCAGCCTCCCCAGGTTGAGTGCCTTTCGGCCCTTCGGGAGCAGGTACATGGAACTAGATAGATAGATCAGATAGACAGATAGACAGATACTTATTATGAATGACAGGTGGATAGAGGCAGATGGAGACGGATGAGCACAACTGAACTAGATACAGAGAGATGGATACAGAGGGATAGAGGCTTTTGGATGCATCTAGAGGCGGATAGATAAGGACGGATAGAGACAACAGCAGGATCGGAGATAGGAGACGCGATCTGTTAACTCAGGCGGTTGGCATTGGGAATTCATTAAGGCAGGCAGGCGAATCATGACTGGCTGGG
>Ga0224573_1000028_pt1 | contig 19632 bp, 20 predicted proteins | sample CRU1metagenome_FD_189088 | JGI IMG/M metagenome (GOLD analysis project Ga0224573, IMG submission 189088) | Spruce roots microbial communities from Bohemian Forest, Czech Republic - CRU1 | ecosystem: Host-associated > Plants > Roots > Unclassified | place: Czech Republic: South Bohemian Region... | reverse complement strand
CAAAAGATAGGTTTACATCATTAACGATCATAGGGATGACAAAAATAATGTGTAACAGAGAGCCCCCCAAAGTATGAAGTTAGAACAAAGTGATCGCTGAAATACTTTGTCGAGTGTGTGTAGGGAACAAGAAACAGTCGATCGAAAACCTGCCAACAAACAAGGAAATACAGTACAATAATATATCATCACTGAGGTAGGCATTCCCATACTCAGAATACAAATGACTCAAATAATAAATGCCGAGATGCAAAGATCCATGTCAAGTAAGACAGGTCATGGCCACTAAACATACACTGTGGATCCATGCCAATATGGCTTCAGTTTGGTGAACAAGTTGTTTCTAGTCGATATGATGTTAAGCCAAAATCTGGTGATGTTGGAATTTCACATAGTAATACAACATCTTTTACTCCCATCACTAGACACTATTTGGTCACAAGTTTGTTGCCCCATTGAAAAAACCATCGAATCAGTTGCCAAATTTAGGATGTGTTGTTCGAATGTCAGCATTGCTTCTCCTTCGTATGGAGGAAGTGGCATCCACCCATCAGCTATTAGTAGTGACCAATCCCATGATCCTATTACTCTAAATGCATGGGGTTGTATTTCATAGCTGGAGAAAAGAGAGAAGAGAACAAGCCTCAACTTCAAGATGGGTTTTTTCCCATTTTGGTTTTCCCGTTATACATCTTGTGTTCATTTGTTTGGATGATGTCCTCATTTTTTTGGATGGTGTGTTCATTTGCGTGTTCTTTCTTTTTAATATTTAAGTTATTTTCATAAATTTGAGAAAGAAGATAGTGTTAACAAATATGTGATCTAAGGAAATAAACATGTGCATGATAAAATAATTCAATAAAATACAAAGATCTATTGTGATGAAATATTCCAATGGAATATCCATTGTAGTTTATATATTACACACCCTCATGTGTCTCTCATCATCGTGTATAAAATTGGTGGCGGTTGTGAGAGATATAAAATTTTTAGGTGAGGATGTGGAGAGATAGAGGGGAAAAATTTATATATACCCCTACCCCCATTCTCAGTCCACATGAGGGTGGGGGTAGGGGGAGATACATTTTTTTCCCTTTATCTTTCCACTCCCTCACACAAATCTCTATATCTCCTCCAAGCATAAATAGATATATAACTCCCCCTACCCCCACCTTCATGCCACATGATGATCCAAAAATTTATATTTCCACCAAACCCACCCAAATTTATGCATGAGGATGAGAGTGAAGGTGGGTCGAGATACAATTTTTTCCTCTATGTCTCTCTCTAACCCCACCCAACTTAAGTGTGGGGGTTAGGGGATATTCAAATATTTCCTCTACATGTGAAGTCGTAGGTGGATGGAGATACATGGGGAAACTTTATAATTTGTTCCCTATATATCTAAGTTTTCTTGTATATATATTCCCACTTTGTTAGGGTTGGGGGAGATATATAGGAACACTTAATACCCCTTTCTCCCATTAGTTGGTGTGATATATACAATAAAATATAAATATAAAGAAAGTTTTATTAAATTTGAGGTGTGGAAGGGGGAATATAAATTGCCCCATGTATGTGAGGGTAGTAATGGGTGGAGATATAAATGGAAACTTTATAAGTTTTACTTGTATATCTAATCCCCCCCTTATAATTATCCCCACTTGGTGGGGGTGCGGGGATATATATGGGAACACTTAATAATCCCTAGCCCAACCAGGTGGGGAGAGATATAAGGAACTTTTTATTAAGTTTTTCATATATCTATACGTTTTTCCATATATCTTCCTTTACCTAGTCATGTGGGTGAGGGTGGTGGGCTCTATAGGGAAAACTTAGAGATATAGGAAATACATTTATTAATTTTTATTGTATATCTCATTTTGGTCCATTGGGTAGATACATGGGAAAACTTAGAGATATAGAGAAAAAAATATAAAGTCTTCTCATTTATCTCCATTTGGGCGAGTGTGGGTGGGGATGGGGGTGATATAGGGAAATAATTTATTTAAATTTCCCATAATATCCCATATAATGTGGGTGTATGATCTATATGGATATCGGTGGCCACCCACCTTTTCCAACTAGCTCAAAATAGTTTTCTGGCAATTTTGGTGATTTACTATTTTTAGTAGTTTTCACTTTTGGAGCCGTTTTGAGGCCCTAAATGATGTTTTTTTGGGAAAACCGGTTTGCAATATAAAATTTCCTTCAATTTTGTTCCTAAAAGGAATCTCCTCGATGATACCTTTCCTATGGGCTATCATACGCCTAAAACGGAGAACATATGCAAAAGTTACGACCCCAGGAAGTTGATGTACTAACTTACCCAAACGGGGCCCACATGAGTTTTGGTGCTTCATCTCGTGGGGTTAGGATTTCGGATGTCTAGGGTTTTTGACATTCCTTCTTATTGTAAAAATGCCTTCAGAGCCTCATTGTAATGATCTTCTTCCGAATGAGCGCAACCGTCACATCTCTTCTCAGAGATAAGCCACCACCATTCCAACAAGCTTGTTTCCACTGCCTTTTACAGTTTTCAACTTATTTCATTATTAAATAGAAAACCAATTTTACTGTATCTATGTTATTTTGTGTTAAGAACATGTTAATAATCTGTATTCATTTCATTTTGCTCATAAAATATGGATCAGTGGTATCAGAGTGGTCTGCTCCTTGTCGTCTTAATGCATGTCCCCAATGAGGTCGGAGTACAAAGAGTTGGGTCTCGAGTCAGTTTCCCTTGAGGACAAAAGATCTCGCACGCCCACGCGACCTCTCATCGGAGGAGAAAAGAAAGATGATGGGACATGAGATCCTTTCAAATTGTTGATTGAGGAAGCCCTCACGCAATAGAGGAACGAGATAATGGATAGTTTCGCACAAATCCTTCAACGACTACCAACATGCAACACATCTTCTTCGAACGGAGGCATCCCCCACTTCAAGGTACAAATAAGCTTCAATATTCCTATATTTGAATTGGAACTTGAACGTGAGCATGCAAATCTGCACCTCGTCATTCCAAAGTCAGAATCGGAACCTGAACGTGAGTATGCAGATCGAGAGGAAGATTTTTTTATTCTTATAGGCTGAGATTCCCGAAGTTATGGAACTAAACCATGTTCCACAGGATTTTTTTTGTGTTTTATATTCTTTTGGATTAAGGGAGGAGCAGAGAATTGAGAGAAAAATGCATGCATACTGGTGAGATGGAAATTGAGAATATGTAATGGGTTTGTCGATAATTTAGTAAAGCATACTTTTTGTTGTGTTTTATATTCTTTTGGCTTAAGGGAGGAGCAAAGAATTGAGAGAAAAATGCATGCATAGTGATGAGATGAAAATTTGGCATATGTAATGGGTTTGTCGAGAATTTAGTAAAGCATACATTTTGTTGTGTTTTATATTCTTTTGGCTTAAGGGAGGAGCAGAGAATTGAGAGCAAAATGCATGCATAGTGATGAGATGAAAATTGGGCATATGTAATGGGTTTGGCGAGAATTTAGTAAATCATAGAGAATGTTTTTTGTACCGGAGATGAAATGTTGAAATAGTGTTGTAGGTACCTCGAGGTTTTTGCTCCGATAAGTAGAGATCCGTTGAATCCTCATTATATCATTGTAATCCGTTGAATCCTCATTATATCGTTGAATCCGTTGAATCCTCATTATATTATATCATTGAATCCTCATTATAGCTAAACCATTATATTGTTGAATCCTCGTTATAGCTAAACGAATATTGAAACTCCATATAGAGTTTATCTTGCATTTTTTTTCTTCTTTGTATCTTACTTTATAGGTTTATAGGCAACTAGTAGCTAAGAGGTGGCCCATTGGTTATCATATATGAACTTGGGGAGATCGAACCTGGATCAAAGAGTAGAGGACAAATATTCTTACATGCAATTTCCATGAAGGGGATGTATGAGGGCATTATGAAAGGATCTAGGGGATACATTACAGTTCAGAGGGGACATATTAAATAATGTATTAATACTCATACACATTACTGTATCTAAATTGTAAGTAGTCATTTACCCTCTTAAGGTAGCATAGACCAATAACATCAATAACAATAACAACAATACATTCATACAATTATCAATATATTAATTAATGCATTAATACATTGATTACATTAATTATATTAATTAATTAATGTTCTTTTATTAGTTAATATATTAATAATGATACTAAAATACATTAATGAATGTATGCACATTGAAGTATGTGAGCAGGCTCACATATATGTGAGAAGTACATTATCCTCAAACACATTAATTAATATATCTCATTGCATGCAAACAATGCATATACACTAATTAATAAATTAACTTATACATTAATGTTTTAATACATTCATTAGTCAATACAATAATTAATGTGTACATTAATTAAAAATGAATTAATACATTAATTAAATTTTCATTAATTTATAATTAACATATTAATTAATTGAAAGTTAATTGATGTATTTATGTATGGATTAATTATGGTTCACTATAATTTACCATGGTTGGATTTCATCACAATGTGATGTTGGTGAAATATTATGTTCACATTGGGACATTGGTTTATAGTTGTCACATCCACATCCATGGTGACTATGATGGTGAACTAATCGATTGAACTTTTGACATGCAATGAAGTTATTGTGCTTATCTCAAGCTTTAATTTATTAGGGCAATGAAGAATATTTCATTTCTATTTAATTATGTTCACAGAAAGCACACGCGCACACATGCATTAAACACCTATTTACTCTAGCTCTTTCCAATAGGATTTACTCTATATCTTTCAAATAGGTGTATGCCTATAGACATAATCAATTGTGTTTATCTTTTTAAATTGGCAAAGAAAGTATTTTAAAAGTTTTTGGCATAAAATTATGTAAAATTTAAGATGCTTGGTATGATTTTCAAGGTATAGTTCTTCCATATCTTAATAATTTTTAGCATCTTTAAAATGATATTATAGGGATACAGTTCTTCCATATCTTAATAAATTTTAGGATCTTTAAAATGATCTAGAATATTGAATCATCCTAAACTTGAAAACTAAGTATATAATATGCCATGTTAAACCATATTAGTAAATTATTAAATTGAAGGTCAACATGTACTTTGTTTCCATGCTAATTTAAATTTATCTTCAAAATTAAAACATTATGGTGTTTTAGAATAAAAACATTGTTTTTTTTAGATTTTTCTAATAGTAAAATATGTTGTCTTGGAATTTTTTTTTCACTTTTCACTTATAATTTTAATTTTTAAAGGTTTCTTAACATATTAAAAACAGTCTCACCCTCATGCTAAAGTGGGAGTTGGAAAGTGAGGGTGGGAGGAGGTATAAATTTGGGTTGGGGTGGGAGAATATATAGAGGAAAAATTTGTATCTCCCCCCACTCCCTTCCTCATGTATAAAGTTAGGTTAGATAGGGGGAATTTATATCCTTACCCACGCCTACTCCATATTCACCCTTCCTCATGTACATAGTTGGGTGGGAGTAGGGAGAGATGAATGGAAAATATTTGTATCTCAATCGACCCACACTCTCATCTTCATATATAAAGTTAAGTCGCGGTTGGGGAGACATAAAGTTTTGGATGATCAACATTGCAGGTACCTCCAACTTGGAGTGATCATCACTGCAGGTACCTCCAACAAAGCCTTAGTCATCCATCAGAAAGATAAACCCAATAATCCAAAGAAGCAACATCCTCAGCACAACAACAAACAATATAAGGGTCCCAAACCCACTCAGACATCTTTCGCTCCTAATGGTGACAAAAGAGCAAAATATAAAAGTAATAAGACTGAGAGACATTGCGATTTTTGTGATAAAGTTAATTGATGTATTTATGTATGGATTAATTATGGTTCACTATAATTTACTATGGTTGGATTTCATCACAATATGATGTTGGTGAAAGATTATGTTTGCATTGGGACATTGGTTTATAGTTGTCACATCCACATCGATGGTGACGGTGATGGTGAACTAATCGATCGAACTTTTGACATGCAGTTAAGTTATTGTGCTTATCTCAAGCTTTAATTTATGAGGACAATCAAGAATATTTCATTTCTATTAAATTATGTTCACAGAAAGCACATGCACGATTAAAAACTCATTTACTCTAGCTCTTTCTAATAGGTGTATGCCTATCAACATATTCAATTGTGTTTATCCTTTTAATTTGGAAAATAAAGTATTTTAAACGTTTTTGGCATAAAATTGTGTAGACTTTAAGATGCTTGGTATGATTTCCAAGGGTATAATTCTTCCATATCTTAATAATTTTTAGGATCTTTAAAATGATATCAAATGCAACATACTGTTCCATATACACCACAACAAAATGGTGTTGATGAGAGAAAGAACCACACATTAAAAGAAATGGTTAATTGTATGATCCAATCTAAGGGATTACGTCTAAAGTATTGGGCGGAAGCAACCGACTCTGCAAATTACATTGTAAATCGCACTCCCATCCCACAAAAGGTCTTAAAAATCTAACATCGGAATAAGCTTGGACTAAAATTAAACCAGATGTAAGTCACTTTCGTGTATTTGGTTGTATAGCATGGGCTCACATTCCCGATGAGAAAATGAAAGCATTGCAGCCTAAAAGTGAGAAGTGTATATTTGTTGGTTATAATGAAGATGTCTAAGGTTATAGAATTCTTCAACCACATTGCAATGAAATTATTATTAGACACAAAGCTTGGTTAGTTTCTAAAGGATTTTCCCAAGTTGAAGGAATTGACTATGATGAAACCTTTTCCCCTATAGCCAAAATGAATTCCATTAGCCTTGTTCTTGCCCTTGTTGTTTCACATAAATGGGATGCCCATTAGATGGATGTTAAATCTGCCTTCTTGCAAGGAGATTTGCAAGAAGAAATCTACATGGAACGACCTCCTCGCTATGTCGAGAATGAATCTAGACTTTTTGTTTCCTTAAGAAATCTCTTTATGGTCTTAAGAAAGCTCCGTGAGCTTGGTATACCAAAATGGACAACTTTCTTATTGACACCGAATTCTCTAGATGTCATTCTGATCCTAATGTCTATACCAAGAAAGTAGGAAGCCATCTCATAATCCTTTTCATCTATGTTGATGACCTTATCCTTACTGGTAGTGATTCAAAACTTTTAAACCATGTGAAAAACAGCCTTAAGAAGAAATTTGAAATGAGAGACTTAGGTTTTTTGCACTATTTCCTTAGCCTCCAAATTTTGCAAACCAATTAAGGAATTTTTATTTCCTAGTCTAATTCTACTTGTGACCTTCTTCATCGCTTTCACATGGATGATTGTAAACCAACCCATTCTCCCTTCTAGTCTGGAGTCAAGCTTACTACCCCCTGTACTCTCTCGAAGTTGATGCAACCTTGTATCGTCAGTTAGTTGGTAACCTCTTATACTTGACTCATTCCTGTCCCGATCTTTCCTTTGTTGTTGGTCTTGTTTCCGAGTATATGAAAACACCCATGAAATAAGCTAAAAGGATACTTCTCGATGTCCATGGTATAGTTCAGTTCGGGATACATTACAGTTTAGACGAGACTCATTTAATGGTTGGTTTCACTGATTCAGATTGGGCCAATGACCCTGATGATCGGAAGTCTACTGCACGTTATGTTTTCATCCAAAATCTTCTCAAATGTCACACTATACTATACTATACTAGCTCCACATCACATCACACATCACACTATACTAGCTCCACACGTGTGAGTTATGTGACTTGATCTGACATCCACTTGGTATCATGGTGGTAAATAAGATATGTCAAATTGTGGGAAGCATAACTTCTACATACATATTTTGATTGAGGTGATTTTTAATACGATTATAGATATACACCTATTGAAAAACGTCAGAGATAATGAACTTTTAATCATAGATATGATTTATGTGGTCACTATTTGATATGCTTAGAATATTATTAGTCATCACAATAAATTAAAGATTAAGATTTTAACTATTAATTTCCTTGCATATCAAAACATGGTTGTTCATCATTAAAGAGGACAATTAATAAATTAAATACTCGGATTTTAAATATTAATGTCAAAACATGGCAGATGATTAACATGATTATCATAATAATGACCCATAAGGTTATTAATGCCAATTTATTTATTGCTCTTGAGTTTTTTTACTATACTTTTAGGTTTTTTACTGTCTTTTTTTACTTCACGTGGGATGCTATCTCTACCTCATGTGATAACGTTACGTCTCTTAGGTATTGGAAAGAGGAATTCATTTCAAGAAGGAGAGAACAAGATTTTGAGAAGCAATTAAAGATGGCCCATATAGCACGCAGAGAACAACTCTTAACAGCTACGAAGTGCAATGTGACTAGAAAAATCGCTGTGGCAAGCATGGAGGTAGGTTTGGGCTCTGAACCTCCCTACTCAAAATCAAAAAATTCTACACCACCCAAGGCTTACTACATGTAATATTATAAATTTATAATATCTCAGCAGCAAATAATAGTTTATTGGCACATGATTATTTATTATACTTGTTTAGTGTAAGAAGAATTTATAATAAAAAGAAGTTCAAGGAAAACCAACAAAAATTTGCATTAGAGAAAGAACCACAAAGTCTCCCAACATGCTGCACTGCGTCCCAACCTGCTGCACTGCTGGCAAAAACGTTGTTCAAGACCAACCAGCATGGCCTAGGCAGACTTGGAATGAATCTCTCAAACTTTGTGCCTGCCATGGTAGTCTTTTGAACTCGTAAGATCTATGTTGCAATCTTCAACTTGACAATGTGCAGATTGCATGTGGGGATTTTCAACTTGACAACGTGCAGATTGCATGTGGGGATTTTTCACACGAGTAACCAAGGGGACAAGGGAAAGCCGCTACAGGCATTGCTCTAATTTGCCAAGCTTCAGAGATATCTTCAAAATAAGTCTCTTTGCCAAGCTTCAGGCCTATAAACAGGGATGGCTAATGCAGAACTGTTTTTCTCGGTGTTTTCGATATCCTTGTCCTCAACATAACCAGTCTAGCCTTCAATTTAGAATCTCTAGAACACCTCTGTGGCTCTTGATGCTCATTTGTGCCACAAAAATGCTTGTGATTATAACAAATTTCATTAAGAAGAGCTTTACAGAGATACTTAAATATACCAATTTTGCAAAACTAAGAACAGAGATACTTAAATATACCAATTTTTGCAAAACTAAAGAAGAGACTTTCATTAAGAACAATACATACAAAGATACTTAAATATACCAATTTTGCATAACTAACTAACTAGACCTTATTATACCAAAATTATTAAACCTTGCTATTTGTTGCCTGTCGTACATTTTTCACACCAAAACAAAAGAAATATTGAACGCCAATCACCAAAACTCAAATTGCTTTTTCTAGCCATCACGATCTTTGGTGTGTTCCTTTATCCATGGATGCTCTGCAAATATAATAAAATTACACATGTTATCTTTCCGGCCCAAGAAGAATATATACAGCCAAGTGCTTCTATTCACTAAAATTCAAGCATATTATAAACATGTCTTGCAAATTGAAACATGTATTTTACCTAATATCTCCTTCGTTGTTAACCGCTTTTTAACATCCTTGTTTAGCATCCCCTTGATGAGATCTTTACAGGAGTTGGAGACCTGACTCCATTCCCCACCTTTAAAATTTGGATTAGATTTTTTGATTGATCTAAGCCTCTCGTGGAAGTCTTTGCCTTCTTTGTAAGGAAGGTTGCCGCTCAAAAGAACGTACAAAACAACTCCTGAACTCCAAATATCGACCTCTTTCGAATACCCAACTTCTTCCATAATCTCAGGAGCCATGTAAAATGGTTGCCCAGCCCGATCGAAGAGAAGCTTACCTGTAACGTATATAGACCGACTGAGTTATATTATCATGTAATTATTATTCATAAACATATATAGAGCGAGTGACTTGAGTGATACCGGAGATTAATGTCTTAGCTAGATTTTAATTTCCTACCTTCAGAAAAGTGAGTAGAGCATCCAAAGTCTGCTAATTTTATGTCGGGGAATGAGTGGAATGCAATTTTAGATGGAATAAGTATGTTATCGATTTTAACATCTCTATGTATAATTCCCTTGTCATGGCAGTACTGTAGAGCCTCCACCAGCCGCTTCATTATCATTGCAGCTTTCTTTTCACAGAAAAGGCCATCCATTTGCATCATGTCGCACAGGCTTCCCCCACTGCAGAGATCTGTAATCAAGTAAGCTAAGTTGGAATTCTGATCACGATACACAGATGTTAGAGGAAGAATGTTTCTGTGGCCAGATATTTCACTCCATATCCTGATTTCATTGTCTGCCTGATTGAGGGGTATTATCTTGCAGGCCATTCTCTCTCCACTTATTTTGTGGATCACTTCTGTCACATATCCAAACCCTCCACGACCTAAATATTCACCTGCAGTATAATCATCTTCTACTTTTCTCCCACGAATTTTAATTTGCTCCCAGCTTGAATTTTCTCCCACCTTGAATTGTAGTCCCGGTGCCATTACATTTCCCATCTTGAATTGTTAAATGCGGTTGTTCAGTTCTGGTAAGCCCAGATACAATCTCAAACGTGAGATGTTCTAAAACCCTTGGAGAACTACCCGAGTACGTTTTCGCTGTGGGTGGGGGTGATGTTTTCGTCCTGTCTATACCTACCGTTTTAGTATTCCAAAATGAAATAGGGTAAATACTAAATTATCACAACTCGTTGAGATGCCTTGTATGTAGTTTTAAAAGGTGGAAAATGATGTTCATCTACTTGTATCAATTATTTTTTATAACTAGTAGTAGTACTAGTTTACAGTGTAGCCGACCAACTATATTTGATTATAATTGATTAATATATTTTTATTAATCACTTTTAGTAATGTGGTAGTATTAGTTTACAATGTAGTATAGTTTACATATTAAATATTAAATAATATATTAATACTCATACACATTACTATATCTAAATTATAAGTATCCATTTATCTTCTTAAGGTAGCATAGACCAATAACATTAATAACAATAACAACAATACATTCATACAATTATCGATATATTAATTAATATATTAATACATTGATTACATTAATTATATTAATTAACTAATATTCTTTTATAAGTTAATATATTAATAATGATGCTAAAATACATTAAAGAATGTATGCATATTGAAGTACATAATCTTCAAACACATTAATTAATATATCTCATTGCATGCAAACATTGCATATACAATAATTGATAAATTAACTTATACATTACTGTTTTAATATATTCACTAGTTAATACAATAATTAATAGGTATATTAATTAAAAATGAATTAATACATTAATTAATTGTTCATTAATATATAATTAATTTTTGATGTATTTATGTATGGATTAATTATGGTTCACTATAATTTACTATGGTTGGATTTCATCACAATGTGATGTTGGTGAAAGATTATGTTCACATTGGGACATTGGTTTATAGTTGTCACATCCACATCCATGGACACTAAACTTTTGACATGCAATTAAATTATTGTGCTTATCTCAAGCTTTAATTCACGAGGACGATGAAGAATATTTCATTTCTATTTAATTATGTTTAGAGAAAACACATGCACACACATGCACACGATTAAAAACCTATTTAATCTAGCTCTTTCCAATAGGATTTACTCTAGCTCTTTCCAATAGGTGTATGCCTATAGACATAATCAATTGTGTTTATCCTTTTAATTTGGCAAAGAAAGTATTTTAAAAGTTTTTGACATAAAATTATGTTAGAATTTAAGATGCTTGGTATGATTTCCAAGGGTATAGTTCTTCCATATCTTAATAATTTTTAGCATCTTTAAAATGATATTATAAGGATACAGTTCTTCCATATCTTAATAAATTTTAGGATCTTTAAAATGATCTAGAATATTGAATCATCTTAAACTTGAAAAATAAAGTATATAATATGTCATGTTAAATCATATTGACAAATTATTAAATTGGAGGTCAACATGTACTTTGTTTCCATGTTAATTTAAATTTATCTTCAAAATTAAAACATTATAGTGTTTTAGAATAAAAAAATTATTATTTTTATATTTTTGTAATAGTAAAATATGTTAAATTGGAATTTTATTTCGCTTTTTCAAGTATAATTTTAATTTTTAAAGGTTTCTTAACATATTAAAAATAGTCTCACCCTCATGCTAAAGTGGGAGTTAGAAAGTGAGGGTGGGAGGAGGTATAAAGTTGGGTTGGGGTGGGAGAATATATAGAGGCAAATTTTGTATCTACCCCCACTCCCTTCCTCATGTATAAAGTTAGGTTAGATAGGGGGGAATTTATATCCTTACCCATGTCTACTCTATATTCACCCTTCCTCATGTAGATAGTTGCGTGGGAGTGGGAGTAGGGAGAGATGAAGGGAAAATATTTATATCTCAATCGACCCACATTCTCATCTTCATATATAAATTTAAGTCGCGGTTGGGGAGACATAAAGTTTTGGATGATGAGCACTGAAGGTACCTCCAACTTGGAGTGATCATCACATTAGGTACCTCCAACAAAGCCTTAGTCATCCATCAACAATATAAACCCAGCGCTCCCTCCGGTCCTTGTTCACTTGACGCCCATCTCTGACTTGAAAACCGACGCTCCCTCCAGTCCTCGTTTCCTCGTTTTATGCGCAAAGATTCAACTCTTCCTCCATGGTTTCGGCACTGCGGATGGCTCTGATACCATTTGTTAACCTTGCATCCACCATTAACGAGCTAATATAAATTTACACAAGAAACTAATTCAGTTAATGCGCTCCTATCCTTGGTCTAAATTTAGTTACAACCATTTAATGCGCTCCTATCCTTGGTCTAATGCGCTCCTATACAGACTCACTGAGTTAAGTGATATAAGATCTTAATGTCTTAGCTAGATTTTAATTTCCTTCCTTCAGAAAAGTTAGTAGAGAATCCAAAGTCTGCTAATTTTATTTCAGGGAATGAGTGGAATGCAATTTTAGATGGAATAAGTCTGTTATCGATTTTAACATCTCTATGTATAATTCCCTTGTCCTGGAAATACTGCAAAGCCTCCACGAACAACTTTGTTATCATTGCAGCGTCCTTTTCAAAGAAAAGGCCATCGATTTGCATCTTGTTGCACAGGCTTCCCCCACTGCATAGATTTGTGATCTAAGTAAGCTAAGTTGGAATCCTGATCACGATACACATATGTTAGGGGAAGAATGATTTTATGGCCAGATATTTCACTCCATATCCTGATTTCATTGTCTGCCTGATTGCGGGGTATTATCTTGTAGGTCATTCTCTGTCCACTTATTTTGTGGATCACTTATGTCACATATCCAAACCCTCCACGGCCTAAATATTCACCTACAGTATAATCATCTTCTACTTTTCTCCCATGAATTTTAATTTTCTCCCAGCTTGAATTTTCTCCCAACTTGAATTGTAGTCTATGCGCCATTACATTTCCCATCTTTAATTGTTAAATGCAGTTTTTCAGTTCTCGTAATCCCAGATACAAACACACACGTGAGATGCTCTAAAACCCTTGGAGAACTCACCGAGACGAGTACATTTTCACTGTGGGTGAGGGTGATGTTTTCCTCTGATCTATATCTATGTTTTATATGTTCGAGAGAAGCTACCGTAAAATGAAATAGGGTAAATACTATACTATCACAACTCATTAATACTAGCACAACTAGTTAACTCATTGAGATGTTGTGTATGTTAAAAAGTGGAAAATGAAGTTCATCTACTTATATCAATCATTTTTAATAATGTGGTAGTACTAGTTTACCATGTAGCCAACTAACTATTCTTGACTATAATTGATTAATACATTTTTATCAATCACTTTTAATAATGTGGTAGTACTAGTTTACAGTGTAGCCGACTAACAATACTTGACTATAATTGATTAATACATAAATAGTATTAAATAATGTATTAATACTCATAAATATTACTAGATTTACATAATTGTAATTAGTCCTTTACCCTCTTAAGGTCCCATAGACCAATAAAGTCAATAACAATAACAACAATACATTCATACAATTATTAATAAATTAATTAATGTATTAATACATTAATTACATTAATGTATTCATGTTGTTTTATTAGTTAATATATTAATGATGATACTAAAATACATTACATTAAAGAATGTATGTACATTGACGTACATTATCCTCAAACACATTAATTAATATATTTCATTGCATGCAAACAATGGATATACAATAATAAAAAAATTAACTTATACATTAACGAATTATTACATTCATTAGTTAATACAATAATTAATGTGTATATTAATAAAAAAAATTAATACATTAATTAATTGAAGTTAATTAATGTATTTATATATGGATTAATTATTGTTCATTTTAATTTACTATGGTTGGATTCAATCACAATGTGATGTTGGTGAAAGATTATGTTCATATAGGGACATTGGTTTATAGTTGTTACATCCACATCGATGGTCAACGATCGATTGAACTTTTCACATGCAATGAAGTTATTGTGCTTATCTCAAGCTTTCATTTATGAGGAAAATGAAGAATATTTCATTTTTATTAAATTATGTTAAGCACATGCACAATTAAAAACCTATTTAGTCTCGTTATTTCCAATAGGTGTATGCCTATCAACATAATAAATTTTGTTTATTCTTTTAATTTGGCAAAGAATGTATTTTAAATGTTTTTGGCATAAAATTATGTAGAATTTAAGATGATTAGTATGATTTCCAAGGTATAGTTCTTGCATATCTTAATAATTTTTAGGATCTTTAAAATAGTATTCTAAGGGTATAGTTCTTCCATATCTTAATAATTTTTAGGACCTTTATAATGATCTAGAATATTGAATCATCCTAAACCTAAAAAATAAAGTATATAATATGCCATGTTAAACCATATAATAAATTATTAAATTGGAGGTCAACATGTAATTTTTTTCCATGTTAATTTAAATTTAGTTTTAAAATTAAAACATTATGGTGTTTTAGAATAAAAGATTTAATTTGTTTTATATTTTTGTAATAGTAAAATATGTTATATTGGAATTTTATTTCACATTTTAACTTATAATTTTGATTTTTAAAGGTTTCTTAACATATTAAAAGTAGTCTCACCCTCATGCTAAATTGGGAGTTGGAAAGTGAGGGTGGGAGGAGGTATAAAGTTGGGTTGAGGTGGGAGAAGATATAGAGGAAAATTTTGTATCTCCCCCCACTCCCTTCCTCGTGTATAAAGTGAGGTTAAATAGGGGGGAATTTATATCCTTACCCATGCCTACTATATATTCACCCTTCATCATGTACATAGTTGGGTGGGAGTAGGAAGAGATGAAGAGAAAATCTTTATATCTCAATCGACCCACATTCTCATTTTCATGTATACAGTTAAGTCGATGTTGGGGAGACATAAAGTTTTGGATGATCAACACTGGAGGTACCTCCAACTTGGAGTGGTCATCACTACAGGTTGATGAGAGAGCATTGCTCCACCTCAGCACATGCGCTAGCATGCCAACATGCAGATGCACAATGGAGAAAGGGAGAGGCATTGAGCCTCCCATTTTAGAATTTAAAATAATCCTATACAGATTATCATGTTGTAAGGCTGATAAATGCCAGGTCAGGCCTTTGTAAATGTAGTGGATAGGGTTTCCTTAAATGGTTACCTATAGCAGGTCCATATCGTAGTTAGGTTTGGCCATCCACATATGTAATGCAGTTGTAGAAGTATGGTGTCGTAAATGAGATAGCAATGGCACTAAGGCGGTGGAGAGGATGAGCTCATAGAGCCCTGTTTGGTAATGAGGGGAGAGAGATCTCAGGTAGAGAGAGGTCTTAGGAGACTTAGGGGGTCTTAGAAGTTCAGAGAGAGCTGAGACTCTGAGCAGTCCAGTTTTTGTAAACACATTGTACAAGCATTTTTTATTAATACAAAGTAGTTTTTCTTGCCCACGATTTTTGTTTGTGTTTATGAATATGAATGAATGTTGTATATGTATGATAAGTTCTATTTACAGTAGGAAGATAGATTCCTCTATCTTTGTTTGATTTTTTTGTATCATTCTGGATTCTTTAGGCTGTGCAAGGAGTGCACAACAGAATGTTGGAATTTCTGTAGCGAGTGCAAGAAGTGTGCATCTGAATATCGAATCGAGTTCAGGAGGGGACCTGCGAGGAGGGCACACCAGAAGGTTTCACAGAATCAAGGAGGGGCCTCAGAGTTACTTAACACTTCGGAGGAAATATTGTGTAGAGGAAGCACATAAAATAACTACTGAAGGTTATGTAGAAACTCCGCCAGGTGGGCATCGAGCGAGTGCAAGGAGTGCACAAGAGAGCTCTGTCTCGATATCTGTGAGAAGAAAAGTGTCGAAGGAAAAGACACTCGCATAGTTGTCGAACACTCTGGAAAGATCATCAAGGAGTGCTTGAGCAGAAGTTGCCAGGGGGGAACTTACACACTTTCAAGGAGAGTAAAGTAATAGAGTTGTTGAATACTCTTGAGGAATACCTGTGCAAGGAGTGCACCAGGCCAACAATCGAACGAAGTGTTGAGAGACAACTATATGAAGGATAGTCGAAGCACAAGGAGAACACGCAGAGTGAACTTGTTTCAAGTTCCAAAGATCATGAGGTCGAGGGAAAAGTGTGTCAGGAGGAGCAGCAAAAGTCTTCCAAGGAAGCACAGGATCGAGTCCCTTAGAAAATGAGCCAGCTGAAAGCTCAGAAGTGGTAGAAAAAACAATGTGCATAGAGGCGAAGTGTTTCCAAGTTCATAAGATCAGAAGAGACATTGCAATTTTGCACACAGAGTGCAAGTACGCGCCATAGATGAGGTCAAACTCCATTACCAAAGCTCAGGAGGGATAGCGTTTCTAGAACGCAGACGCGACTCAAAGTCACAGAGTTCGTAGAAGAATCAAAGGTCGTAGCATTTGAAACATTGGAAATATTCCAAGTATGGGAAGAAAGTGACAAAGCTGAGGAGGAGGAGCATAACTCCCGTAGATCAACTGCAGAGGAGAAAATATGGGTCGTCTGATCATATTCTAGATAGGAGGAATGCGCATAGGAGGAGATCAGATATATGGGTCATCAGATCTGAGCAGAAAAGACCAACAATTGATGGATCCAGAGGAAAGTGCACAATGATCAATCCTTGTGTGAGTAAGAGAGTGGACTCGTCGAAGTCCCAAAGTTCCAAAACGATCGAAACTGTCCATCGTCGGAGGTGAAAGGTGGTAGCAGATTCGGGGTGTTCGAGAAGTCGGACATAGAGATATTTGCAAGGAGGAGAGGAGCAAATTTGCAAAAGGAGAATTTGTGAAATCATTCTAGACCGTTGGATCTAGGGTGATAGGTGGTGGAGATCCACACACATCGAAGGATCACACACTCGGAGAATGAAGGTGCAGACAGGAGAAAATACCTGGGGAGCCGGGAGCCAAAATGATCCTAGTTGTCCATCAAGAAGGGACGTATGGTGAGAGATTGGCATTTCACTGGCTTGCACATCAGAGAAGTCAACGAGAAGAGTTTTAAGAAATCGTGAGGCCCAAACTCACGATTTCATCTAAGCTGTTAGATCACAGGAGGAACCGTGACTGTTGATCTAGAGCGGATATCAAAGAATCGGGAATCAGGAGAGAAGGGAGGAAGCTTCATCCAAAAGTCCCAAAATGTGAAGTCCCGATTTGGGAGAGAAGATATGAATCGTCAGATCTTGGAGCATGAGGATCCATTGATGTGACACGGGAGAATTTTGGGAGTTCGGGGATCCGACTTTTGAGGAGAAAGCATTGGACTAAGTTTTGGCTTCGCAAGTGGCAAAGTCGCGACGCACTCTGAGGATTGGCTGTAGGTCATGGTGAATGGTCACATCGACAGAATTCAAGGGAGGAGCTAGCAGAGGCTAAGCCTTTAACCCAAAGATCAGGATTTTGTGGAACAGGGAGTCAGAGTTGACTCACGTTCATTTCCCCGATAAGAGAAATTGCGAAACGATCACAACTGTCGATCGAGGAGAGCACGATACCATCAGATATGGTCTTGGAAAGAAATCACCAATCATGAGATCGGGACTCAAGAGAGTTCGGTAGCTTATATGCAGAACACGCGAGGTCCTGAAATGTGAAGTGCCTTTTGTGTAGGCGTGCGGTCATAGCCCGTGGTTGTGGGGAAGTGAGGCTCGCGCTTGGTGCTTAGTCACATAGGCAAAGTTTCATAAAGGACCTGTGGATCAGATAACAAGATTCCAGGAGGGAATTGAAGAGTTGCTTCAGCTCATAGATTTGAATGATCCAGTGTCTGGGAGGTCAGCGGACCCTACCGAGGTAGGGGGTCTGCATCAAGTGGTATCAGAGCTGTAAGAGAAGATGAGCTATAAGAGAATATGGATATACTCTTGGGTGTAGAGTGATCCATAGGATTTCCAGGAGGGCAGGTGTTATTGGATAAATCCGTAGGTGCGGACACTAACCGATCTCCCTAGATCCACCTGGATCTAGAACAAAACAAGACAGAACATGACGCTTTCCTTAAATTTTAAATATTGAATTTACTAACCAAAGATGGGATGAGTGACATACCGTTTAAATGTCGCTTCCTCTCGCCATCGCCATCCTAGCTCCGTTCCAATGCTCATACAATGATGAACCTGCAAAAGAACGCAACCAACCAAAGTGATAGCAATAGCATAAACTCAATATAAACCTATGTATGTGATCAAGGAATCATACAATAAAACACAACAAGATTTATAGGAAAGAATCATATTACTGTATCATATTAAATTTGAAAGAGAGATTACAACCATTGCCTTGATGTCGTAAGGTCCCTTCCAACTGTCCTTCATTCCTCACACACTTCTTGCTCCAAGGATTCTGAGACCATAGATCTGATAGCTACTCACAATCTATCTTGACAAAGAAAATCTCAAAGCCACTCTAACCAAGCCAAAGGTAACAAGCTCAAGAATCAACAAAGCTAACCCAAGCTCAAGCTAACTTTCTCCATGAGAATTCCTCTCCTTTTATAAGTTGAAGAGGATAAGGTGAGGAGGTTAGGATGATCCCACTAAATCATGAAAGTGAGTAAGATCCAAACCATTCGGATGCCACCTCACCATAGAAGTTTCTCCTTCTAGAAGATTCGAGAAAACGCTCATTTTTCCCACGTGCATGCATTCTCACACCCTAGCTATAGAGCAACCTGCGAACACCTCGCACCCTAGCTATAGTGCAACCTGCGAGAATGGGTCATTCTCGCACCCTATCTATATAGCAGCCTGTAAACATCCTTTTTTATAAGGTTTTTACATAGGAAAATGCAACTTCTTTTCTCAGGAAAAGTTCTTCTCCCCTCTCTCTTTAGGAACTCAGGCCACTGACCCCTCTGAAGGCAAAAGATAGGTTTACATCATTAACGATCATAGGGATGACGAAAATAATGTGTAACAGAGAGCCCCCCAAAGTATGAAGTTAGAACAAAGTGATCGCTGAAATACTTTGTCGAGTGTGTGTAGGGAACAAGAAACAGTCGATCGAAAACCTGCCAACAAACAAGGAA
>Ga0224573_1000027_pt1 | contig 19649 bp, 19 predicted proteins | sample CRU1metagenome_FD_189088 | JGI IMG/M metagenome (GOLD analysis project Ga0224573, IMG submission 189088) | Spruce roots microbial communities from Bohemian Forest, Czech Republic - CRU1 | ecosystem: Host-associated > Plants > Roots > Unclassified | place: Czech Republic: South Bohemian Region... | reverse complement strand
TCAAAATAATAGGTAATACAATGAACGAAATCACAGACGCGAAGAGCCTTTTTGGTCTTTCGCACGCGGAAAAGTAAATAAGCAAGGGGGTAGGCCCAATCGTCTAGGTCAGGATATCAATCCTATTATGGGGGATCCCGTAAGCATCATTCCTAACACGAGACGCACAACCACAACTGTCCATCGCGTGCCAAATCATTCAAGCGGTAGCATAGGCAATGCAAGCTCACCGATCCCGTATCGGTCCAAAGTAGGCTGCACAAAGCAAAGGTCAAATGTCGTCCCGCCTTTAGGTTGATCAATATTAAGAAAGAGCACCTCGACCAGCGTTCCTTACAATTTGATAGCCAGAGCCCGAGAGCCTGCAGCATTCCTTTCAGTTATAAAGTGTTATAGCCTGCATCATATATAGGCAAAGACAAAGGCAGGGGTGGAAACAGTTTCCCAAGTAGAAACAGGGGGTGCATAACAACAAGAGGCAGAGTCAATTGCTTACCTTGAACCGATTGATGATCCGGAGCTACCAGCAGCAGCTTATTCAGTTGATCTAGCAGCTTCCCCACCATCATCTCGCTCAGTATCCTTTCTCCCTAAGAGAGTTGGATTGGTAGAAGCCTTCCCTAAACTGCTTGTTGGTTTATGAGTGAGGGGCTTTAAGATAACCATTCTACTTTGCATCAACGTGTCGTCATTCATTGTAAGGGCCCATCCCCATCGTTCAAGTAGCACAGTTAAGGTGGGGTTCCTTTCCTTGTGACTGGCTCTTGTCTCCTCTTTCCTAACTCTCTTTGACTAACTGAAAGTATAGGCGAGTGAAGCGGTAGCCGTGGGGAACCCGTCTCTCTAAGGCTCTCTAAAGGGGGATCACACATTGGTTTGTTAAAAAGCATTAAGTTTTATTATGTATATAATAATTATTATTTAATAATTAAGTACTTATTCCTCTCCCGTTGGTCGAGCTTGCTTGCGCATCCTCTCAAAATATGAAATCGCTTAGTCATTCGGCTTGTTAAGGCATAAAGCCATAAAATTACATATATAACGTGTAAACACCGAGATATACCCAAGAAACCTTCCTTTCTTTAGTTAGTGCTGATGTGGATGCGAAATACATATAAAACGTGAGAAAGCTGATTGATCATAATACAGCAAGTTGAAGAAGTGAAGCGCCATAATATCGTAAATAAGAAGAATGTCATGTGAAGACTGTGTGAGATAACCAATCGAAACATCACACATAGTGTGACCAACCGAACACATAATGTGACCAAATGCTAGTTGAATGTGATCAAGCATAATATAATATATAATAGTGGACCATGTTAGATCTCCTTCAACCGATGACTTGCCGCCGATCGATGACTTGACTCGATGACTTGCCGCCGATGACTGACTCTCCTGACCGATAAAGGAATTACCAGTTATTATCCATCGACGAACCCTTCTATGACCCATTGTCTTGGTTGGCCAGGAAATAAATGCATAATTACATATATAAATAATGACTGGAATCAATCCATTTTTTCTCGATACAATCTCCCATGCTTTCCGTTTAACGAGAATCATCCATCATCACGGTTCACCTCTCACTCGACCTACCACCCGCCCCACTTCGGAGAAACTAACATGTCATCAAAGTACTGTACCAAAACCAATCAAATGCGACTATCCTAAACACAAATAATAACCATTGGAATAAAGCGATGATCTCCCCATCCATATGAGGCTACATATCTCGAAGTAGCCCGGACGTCGGCCACATAAGCTTCACTGAATAAGACTTGGGGCCACGTGTCAAAAGTGAGATTTACATTAGGTAGAACTCCCTTGACTCCATATAAAAGGTGAAAAGGAGTCAAACTAGTGGCAGTCTTAGCCAATGTTCTATAGGCCCACAAAGCAGAGAAGAGCTTATGATGCCAATTGATTTTGTGCTTTTTAACCATCTACTGTAACATGGTTTTAAGTATTTTATTGACAGCCTCAACTTGGCCATTTCCTTGCAGATAGTAAGGAGACGAATATTGGTGCTCAAAATCCAATGCGAAGCTAGGTGACGCCAGACTTCATCTTTGAAATGCGACCCATGGTATGTTTAGGGACATCGAAACGAGTAATGATGTGGTTGAAAAAGAAGCGAGCTGTAGTAGCCACCGTATTATTAAACGTCGACATGGCTTCAACCCACTTAGTTAAGTAATCAATGACCACAATAATGTATTTATGGCCACTGACAGAGGCGGGTTTACACTCCATCAAATTCATGCCCCATTTGCAAAAGGGGCCAGTAGTTATTACGAGGTGTAAAGGAATAGGAGGAGTTCTTGCCTTAGGGGTGTAAAGTTGGCAATTAGCGCAATGCTTAACTACTTTCATGCAATCGGTGAAGAGGGAGGGCCAAAAGTAACTAGCACGGATGATCTTTTGGGCAGTTACCATCCCTGAAAGATGGCCACCATAAGTGCCACTATGACAGTCATTTCAAACCCGTTCAGTGGCTTCATGGGAAAGACAACGACACAAAATGCTATCCACCCCTCCGTCTATACAGAACATATCCGAGGAGGAGATAGAAAGGGGTCTAATGACGAATACACCGTCGATCATTGTGAGAGAGATGAGGTCCAAATTATTGAGTGCATAAATAGAATAAGATTTCCCCTTACTAGGGATCTTCGGATGATATGAAAAATAGATGTTCATTAGGAAGATCATTATTCAAGGGAGGGTCTGAGGCTGGGGAGGTTGGAAAGAAATTCGGCGAGGACCAAAGCTTTATTACTCTTGGGAGTAGCAAACTCAAGATCGAACTCTTGGAGAATGACGATCCAATGGGTGAACTTACCATTGATAATCCACCGACTCAAGAGGTAGAGCATAGGGGTTGAATTCGTGACCACCTTGGTTTTACGCGTGAGAATATATTGGGATAGCTTTTGTACGGAAAAGATTACAACCAAGGTAAGTTTCTCGTCATAATTGTATGACAGCGAGGGTCCGGCAAGGTTATGACTAATGCAGTATATTATGTGTTCACAACCATTCTCGGCCTCCTGAACTAACATGCCAGCAACCGCAAAGGGAGAAGCTGAAACATAAAGGATCAAATCCTTATTGTAATCCAGGGGGAAAATGAAAGGGGCTGACATGAGGGTATTCTTCAATGCATCGAATGACTGGTGAGCTTGATCATCCCAGAAAAAGGGTATGTAAGTACGTAAAAGGCATAAAAAACCATGTGCAGTAGTAGCGTAGTCAGGAACAAACCGACAAAGGAAATTGGATTTGGATTGTAGACTTTGTAATGGCACAAAGTATTTGGTGGGGGGGGGGAGTTCAGCGATGGCCTGAACCTTAAGAGGATCAATAGTGATACCCGATTGGGAAACGATGAATCCCAACAAGCAACCAGCCGTCACGTATAAGACACACTTGAGGGGGTTCAAGCAAATATGTATTTCCAACATCGAAGGAAGATAGTACGAAGGTCTTCGAGGTGATCAACCCATTTCTTTGAGCGAGCAGTGAGATCATCAAGGTAGGCAAAGATGATCCTGACCAAGTCATGAAAGCAATATTACATGGCATGATGGAAAGTGGCTCCAGCATTCTTCAAACCAAAGAAAATGGGTATGCAAATGTCCCCCAAGGGGTGGTAAAGGTGGTCTTATACTGGTCCTCTGGACGAATATGAATTTGATTATAGCTCGAGAAACCATCCATAAAGGATAGAAACTCATGGCCAGCACAAGCATCGATAATCTGGTCGATGAAAGGTGTCAAGTAGTTTTCTTTGGGACAGGCCCAATTTAGATCACGAAAATCAGTACAGACACAGATGGTGTCTTATTTCTTGTTAACAGGGATGGGATTAGAGACCCAGGTGGTATAGGAAATTGGGTAAATGAACTCAGCTTGGCAAATCTTGTCAATTTTCACCTTAATGTCTAGGGCTTTTGTAGGATGGATAGGCCGTTGTTTCTACTGGACAGGAGTTACGTCAGGCCAAGTATCGATATGGTGTTCGACAATGGTAGGATCGAGTCTAGGAATTTATGAATATGACCACGCAAAGACGTCGTGAAACTCCTAGAAAAGAGATTGATACGCGGCCACCTCTTCAAGGGAACAAGAAGCACCAAGAAGTATGTTCTTGGCTACGCCGGGGGTGACGAAAATATCTACCTTAATGGTGGGTTAAATATTTTCCATATGATCTTCTTCAAAGGTATCAGGTGTGGAAATAGGGTTATTGAACCAATCGACATGTCCTGGGGGTAGAAAATCCTTGGTTTCGATGGAAAACTGGTTGGAGGGATTCTGAGGAGAAAATGCATCATGAGGTGAAAAGTAGGAACGGTGATGCATATCGTCCCATGGGTAGTCAGGAGCGTTGAGGGCTTCTAGAATCTCTTCATCATAATGAAAAACTAAAGAACTAGAGCCCATGGAACTGGTAGTGACCGTGGAGAAAGGTGAAGAGGAAACAATAGACAGGCTAGTCCCTCAATCAATGCCAGAGGTGTACGAAGTGTGACTCACATAGGAAACACCCACTGACGTGGAACAGGTAGAGGAGGGTTCCACCCATGAATGGGACATGGGCATAGGAGTACCAGAGGGTACATATGAACACCTGAGGACAATGAAGAGTCATCAGCAGACAAGGAACCCCCCAAGGTAGAGATAAAACACACATCGATACAGAATCTTACGCAACTTGGGGAGGAGGAAGGACTTATTCGATGACATGGATAGTGTCCTGCAGACTACCTAAATACTTCCCCTACTCGATGTGAGCAGATCTACCATAAAAAAGAGCATGGTTGGTGTCAGCAACAACAACGGCTATAGGAGACTTAGGTGCGGTGTTGACACGCGCTTTGTCAGCAGCTTGGAAGAACTGATCATGACGAGAAAGCACTGTAACCTCGATCTCCTGACTCAGAGGAGGTTCCAATGCAGAAGAAATAGCTAACTGGCGGAGAGCTTGCAAGGCATCCTGGAACCAAGGGAGATTTATACAGTGATGAGAATAATGGCCATAAACATTGCATAAGGCATAAGGGTGATTTGTACGCAATGCCTTATTTTTGTTTTTTGCCGCATCAGGAAGGGTTACTTTGTTCGTAGGGGGAAGAGTGTTGAGCAAGTATTCCCTATCGAGAGCATAAAGTTATTTAATCTCTGGGAGAAAAGGGAAATTATTGGTGGCATGGTTAGTGAGGTCGCACAGAGCACACGGAGGTATGACTCGAGTAGGTGCAGTGTTCGGGGTGGTCGAAATGAACAAAATCGATCTCTCAAAATTGCATAATTACATATATAATTCATAACTGGAACGAGCCGCTCTAAAGACCAGAGGGAGGGCTTAGTTTCTTTGGTATCGGAGTGCGCCCCTTAACGAGGGTTATGGAAGTGTAACGGAATGCACCGGACTACTCCTCATATGGTTGGTTCGCGAAGCATCTGGCTTACCGAATGATGGAGTCTACCCATTCTCCGACGTCGAGAGACTCGAGGGACCGTAGCATGCCAGAAACGGGGAGTTGGGTTAGACCTATACCCCTATTGGAATCAACGCTCCCCCAGCCAAGGAGCCTATGGTTCCATCCTTGTTGTTGGAGGTACACATCCCTCTATTCGGTGTGGGTGGGTGAAACTATTCCTCAAGCGAGGCAGCCGATAAGTCACCGAAAGATTCGTGTGAATAATGAAATGGGTAACATAACTCGTTCTAAAGTGTCCCGCGGTGGACCTGGAATTGTCACAACAGATTCAAAGGCATGGAAGATCCGCAGGAGCATCTGGTGTACTGCGAGCAAAGGTGGATAATGAAAAATGTCCCACGGAGTCAATGGGCTCACAGGTTCATACACACCCTGGATGTTGTACAATGCAGTTGGTATGTGCAACAGGAGCTAAGGAAGCAAACGATAACCTGGGAGATGATAAGCACGCAGTTCACTGCAACCTTTCATTTTAGCGCAGATGATCCTGACCTGGAAAGAATTCTTCACAGGATGAAGCACTTGATTTTCGTGCACAAGCCAATAAGTCCCGCACAGAGACCTGTGTGCGCATACCACAATAACTTGGCGCAGCTCAACCAGCCTGTCTACCGCTGGAAGGTTGACAGCACAGAAACTGAGGAAGACGGAGAACCGCGCAAGTTGCATATCAGAGAAACCACGGGAGACCACGCGGTGTAGGACGAGCCCTCTAAGAATGCTGCGCCACAATTCTTGGAGCCGCTGACAACAAAGAAATAGAATATAGGGACAGAAGCTGAGCCGAAGATGGCTATCATAGGTGATTACTGGGATCAGGAAACGATTACTCAGGTAGTTTATCTGCTCAAAGAATATGAGGACATGTTTCCACGCAGCTTCCAAGATATGAATGGAATAGCAGGATCACTGGGAGAAATGAAAATTGAGCTCAAGGAAGGGGCTAAGCCAGTCAGGAAAAGACCCTATAGACTGAATCCAAAATATAAGGAGAAAGTGCGGAAGGAACTGGACCGGATGCTAGACGTGGGGATCATCTTCCCGGTAGAGGAATCCGAATGGATCAGTCCTATGGTGGTTCAGGATAAGAACTCTGGAGAAATCTGGATCTGTGTGGATTTGAAAAAATGAAATGCAGCTTGTGTGCATGATCCCTTTCCCACTCCTTTCTTTCACGGATGAGGTATTGGATAATGTGGGAGGGAGAGAAGCATACTCCTTTACCGACGGTTTCTCAGGATATCATCAGGTACGTATCGCTGAGGAGGACCGTAAGAAAACAACCTTTGCGACCGAATGGGGGTCTTTTGCATATACTGTTATTCCATTCGGGTTGAAGAACGCACCCGCGGTGTTTTCCAGAATTGTCGTCGCAGCATTTAAGGAATTCATGCACAAGTTTTGAGAGGTCTACTTAGATGACTGGACGGTGTTCAGTTTGTTGAAGAATCATTTGCAAGTTTTCAGATTTATGTTGGACAGATGCAGGCAACTGCAAATTGAATTGAATCTGAATAAATGCTTGTTCTGTACACCATTTGGAATTCTGTTGGGACACATTGTATGCAAGGAAGGACTTCTCGTTTATCCCGCAAAGATAGCAGTGATCGTGAATTTACCGGCCCCAACATCAGTTAAGGAGTTGCGCGCCCGACCCTTGCTGGCTCTTTATTTAATCAATAGATGTGGATACAATCACGTAGAATAAGAGGATTGGCTCCGCTCTACTGTGGGTGGTGGGCTTGTTGCTACTAGAGACTATTTGGTTGAGGGTTCCGCCTCTCGCGTCAACCCGGAAACCAACGTAATGGCAACTAAGGGTGCGGACAGCCCTATGGACGACGCGGTCGGACCCGATAAGTAACCACTGTTGATAGCCTCGAATGGACTGCCTTGATCAAACCGGTAGTCTGTCTATGGAACAGGAACCTAAAGAAATTAGCCTAACTTCTTTCTTTGCCTTGCTGCTAGGGAAGGAACAACCCGCCCCCCTTGACTGACGGATGAAGTACCTATGTTATCTTTCTTTCTCCACTCCAGCCGCCCGCAGCTACATGGAAATCTGACTTCCCGCTAGCTAATAAGCTTACCTGCACTAATGATCAGGCTGCGAAAGGAAATAAAGGCGGGGAAAGGTTGACAACAATATTAACCTGCCGATACGGTATGGTAGGCCCACGGTACGGGGACTAATGACCCTGTGAGTAAGTTATTTTACACCAAGAGCAAGTTACTACAGATCGTTATATACTGAACCTGTTTAGGATCATACCAGAGCTAAACACCAGTCATAGCCTGTCGATCATAGCCCGGAGTACTAGTCATAATAGTCTCAGGAGTAGCCTTAAAGTCATAGCCGATAGACGCTCATAGACATATGTGGGCAGAGCCATAAGGGATAGCCCAGTTGTAATTGCCAATAGCTGGTTTTAATTGCTGGGAGTACTTGCCTTGTCATTGCTGATGGCCGATCATTGCAGCTAGTCATTGCTTGAAGGTCATTGACACTCATAACCTTTTCTAATTATCAATTGTCATTGCTTATAGTTTATAGTCATAGTACCTATTAATAGTACCCCTTTCTCAGAGTTCCTAGCCACAATAAGGTCAGGCTATAGCCAAAATTGACTTATATACGCATATACACTTTAGGCAGTAGGGATGAGTTTACAAGGCATAGAGTTTCATTAAGTTCCCAAGGAGGACCCGGAGGGGCACATACGAGGTAGGAGTGTGTGGAGTTAGTGGGCATATTTTCCAAAGGCTTATTTTAAGGTGCCAAGGCGTAGATCTGATGGATAGGTTCCCAGGGCTAGTCCCTGCACCAAAGGCTGTAGGTCGTTACGCGATCCCAATAGTTTATGCGTTCCCAAGAGAGAGGGCCCCAATGAGGTCAGATGCGGAGGTTCCTAGGAATATTCCCACCAAAGTCTGATTTCCAAAGTATGTTCCCAAGGCTGAGGGTAGAGGCGGGTGTAGGGCATAGTTTCCAAAGGCTAGTCAAAAGAAAGTAGGAGTTTCCAAAGTAGATTCCAACCAAGGAAGGCTGAGTGTCAGGATGTTTCCAATGAAGTAATAGGTGGTTTCAAAGTCTATTCCCACCAAAGGAGGGGGGTGCATAGGTTCCAAAGGCTAATTCCACCAAGGTGGAGGTATGAATCTGAGGATCTCAAGGAAGTAAGGATGCTCCTAAGGAGTTTAAGGACCAAGGGAGTGTATCTGTCCAGGTCCGGTCAGTGGTAACAGTAATGGGAGGTTTTTAAGTTGAATCACTGCACCTCTTTCTTTTCTTTAGATCATACGAATAAGAGATTTCATTCTTGGTGGACCATTGGGATGGGGACCAACCTATCTTTTGTTGTTCATGTGCAGGGAGACAGACCAATGGAGCAGGGGGACAACCAGTCATGGAGAACGGAGGGGGACAACTCATGGAGCAGGTGGACTAACCATCATGGGATTTATAGCTTACGATGGTGGTTTACGCGATGGAGCTATAAAGTATATGATTTCTATTGGATATTGAATGGGACCCAAATGATAGGCTATATTAGGGACGGTGTATCACAGAAATTACCCTTAGAGCGCTACGGGAAACCGATAGAGCAAATACCACTAAAATGTTACATGGTCAGCCCGAACAGCGTTGTCAGGTCAGCCCAATTTGCAGCTGGAAAGCATCATGCATGAAAGGGTTACCCCAACTTACTGATGAATGGTTTACCACCACCTGATAAGGTGCAGCGGAGGGAGGGAACTACTCCACCATGGTTTAGCTTACGAGCAGCGGAGTGAACAACAGGGACTTCCTACTCGGGTTGGGGTTGCGGAGGAAACAGGAATTACCATTTATGATATCTTTTATTATAGCAGCTTAGCTTGTACCAGGCAGCAGGGTTTAGAGCAGCAGGGGAGGACCCAACCAACAACAACCACATTGGCGTTTGTCTCTTGTACCTTTATTGGGAGAGTAGGAAACCACCACATGGGGTTTTGTATCTTCTTGGAGCGGAGAGTTGGATTTGTATTTACTAGTTGAGTTAACCAAGGCAGCAAGGAAACCATGCCATGAAGTTGGTGAGCTTCGTTAGTCAAGTTCAGTAGAAAGGAGAGATTAGGAGGAGTTTAAATAGTTTAGTTGCTTGTATGAAGCTTGCTGCCTCGCTCGGTCCCTCGGTTCTAAGACAGCTGGGTGAAAGGGTGGTGGCTCAAACACAACCATTACATAATGATTCTTCACAGTTTGGGACCGCCCATGAACACTATGTTTGTAACCTTCATATCTCTCATATATGGGTAACAGGGTGGACCCATTAGTTTCATTTCGTAGGGAGGGTCTATACATTGGGACGGGGGGACGGACTTGACCTCATGTTCTATTAAACAAGGGTGGTGCAACGACGAGTGGTGGTAGGTAGCTCTTCATCATCAAGTGGGCCCTATAACCACCTTTTTCTTCTTTCATTCCTTCCCTTTACCTTCTGATTTAATATTTGTTTATGCTTCCCTTATGAAAACACTAAACCAACCTATGAGTAGGGGAGAGCACAACAACAACTACAACAAGGATTGATTCTCTGGGATAGCTTTATGAAGTTGGTTGGGAAGAGAACCACAACAAGGAAATAAGCATCTCATCTTTATTATTTTGGACTTTCATCTGCCTGCGATGATGAATCCCGTTCAATCTAATTAGATTCAATTAATCTGCTAATGAAGAAAATATTTGGTTTTTTGCTATATTTCTGACCATTCTTCCTCAGAGCTGCTCGGGGTATACTCTTAGTAGTTGCATGATTCTACCCTTCTCCTCCCCTAACTATCCGATGATTCTCTCCCTCGATAGTGCGTGCAGCCGGTGACGCTGATTCACCCACCAACTCCGTTCTTCTCTTTCTTGTACGAATAGAAGTTCTATACATGAACAGCTTATTGACGAGCATGCGGGCGCATTCTGATCCGGAGTTGCGAAGCTTAACAGGTGGTCTTATTGAAGAGCGAAGCGAGAACAGGGATAGCAGCTCCCAACGAACGGGGGAGGGAGCACATAACCTTACTGCGTGAGCAAGCAAGGACAAGGATCGGATTGATACAGATCGGGTTAGGATACAGCGGTAAACCCTATATGGATCATTCCTTCATGATGCCACCGGGCGGCTCTAACGACTAGCGAGGAAGAGAGGATAAGAATTATATGTGAAGATGTGAGCTGCTCTCATCTACGAGGTTATCCCGAGTTTCTCCCGGCCAGCAATCAGATCGAAGAAGATCGAAGAAGATAGCCCTACGGTTGAAGCAAGCGCACTCTCTCTGGCATCGATTCAAATTCGCACTCAAATCCATACTTTTTCCTTCATCCGCGTCAGCATATGGATGCTTTTCGTTCCTCCAATGCCCCGTAGGATTAATGGACGCATTTTCCTGTTGCCGGAGGTTGAAGGGGATAAAAACTAGGCAAACATCGGTGCAGCTAATAACCCCGGTGAAACACACATATCAAGTATCGATGTGCGCCCGAAGACGAGAAGACACTCATCATCACAATCATGCTCTGAGAACGATGATCGATCGGAGCATCATACAAACCCTCATCCCAAAGGTCGCGCCACTGAACCGAACCGGGGAAGCAGGCATATGCGGTGGTCGGTCGCCTTCATGGCTAATGACACGCATAGATATGGGCTAGTTCGAGGCATATCGATGCCGAAGAACACATGGGAAGGCTAATCCATCCAACTAGTTAAGGGCTAATCCAACTCCGTGCTCTAATCATGGGCTAATCCGATCCCCATGCTCCGATTCAATGCTCTAATCCCGGCTCGCATCACTCACATAGCTCAGCAGGGAGACACGCATAACTCGCATGACTATTCGTGTTCGAATTGAAGGGTTTGATTACTTACCCTACTCAAGCAATTATATATGTCATATTACGTTACGTATATAGAAAGTCACTTAAGAATGAGTAAACGAGCAACCTGACTGACTTAAGAAAGAAATAGGGATAGGGGCGGGCTGCTCAACAAAGATCAGGTAGTTCCTTGCTTGATCAATCGAGGCGAAGGGAAGGTTATCCCTTACTTCTTTCTTTTATTTCCCCGTAAAAGAGCGCTTCTAAGGTTTATTCGGGTGCCTGCCTTCCTTTTTCATTGGCCTTATTTTTCCTTGGCCTTATTGATCGAACTCAGGTAGGAAGTAGTGGGGCTGGGTGAGTTAGCCTGTTACGGCGACAGGGAAAGTCCTTACAAATAAAGTATAAATAGCTACTTGGCTTGACAAATGCCAGGAAAGAAAGTAAGTCTAGGTCCAGTGGGTCCTTCGCCGAGGAAATAAGTGGCTGCTGGTCATGAATTATATATATAATTACACTTTCTACTGATTTATTTTCTCTCTAGTTACCGAAAGCGCTTGATTTATTCTCCTCAAATCAAAGAGCATAGCGAAGGGTTGGGATAACCTGGAGAACCTCAATAATAAGAGGCAAAGAGGGATTCGATCCATTCCGATACGATCTCACTGGTACTTTTCCGGTACGATTTGACATAGAATTGAGGAGAGAATTGGTCACTTACTTACTTCTTTCCTTATAGATGTATATGAGGGAAAGAAAAGAGGGAGAATCTCTTATGTATATGGGGGATTCGATCCAGCCGCAGGTCGCCCTGCGACTATCTTTTTCAATTAACCTGAAAGCCAGTAGGTGCTTTACCGGATCCCTTCCTTCACACATCCTTAACCCAAGAAGGACGGGAGGGTTGGCTTCGCGTGGTAGACCATTGTTGTGTTGTTCTACCATCCATTGGAACTATTCTCCCCCGGCTGCCCATCAGTGAATGGGAGATCTGAGAATGGGTTCCCTTCCTTGGCAAAGAATAAAGACAGTGAAAGGCAGGGCTAAGTCTTGTTTCAGCTTTAATCTCTTCATCTTAGTCCCTATCTATCTATCAAGTACCGAGATCTATGAGGGCTACTTCTATCTCTCTTTGAGCTCTCTCTCTGAGGGCTACATGGTTTCCATCCACCGAGCGAACCCCACCCTTCCCAACTCACTTGGTGCCAGCCCCCACCTCCTATTTCAGATGGGAATTGGGAATCAATCTTCCTGAGAACCTCAACTGTTGATATTGGGTCTGTCTTTATATACGTTATTTCTCGATACTACCTTTTTCTTAAGGAACACTTTATCTGATCACTTTCAATGGAAGGGGCATATGCCGGCCGAGTCTGCTTTCTGCAAGAGAATACTTAGAACCCGTATTCCTTTTCAATAAGAACCTCTCCCCGGTAGAGAAGAGAAGGTCTTTAAAAGCAAGTGCAAAATAGCTTGAATTCCCGCTCCCCGCCCGAAGAAGAATTATAGAGGAGGATCACCCGGATAGCACCACCGGTCGACCGAAGTGAGTTTGCTCAATCTTAAGCCCCGCAGGGAAATGATGGAATGGATAGTTACAGAATGGATAGTTACTTTGTTAATCCGTATACAATAGTGGACTTTGAGATAGACCTTACCTTTATGCCCCGCTTTGTCAGGTTAAAGCAATCTATCTCGCAATCCCAGAATGATGGTTTCCCCGGCCAGTACTATCCTCCTCGACCCACAGGTTGGATCGTTCTTTATCTGGAGATCGAGTGCGGCGAAAGATAGAGTCCCAATTGAGAGTCAACATTTTGAAAGCTGGGCTGCAGCAGCGTCTGCTCATTCGATCCTTGGTTGGTCGACTGCTGGTTCATACAATTAGCTGCTTCATGCCCCGTCTTTTCCATTTCGAGGAGGGAAGAGAAAGACCCCATTTCGGATATTAGGAAATTCGGGTACATCAATTCATTTCCTTCGTTCCGCTTATTATCCTCTTCAGTTCCGGGGATCTTCTCCTCGTTATAGTAGGGAAAAGTTTATTATATATATATATATATATATGTATTAACTTGATGATCGACCCAATATAAGAGTTGGTGGGAGAGAGCACCGGCAGTTGTCCCTCCTCTCGAATCATACGATAAAATAAGGCTTTAACCAAGTAAGGAAGGCTTTTTCCAAGCAAGCAAGAACCTCCCGCACTGGAATCATGAGCCTGCAATGGATTAACTGGCCTTGTGAGCATGACTGGCCTTTTGAGCAGAACACCTCCCCTCCCACCTTCCTTATTTACTTCTAATACGCCCGAGTCCACCACCTTTGACTGATCTAAGCTTCCCGATGGAATAGGCGGTCTTACTGATTGATCGGAATTAAGCAATAGGGCATATAATTGGATAAGTGGGGACCTCATGGTCAATTGGTAAAGTTCCTCCTATTGAATGGTCAAGGTGCGTTTACCCAAACAGTTAACAGTTCCTTTACCCAAAGTTCCATTAGCAATGGGCTCGGCCCCCGGAGGGCATGCGTGCGTAACAGTGCCTTTCCCCTAACAGTTCCGTTCCCCTTTACCCAAACAGTGACCTAAACAGCTCCTTTCCCCGAACAGTGCGTGCGTAACCGGTCCTTACTATCTGGAACGAAATCCTTTAGGGCAAGGCAGAGCCAAGTTCCAGGTTTTAAAAGGGTCAATCCTGGAGCAATGAAGTCCTGGCAATCAATCAGATCAGGTGTAAATCAATAAGGTAAGATCCTGTCAAATCTAAGTAAGGTAAGGCGTAAAAGGGCTGATGGCGGCAGCAGTTACTACTAACCAGCCAACCAGCCAACATTGGGGGTGAAAACAAGTCCTTCTCCTATGAGCAAGGTAAGCAACATCAGTCCCTACCTTACCTCACGCTTACGTAGAATACGATACAAAAAAATAGGAAAGTAAGTTTCCCATGCTTCAAAGAAAGAAGGTACAGCAGTTAGTCCTAACCTTATTATTAACGCTCCTTCTTGAAAGTCTTATCCGCGTCTGCCTCAACAGAACCTATCCTGATCTGAGTCTTTCTAAACTAAAAAGGTCCTCACTTACCTGAATCTGCCTGAATATACCTCACCCGAGTCTGCCTATTAGGGTCCTTCCTGCCTGACTTGACCTGAATCTACTTTAGGATTTCCACCTTCTTACAGAGTCATACAGCTTTGTTTTTTCCTTTTTTAGATAAGTTGGTATAGACACAATCCCAAATAGGAGATGCGTGCAATCGGATTTTACCTTATGTTTATGCCCACGGATACCCGCGTTGAACAAAGGATTACTTAAGTGAAAGAAGGTTGAACAACAGGACTTAAGTGAATATTGAAAACCGTGTCAATGGTGGTTCCTCTTTAGCACGGCCTATCGCTACTTCCATTCAACCTTCAACTCGTCCATCTTTAGTTGTTCTCAGACATGCCCAAGTTTCATTGTTCTCAAAGCAAAATTTGTATACCGCTCACTCGATGAGGGTTGCTCGCTCAATAAGGTTTGCAAGGTTTGCACCTTTTCACCACCTTTCCACCGTAAAAGTAAAAGAGTTAATAAGCCAAGACAGCCGGATAAAGGGAGATCGCCTGCAATCAAGAAGTCACCTTCTTCTATATGTTGGTTAATTTTTCTGATCATTACCTCGCCTTTCTCTCATAGGAGTAATTATCCCAACCCTGCTCTATTCAAGTGAAAGTCATGGGGATTTAGTGGAAGAAGCAAATATACCAATCAAGTCCTAAGGGTTTAGTTACAAGAGCGGAGCGGATATACCCAATCTAAAAAAGTGTATCCGTTGCCCTTTTAGCAGGCATTTATTGCTACCTACCGCAGCTCTACAGGTGTTTCTTCCTTCCCCGATCTGAGTCAATCAATAAGTTTCGGTCAAATAGAATGCTTATGACCAGCTGCAAAAGGATAAGAGATATACATACCCACCTCTCCAAACTTCTTAGCACCGAACTTCTTAACGTCACGCATTAAGAAAGAAGATGAAATAAATAGGTTCGTTACACCACACCGTTACCAATTAATAATAGTATTTTAGCGTGCTTCGATGCCACTTCATAAGCGATACCCATCTAATTAACTCTTCAAGTGTACGTCCCCATTAATCTGATCTTCGGCCAATGGCCAATACGCTCTAGCTTTCAATAATAAAGAGAAAGATGAGAGTCGGACAGGGAAAGTAAGACAGGTTCGAGAAAAGCATCTTACCAATGGTGAAAACCATCTCAACAGCCCTTTCTATCACGTTCTATCGCCATTTCCATCTGACCTATGGCTCCATCCCCCATCTCTGGCTTTCAATAAGAAGAAAAGATATATTTCAGTTAAGTCATCCTCCCATGAAGCACCAGTCAATAAAAGAAAGTCCCAATGAACCCAAACTAGTAGAGATTTGTTGCTTTTTCCTTCTCACCAAGCTCACCAAGTAGGCAGATCGAACCAGCCAATAAGGACTGTCAAATGTCAAAAGCTGTTCACCTTTCTCTCCCTAGGCAAAGCCTCATAGCGGGGGAAGGCTGTAGTGCAATCTTTTCTTTTCAATCAAAGAGAAAAATGAAGGTTGAGTTGAAGAAGCAAATTCTACGATTTATGAAAACCTTATAATTCGCCCTTGGAGCGCCTTCTATCGACGTTTCCACTTGACCTGCAACCCCTTCATCGAGGTCAATATGAGCAGCTTTCAATAAGAAAATCTATTTCTAGTACATAAAGAAGTTAGGAGAGCTGCAGCTACATGCTTTTCATTCAGTCAAAGTAAACATGTGAAACAACTTATGCTTTACCGACTGCTTCATCTACTTATGCATATATATATATATATATTATGCTCTATATGGAACTAGGCCTTGATCCGATATGGCATAATCTGGGCCTCGCTTTCAATTTGATTATACTCTTTTTTGGTTGAGTGAGTACCGGTCCTCTCTATTCACCGAGAGCCGGCTGAACGGAGAACATAAGGAGCTCTATAATAGTACCAGATATGACAAAAGCATATATTACATGCGCCTCCATCAAATACGAAATGCACATAGATGGATCTCGAAACCTTGAAAAAGGTTTCTGCCCATCATTCGTGAGCTTACAGAAGCGGGCATTTCCAGATCCAGATATTCATACACTGGACCTGCGCTCGAGGACAGTCATTCTTCCGCTTACCGGGACTACTATTAGATTTATACGGTGCTGCAGCTCTCTATCTAGAATCCCGGGCCTTTTTTTCAAGAGGTAGAAATAGGTCCAATCAACGAATCAAGCCTTGAGACTGAACGCTTTTCATCGAACGAAACGAAATGCTCCTAGATCTGCCTAACTACATGACCTATATATATACTATTATGGACCACCGAGCTTCTGAACATTGAGGCAAAACTGAAAGGATTGGCGTGGGTTTGCTCTATTATTTAGTCTGGGGTGCTGAGTGGCTTCCATCCAATTAGATTCGGGTGCCAGCCTATTAGGATCGGAGAGTGGTTTCGGGTAGTAGTTTCTCCTTTGATGGAATAAGGTGCAATCCGTTTTGGTGGACTGCAATTATTCCTCCTTTAGCTATGGTGGTCCTTGATAAGTATAAGGAGGTACGTACTATATCGCTGGTGAAAAGAAAACTAAGTAAGCTGCCGGGAGTGCTGCTTCAACCGTATCAATAACTGGGATTGGATTTGGATCAACTACTTTCTCTGTCACTGATGGATCTGTGGGCTATGATGCCAGCTATGGTCATGGAACTTGAACCGGAGTAACTGGGTATCGATCTCGCTCTGTAACTGTTCCTTCTACCCTTCCTGTCTACGCCTTTGCTTTTGAGCCTACTCGGTCTCGATCTGAAGATGGTTCAATTAGTGCAAATGGTGCTGTTTTTCCCACTTACCTCTACCTATCCGGGGTTTTGGTTTGCCCTTGCTACTGATGCTTGTGACGAAGCTGAACCTCCTGTTGCTAGGGACTGACTCTGCAACTAAAGGAGCTTAAACCGGTGTTTCCTCTGCTGTGGGTGATACCTTTGGTAAAGAGCGCTCTCCGGCCATTCCCATAAGTAACTCCTATTAGTATTAGGCACATGGTCTTTTCCCGTAGCTGCCCTCGGGGTTTATCCGCGAGCACGCAAAGGGGATGTGTGGTCCGAACCTAAGCGCACAGATCTCTCTCCTCGTCTCATGCCTAGTTAAACTCTCGCTGGGTAAACTGCTTATGCAATTGGTGCTACTTAAAGAATCTGATCCTGGGACTGGATATGAATCTGCTCGATCTGGATCCACATCTGCACTTGCACATGGAACTGCTGCTCTATCTCGATCTGGCACTTGATCTATTTATGCTTTAGCTGCTGCTTCCACTGGACCTGGAACGGGTCTTAAGCTGCCACCGTAGCCTTTAAGCTTAAGAACTCTAGATTTGGATCTGTTGCTGGAGGATTTGGAACGAGCTATACCTCTGCATCTTAAATGGGTTATTCTGTTACCCCGGCTACTGGTGGCTCTCGATTTGGATCCTCAATGGATGCTTCAACAGGCGGTTCATAAGTTATAACTGGTGAAACTGGTTTTCATAAGCAACTAATTCAAGGTCATTGGCTCGATCAACTGAATCGACGGGTGAAGCTTCAATGGGTGCTTTTTGTGCTGGCCAAAGTCTAGCGATGATAATGCGATGTGCTAGCGCGCCCCTTCCCCCCGAACCGAACCAGGGATGCATCTTAATTTGAAACTTTGTCTCACCTAGTACGTGTGGATACGGTTTTTGCTCTGCTTTTGTAGGCACTATATTTGGATCCGCTACTGGGTCCCTAACTGCGGAGTCTCAATATTAATCTACTGCATCTCGATCTATAAAAGGGTAACGAACTGCTTCGGAACAGCACCTATTGGAACAGGCAAACTATAGTGCAGGTACGCGGGGCAACCCTAGCCGCCTATGTGCCAGGGAGAAATCCTATTATTCCATCAAAGCTATACTTCATCGAAGCGTACTCACTATTGGAAAGTACGGAGAATCCCTTATTGCAAGCGTTTGAATTGAAGCAGCTACTATTGGATGGAAAGCGAGACATCTTCCTCGCTGCTCGGAAGGGCAGGTCCAAACATCATGGATACAGTTTATCATCTTCACGCATATGAGTACGCTAGTGTAGGTAGTAAGTTCATCCTTCCCACGCATCTATCCATATCCCCCCAGCCCAGTCCAGGCACCTATCTATCATTGAGTACTTACTTCCAATTGGAAGCATCCTTTTTCCATTGAAATCCAATCCAATCGTTGACATCAATTTCGATTCTCCCGGCCAAATTATTAGTCATTAGAATTGGTAAAAAACCAGCTGACAGCATGGTGTATTGGTGATGGCCTGGTCTTGCGTGATGTTGGTTATGGCCCGAGCCCCTTTTAGTTACTCCTGTCTATGGTTGGTTGAGTGCACCTCATTCCCCACCAAAAAGAGGCGCAGCGCAGTCTTGAACGATTATGGAGAGCGATCTATTGATAGGAATGGGAACCCTTTCCTATTAATGAAAGGATCCTGTCATATTAGGGCGAGTGGACGCTTGGTTTAATAAACGAACGGGAAAAGAATTACGGCTAATCTACGTGAGGTGAGAACTAGCGCTTTTCTCCTAGTGGAACGATTGAATGCACTTATATAAGTAATAATACATATAGAATGCCAGCTATCCGACTATCCGAGAGGGGAAGGAAAGAATTATGGCCTCACGCCTAATGAAAGATCGAACATTTCCTATTCAGGCAACACAGGGTTAACAACTAACATAGGGAAAAACTTATTATACCCCAAGCTTAACAAACAGATTAGTAGCAGGCGGGCTTATTCAGCTCTTCTTTAGATGCCTATCTTCTATAGAATAGAATGACTATAGAATTAGATCGACTATCTATAATGAATGTAACTATCTATCTGTTTCGGACCTCATCCCCGTGAAGGCATTCAATCTGTAGGCAGTCGCCCTCCGGACAACCCCTCCCCTATAGTAAGTAGCGATAGGAGGGATTGACCTTCCCTTAACAGGCAAGCGGCCTTACGGCACCTTGTAAACTCGTATCGGAAAAGTTCCAGTGATATCGTATCGGAAAAGTAATTGATTTGAATTCGTCAAACCCATGCAACATATATAAAGCATCTACAGACAGATCTCAATCCAATTGGAAGAAATAGATGCATGCACATTTCTCTCTCCATCATGAAATGCATAATTACATATATAATTAATGACTGGAACAAATTGAGAAATTATTCGATGGAATAATT
>Ga0224573_1000026_pt1 | contig 19888 bp, 9 predicted proteins | sample CRU1metagenome_FD_189088 | JGI IMG/M metagenome (GOLD analysis project Ga0224573, IMG submission 189088) | Spruce roots microbial communities from Bohemian Forest, Czech Republic - CRU1 | ecosystem: Host-associated > Plants > Roots > Unclassified | place: Czech Republic: South Bohemian Region... | reverse complement strand
CGGTATCGAGAGCTCTAATGATCATGGCGATGAAGCAAACAAACTAGGTAACCTTTAGTTTGAGGCCTACGTTGCCCCCTAAAGTAGAGTTAGTGCTATGTACGTCATACATAGACGGCGAAACCACCAGACCAAATGGTCTAATACTGCGGGTGCACAAGTAGCTTAATTCCGATTCAATTAGGGCTTAGGTGCCTTAGTTGCGAGTCTCCTGCCGAGCCTCTGACTTATTCCTTAGGCTGCCCCCTTTAGGGCGAATTAATGAGTCGATGCTGTTACGGCTTTACGAGGCGGAGATATCTAGGATTGAGTTACTGTGGATTGAGATGTAGCTTTCATTCTGAGGTAGCTCTTTCAATAGCTTCCTTGGCAGCTTGTGTGTAATCGAATTCTGGTTATAGGGTCTTATCTTACTATTTCCTTGCTAGAAGCACTACCGGAACGCTTTTAAGTCTCGCAAACTCCTCCATTGCTTTGCTTGAGCGAACCACTACGCTTGGCTGCTTATGGCGCATAAAAAGTGGCATAATTGAGTTACCTGGTTGAGTTAAATTATTAATACCTTTGTTTAGAGAAGGAAAATGGGCTACGAAGCCTCTGTTCAAAAGTCGCTCGGGTGCAAAAGTAAGTAGATAAAAACCGGTAGTCCGCTAGCGCGAATACTAGGCCTTCCGTTCCGATTCAAGCTTTCCTTTCTTATTGGAGCAGGTATTGTAAATAAATATGTCTATTCCTTTGATACGTCTCCAGACGCGGAGTCTTCGGCGGATGAAACTCTTCTTAATTAAGATTCGGCGCCTGAAACGGCTTCTGGTTTGGCTTACGATTCGGATTCGAATGGAGATGCTACTTCGGTAAATGCTATTGATGGTAATTTCTGACTTCGGGATCCCTTGTTTTGAAAGAGACTGGATCTGTTGGCTAAAAAGAAACGGGGGAAACTGGGTATGCTGGCTCGGGAGGAGAAAGGGGATCTGTTAGTTAGGGAAAAACTGGTCACACTATAAGGTTTGAATGCTTATGGGTTGGATTTTGATGCCTACGCGGATGAGGATTTGGCTTCCTCAGGTGCTTCAACATCTCAGTTATTACCAGGAACCAAATCTTATTGAATAAAGAGAAACCCTTGTTTCCAGGTCTCATAATAGGTGACCTTCACGGCTTGATCAACGCGTCTTATTCGCTCTGCTATCGCGCTTCCCTCCGACCCCACTAACCACCCAGCTTGTCTCTTTGGAATCTAATAGAGTTTAAATAACCCAAAACTATCTACGGACCATCAATTTTTTCTCCCACATCCAGGAGACTACTCCAACAATCTCTTCTTTCTGCACCCAAATTGCTGCCATACACTGCCGTTAAAAAGAACTCGAACTATTGACCCTACGGGGAAGGCACCAGCATTAGACTTATCCTCTTGAGGGAAGCCTACTACTTTCTCTTCCAAACCGGGAAGTTTAGGTCCAGCTCTACCACATCAACCTATATCGCACAGCCTGTGAAGGGATAGAGGCATGGCATTATTTTCCTCCCGCCCTTATCTTCTCCCGGCCAGTCAAGACTTCAAGTTCGAATGCCCTTATCCGCCATGGGAGTGTGCCAGCCAACTCACTCAATTGATCGCCGGATTTTGTTCCAATAGTAATAAACAACAGGTTGTTCAGCTGTAAACAGCCGGGGCCGATATTATAGGGTTGTTCCAGCGGTTGTTACAATACGGTTTTTTTTATATGTGGACCGTGGTCTAAGACGATGTATGCATATTTGTCCGCCTCTAGGAACATGTGATCAATTGTAAACAGATTATGGCACATCGTGATCGTGAGACCATATACATAAAGGAAGAGGTCGGTACCAACTCATTTAGAAGTTGAATCTTTCCCTTCCATGACACGATCAGTTATATCATTTCAGTTATCGTTAGCCGGCATGAAATTACTTTCAAAGGAAGAGCATTTCGTACGCAGAGCTATAATATCTGCCCGAGTAGGAAACTCTATCTCAATAGTTCTTTTTAAACCCACAAACTCTTGAGACTTCCCGGTATGAACGAAGATGCAGGAAATTGTATACTGATTATCGCACGTAATAACACCCTATTTATTGGTTCGCATTCAAAAACATCCACAGTTGCTGAAGCTCTAGTTCCAAGGTACGAGAATCTAAAGAAGGAAGGTGCATCGGATACTTTCCCAGCAGCATGCAACCCTATATAGACAAAGAGACCATTCGAGGGGACTTCCTTTAGAGTCAATATTCCGTGTTGGGTCAATAGATATATGCTTAACACAAATTATTTGGTAGATTGTGCCATTGCTTCAAAGAAAGAGTTCGACTGATCGATCCCAAGCTGTTCCGTTCTTGAGAGGGTTTCCCTAGCTGGCACTATTGAAGTCTTAGATCTCGGAAGTTTCTCTTTAACCAGCGATTTGCACGTCAACGGATCAAAGAAGGGCAGTATGAAGTGCTCATTCTCAACTGACTCCCGAATTCTATCTCTAGAAAGGATAAATAACATTATATATGATGCCCGGGCGTTTACATTCAATATTCCACAGATGGAGTCGATTGACTTCGTCCCTTGTCGCCCATCAGCAGATCGAGGTTAATTTATTTAATAGCAAACCTGCAAGATCAGGCAGGAACTCTACCAACTAGTCTTTCGAAACAAGAAAAATCAAAAAGATGTACTGCCTGAAAAAAGGAAAGCGAGGTCAACGAACATCCCGAAAGAGGCAAATGCTGAGGAATGGAAGCAAGAGCATTGGAGATAGCGTGTCAAACCAACTACTTCCTTCTAGTCTCACGGAAAGCTCCTTCTGTACGTGTATGGGAAAGCTGCTTTCTAGTGCGCATTAATGTAGCAGGGAATTGTGTATTTCATGTTCCAGCTGTCACTATAATAAATAGGCTAGCCAACCGGAGAAAGGCAAGAGCTAGGCCGAGCCGAACAATCATCACAATGAAATTAGCCGGTCTTCCCACTTTTTTTATTAAAATTCCATGGTGAAAGGTGAAAGCACAAAAGTGGTAGGAATGAATGCCATGATTTGAGTCAAAAGTCTGATGGTGAGATTTGAGGACTTGTCCTCCTAGCTTCGTAGTAGAATTACTCGACCCATGAGCAGATCAATGTGGCATTAACCGAACTGCGCCTTCCATACTTACCTTACCCACCCCAGCCCTCTCTCTGTCCTATCACTTTTGTACTCGGGGCATTTCCCTCACATGCTGAAGCAAGAAAGCCCTGTCTTTTATTACATTTCTAAAGTGATTTACCCAACCTGGAATAACAACAGCCAAAACTACTTTCTGAATTTCTAGTGCTCCCCGTCAAGCGGAAAGGCACCCATTTATTAGATTGGATCCTGCTTGGCAGCTTCAGAATATCGACTCGTGTGGTCAGCTTATGATTCCGCTTTTATAGGACGAAGTTCCCAATTTCTACCTTTTGCGAGGCAGGTAAAACATCTGGTATTGCACCCAATTCCATTACCTCGAGAGGGCTATAGTTTAATCGTTGGATGAATGTCCCGCCCGGTATTGACAATCTTTCATAGGCGGAGCTTTCATCTCTATCTGAACAAAAAAATATCCTTTCCTTTCATTGCCCGATATAAATCGTATGATATACTCCAGGTGGATATAGCACTATTAATTCATGCATTTAGCAATGTTAGACCAAAAATTTGATAGATTAATTGAAACTCTACTGACCGCCAATCTTAGATAACTCTTGGAAGCAAGTTCCCCAGCCCTCCAGCCCAAAAGGGTTCCAATTCTCGCGTATGTCAGCTCGACCTGTAATTCACTTGTTGGCTCTGCCAGATGAGAATTAGGATCATCAGAACCCAAAAGGGTTCCAATTCTCGCGTATGTCAGCTCGACCTGTAATTCACTTGTTGGCTCTGCCAGATGAGAATTAGGATCATCAGAACAGGTACCCACAGCACATCCCTTAAATATTCTCTTGCCAAGCTTGATTTGCAAGCGGAGAATTATAAGTTTAACCCACTTTCTGGGCCTTATCAAATTATTACCAAAACTTCGTGATTTTATGCTTGGAAAATGAACTTGAATTAGCCCGCTTCGGTTTCCTTCACTCGCTGGGTAATTTATTATCCTTTCTATTTTTTTTTTCATTTCCTTCCAAAGGCCGGCCGGTCTTCTATAAAGGTTCGTTAATACGCCCGCCAGGTTGTGAGTTGGTATCCATAGGTAAACCTTCTGGCTTCAAAGGTAATACGACAGGTAAAAGTGCGTACGTACCCAAGCCGGTAAGATCTAATAAGTAAGGCAATAGTCAATAAAACAGGGAGTTTCCACGTATGATCCAACAATGGGTAGCTGTCCAACTGGCATTCATTCATAAAGGTAGGCTGACCAAAAAAAGGTAATATTAAATGCTGAAAGATCCCCACCCCAAGCAAGCCCTTCCAATTTCTGTAGTAAGGCAGTAGTGAAAGGGCAGTTCCAACGATTCCACAACTGTTGGTAGCATAACACCTACTTACTATAGGTAGGCTGAAGAAGTCAATATGAATGGTGTGCCAACCCCCATTGATCCCATAAGTTTTGGGAGTATTTACAAGGGCAGTTCTGAGGATCCCACCACGACGACAGGTTGTTCCTTCCTTCCATCCAATAAGGCAAGGCAGGTGGCAGTATAAGCTTAGGCAGGTGAGGTAAAAACCTCTTAAAAGGCGAATTGAGCGCGCTTCTATTTTGCACTGTCAAGCTTCAATCAAAGTGGTAGTTCCGGTTGATCCTAAAAACCTTTTCCAAAGGCGTATTTGATAAATCAAAGTGGTGTTGTTGGTAGTTCCGAGGCATATTCTCCCATCGGGGTCGAAAACTCTCTTTTTTTCGATAGTCAACTTGATTCATTCGTAGTGTTCCCTGCGCCTTGGGCCTGGGCGCCGGAATCCAGTAGTATAAAGAAATAACATATATAACCGCGCGATATAAACCGGTGAGGCTCCGTTATAAGAATCCCATCCATATGAAAAAGGCACCAGGTTTGGGAGCAGGCACCCGGTTGGGTTGGTATCTCCTTGATGTTATAACGAGGATAATAGCCCTTGAATTGTAATGCACCTTCCCAAACAACTAAAGAAATATAGGCCAGGAGAATGCCCTTTAGGTTAGGATTCATTGTGTACGATTCAATGCCCTTTCAGTCCAATTAATCTAGTTATTAAAAGAAATCCTGATAGTCACATACATAGCCATCTCCCCGATAGTAACATACATAAGAAATAGCCCTTCCTTCTTTAGTGAAATAGCCTTTCCGCTGGATTATTTGTTTATGCCCACCGGGATTATTCTGCCCACCGGAAGTATTCTGCCGTTAGTCTTATGCCGGGAGTACTCTGCCCACCAGGAGTATTCAACCGAGAGATTAGGAAGAAGAGGAAGGGGCGGGATAGCCCAACTGCCTTGATTGATTTGATCGATGCCCAGTTGAGTGAGTGCGTATGGTCCCACGGACAGAGGGCCCACAGAGAAACCCCAACGGAAGGAGGGAGCAGATAGAGCCCCGATAGCCTTCACCTTTCGCCAAGTACAACAAGCCGCCTAATCAAGTTCAACAGAAAAAGGAAGCCTTTAAACGGCAGGAACTGGAAGCCTTTAACCTCTCAACTGAAAGAAGAAGCCCTTAGCTGGACATTCGACCTCTAGCCAAGAGCCAGTCCCAAATAAGCCTAGAACCTTTTCCAGAAGCCAGATCCTTTGCTTTTTGCCAAGTACAAAAAGCCTTTACCCTTTTTCCAGAAGCCCTTAACCGGGAGGAAACAGATCTTTACCCTTCTGCTTCTCACCTTTCACCTATAACCAGAACCCCTTTTGACATAAGCCCTTTGACATTAGTAAGATGCTAAGTCCACCAGGTCCACTAACCTTTACCCTTTTTCCTTTCACCTTGAACCTCTCACCAGAAGGCATTCACCATTAGTAGCCAGAAGCCTTGAACCAAGGGCCTCTCGTCTTTTGACAGAAAGAAGCCAAGAGTCGTCATCAGGGCTTCACTCACCTCACCAAGTACCACAGATGAGATGCCTTTACCCCTTCTGCCAGAAGCCTCCTTGAAAACCAGCAGGAAGGTGCCTTCATCAACAGAACCAACAAGGACAACAGATGGAAGGATGGAATTAGCCTTTTGCCTGTAAACAGATGCCAGGTACAAAAGTGAAACAGATGCCTTTAGCCCTTCACCTTGAACCTGTTACCAGATGAAGCGCTTTACCCTTGCAATTAGCCCACTTCAACTTGACTAAAGCTTCGACCCTTGAGCTTTAAGAGGAGCCTGATTCCCTCCGGGGGATAATGAACAAAGAAAGATTCATTGAGCAATGACAGATTAGCATAGCGCTAATAAGAGCAGAGAAGAGCATAGCAGCAAATATGGTTGGTTGGAGCCAAAAGAAAGACCGCTTGCCGGAATTAGGTTTTATAATAACCATCCTTTTTTGGCTAGAAAAAAGAACCACCGCTCAACAACAGGAAGGAACAGGTAGCTGTCAACCATGAGCGTTAGCAATTAACTGGTGACCATATTTACCTTGCATAAGCCCATTTTGCATATTAACATATATAATGCTAGCTAAAAAACAATGACCCAGACTGTTCATACACACATGGAGCTGGAAACAATAGAGGACTTCACGAGAGAGAAAGCCTTGACAAGAGAGGTATTGACTAGAGGCCTGGCAATTTAGGTCTTCACACACAATAGAGGAACAGAGCACGAGACCTTGGAGCCTCACCATTCATACATTCTACTGCCCAGGAAGGATGCTCTAACGCCTTAGTGGATGAAAGAAGGACTTACGCTTCGACACTTGCCCCTTTAAGCCCGCGTAAGAGACATTGATGCTACTTGGGTGGGAGCCAAGGGAAGTATTGAACCAACGGACAAACAAATGGAACAGACTGCAGCCATGTACGGGGGAACAAGAACCACACATACTGACACAAGGAGAAGGATTACTCACTTGATAGAACAGCTTAGAGCTTGGTTACACATACAGCTTGAATGGGATGGCGGTTTAATACACTTGCTGCCTTTAGTCTTCAGAAATAATAGATCGTTCACTTTCTCCCTTTAGTGCTTGGGTGGGGTATTGATTCACTTACAGCAGGAGGGAGTGGGGATAGCATTTCGATACTTGCCCCTTTAGGACTCAGTACTCACGACGCTAACAAAGCTAATTAAGCATTAGAACATATATAATAATAAAAGAAACAAAGAAAGAGCTAATAGAGAGAGCTAAGAGTTAATCGCTAATAACTAAGAGCTAATAGAACTAATAGAGCTAGATAGCTAATAGAACAAGAAACTATAAAATGAACCTACAAAGCTAAACTAGAGCATAGATATAGATAGATTAAAACTATATGGCGCATAGCGCAGAGAACCGATAAGAGCGTAGAGCGCATAGTGTTGGATAGTGGGAACAAGCAGAGCGCAGAAGAAGGACTGATCAGTGTGCGCAGAGCGCAGAGGACTTCTCGTGGCAAAGAAAGAAGAGCATAGCACTAATAAGAGCATAGCGTTACCCGGATAGAGCTTTAGCTAATGGTTTGTTGGTTGGATCCTACCGCTTGCTTGATTGTTACCGCTACTGATAAATAGTTTCCCTTGCGATCACAACGCTTCAACTGGACATACGCCTCGACCCTTGAGCTTTAGCACTGAAGAATAGTTCCCCTTGCGATTACCCCGCTTCAACTGGACAGAAGCATTTACCCTTGAGCTTTAAGAAAGAGCCTGATTCCGGGAAAAAGAACAAAGAAAGAATGAGCAAAGAAGAAAGAGCCCAATGAGGTCCCACTAACTCCCATGAAACTTCGACCAAAAGAAGGGCCACTTGAACTTCGACTATGAACCTTTGAACTATTTGTTCGTCTTCACTGAACCTGCGAAAGGAGGGTTGGAAGAAACGAAGCGGAATAGATGTCGGCTTCAGGTCAACAACAAGGATGGATGAATGGAAATGGATGTCACCTGTTAAGAGCGAAAGCTAATGGTCCTTCCTTCATTGATTGCGATTGAAATAACTCCAGGAAGAAAGACGCTCCCATAGAACTGAATGAGTAGATAGCTCTTATTGTCCACTCACCAAAAGTATCTTATCTTTTTATCTTTCAATAACTAGAACTCCTCCCTCGGTGGGCTTGGCAAAAGGTGAGGGGTTAAAGCTTCCTTCTTCTGCTGAAAGGTTCAAGGTGAGAGGCCCTTGTTTAAAGGTTCCAGGTTCAAGGTTCCAAGGGTAAAGGACTCTATCCGTGGGACTTACTTGTTTAGGCTAAGGCTTCTGGAAGGCCCCTGGTGAAAGGCAAAGGTTGAAAGGCAAATGGATCCCTTCTTACTCCCTCCTTCTGTTTAAAGGCCTTTACTTACGTTGATTAGTTACAATATAAAACCATCTAAATCTGATATTTTAGCTTTCTGGAAACGATCTTTTTCACTTGATTTGACAAACCAAGTACACTTTAAAGCGACGTTTTCTTTATTTTAAAATGACATTTCGCGACGTTGAAAACAGATAGATAGGCGGGATGCTAAAGCTACGATTGCTAAGATTGCTGGTACGGCTGGTACGGCTAGATTGGATCAATGTCTTTGGCTTTTAGGCTTCGCGGGACCCTCGCTGGATGGGATAAGGAAAAAATGGCGGGCTGGGAAAAGAAAGAACCAGCGGGATTTTATTACTTACGTGCTTCCTGGCTTATATTAACTGGCTGAAAGGAGACCGACCGGGCGGGACCGCGGCGGGGCAGGTCCAGTTACGACGGACGCTGGAGCTAGGCCTTCTATGCTTGCGTGGGTTGTATTGTGTTTGTGTTAGGGTTCTGGTTCTGAGGTGAGGCGAGATGATAGTTTCTTCAGAGACAGGATGCGGGGTGTAGTTTCGATCTTCGTTCGTGTTGGGTTTTCTCTTGGCCGCTTCGGCTCTTATTCCTCTTCCCTCTTCCGCTGGCTCCTGCTTCCTTGCTGCTCTGGCCGGCCCTTGCTCTCGCTTGTTGTTTGTGGGATTATTCTTTCCTTTTAGTTATGAAGAATGGCTCACCCGAGGTACGCCCCCCCACCCCAAATAAGCAACTTTTGAATAACTGCATTTTAGGGCGTTTCAAACTATTGACTAGGGATGAAAAACTACGATTGCTAGGATTAATTGGATTGCTGGCTGGTGGGAATTGAAAGCTAGCTTGTTGGCTGGCGGCTGTCGGTGGGATATTCCGATGGGGTATCCCGTAAGTCTATGGAAAGATTGGTGTTCCGGGGGTTCTTCCGGTCGATTCAATCCTAAAAGCCTTCCAAACACGCATTTTATAATAATAATTTGGTTTTTTCAGGATCCGAGGATTCCCCCTCCACCAGGGTCAATAAATCGCTTTTTTATTTAGCCTACTTTAGTAATTATGGCGTGTCAGCATTATTTCTTACATATAAGGCAGGTGCCTAAGCTTAAGCGGCGTGTTAACTACGTCGAAATCGAAGCTGGGTGGGGAAGGAAGAAATGACAGGCAGGATGCCGCTGCTGGCTTGCTATATCGCGGGCTGGCAGTGCAGAAGGAAAGGGAAGGGAGGGGAAGGGAATACTTTGACGTGAGAAATACATTAGATGGACATTTGAGCACTCTGAAAACTCTATTTTGAACCTTATATGATACTGAAACTAACATCCAAAGTGACGTTTTACTTAATGAAGAATCGCATTTCACGACGAAAAAAACTAGTGCTTCAACGAAGTTGCTCAGACTTACTTGGGATCGCTGGCTTAGATCGCTGGCTGGATGTGTGCGGGTAGGTTGTACAACTGAAGGAGGTTGGCTGGCTTGGCAAAACCAGTGGCTATAACGTGTGGCGAAACAATGGCTAGAATATTGAAACAACAACGAAGTCAGCTGACCGGTACAACTAAGGAAGCTGCTTTTTGAACTAGGCTACAATGGCTAGACGTGTGGATTTACATTAGGCTTGACGAACGAAAGAAATCGAAGAAGCTGGTGTCGAATGGAACCTGATGCAGTTAACCTTTAGCTCCCCCTACAGTTATTGAATCGCCCAGCGAACCTGATGCAGTTCACTGAAAACCCCCAGTAACCTTCAGCCTTGAATCTCTAACCTTTTGTCCTTAACCGGAAGCCTGTAACCTTAAACAACCTGAAATCTTTCAACTTTCAACAGAAGCCTTGAGCCTTAGGCCTTGAACCTTATGCCAAGCCCACCAAGTCTTTCAACTTGAACCTTTAGCCATTCAACTTTAGCCTTAAGCCAAGCACACCACACTAGATCTTACCTACCACAAGACATCACACCAAGAACGATATACAACAGCGCAGTTATCTACGTCGATTCACAATTTGAGGAGAAGGCTCACTCGACCCAAGGAGGGTGAGGAGCATTGGAAATGTTGAGTAGCAGAGGAAATCGATGAGGAGGAGCTGGCCGTGGAGAAGGAGAAGGACCCTATTGAGCCAACATAACCGAGAGATGAAAAGGACCCCAGAGTGAATGGCTTCTTTGTGTGTAGTGAGTGAATGTCATGCAGCGAGTGAACAGCTTCTTTGAATGGCTTCTTTGAATGGCTTCGTGCAGGCAGTGAATTAATGGTTGGTTTCTTTATTTAGAATTTAGAATGGGTTCTATGTGCTGTGAACGGCTTCGTGTAGTGAACGATTAGGTGCACTGAACGCTGCTAAAGTGCTATGGGGCTACTTCGCTACTTGGGTTTTTATACCTGGCTCGGAGCAGGCTATAAGATTGCTTGGAACTTGATTCACAAAACGCCTCATTTGCTACTTTTGATTAAATCAATTGCTTCTCTTGGAAAAGGCCAGCAATGACCTATGAAATGGATTTTCTATTTAATTAAATATACCCTTTCAGATCGTTTCCTTATGATTGCCAATGATTCAATGACAGGATGCCGGTACTCCATTTCAGTTGATGCTAGGACTCAATGCTGCTAATGTATACTCGATCAGTCAACCCAAGAGCAGTGTCGCCGGGAGGTAGTGTCGATGCCGCTAGTCGCAGGAGTAAATACGCTAGGCGATGCCTTTTGGCAGTATGAGCTAGAAGTTGCTTAAGCATTTAGCTCTAGTCACATGGTGGAAGCTCTAGTCACATAGAAGCTATAAGGAAGTGCATGAAGTACGGTCGGCCGTGCATGAATTATTCTATAGGAAGTGCTGCTGCATAGTTGCTAGTCCTCGAATAAAGGTCCTTGTCAATACCCGAAAATGTAATTGCTGGGAATCCTTGCCAGGAGTAAGTACTTGCTTGCCTTTAGGTCATTCCCACTCATTGCCAGACAGGGCCTTACTGCCAGACCCGACAGAAAAAGAAGAAAGGCAGGTCCACATCAACACTGGACAAGAAGAAAAGAAGGAAAGGAAAGGAAAGAAGGGGATTTCCCCCCCCAAGTTACCAAATAGACAAGAGAGAGAGACAGGTTCATATACGTTGATTCACCATACGTGTTACCTCTTGATTTTATTGCGGACTTGCTTTATTAATTTGATTAATCGCCAGTCATAGCCAGCCAAGCGAGCAGTCAATAAGAAGTCTCATTGACAGGAGGTGGGCGGCGGGAGCTCCCTCTCCCCCTTGAACCCTCCCTAGCCTCCCTAGCCTTGCGTGTACCCTTCTCATCCTCCTTTAACCCCTCATCGCGTGTGGTGATACCCTTTCTCCCTTCCCCCATGAGTTTTTATTTTAACCAAGCCAACGTATTCCGAAAGAGAGCACAGCCCCATCATTCACTGGCGGATCACAGCCCCATCAACTCCCGTACTGCTTAGCTTACTTTATAAACATCTAACCTCCCCGTCATTCACAATATTTAGTCCCCATCATTACCCAGCAGATCATGGCACCATCATTCCCCGCATCCCGCCCGCATTACCCAGTCTCCCATTACCCATTCAGTTCGCATTCCCGCATACCCGCCATTCTCCCGCATACCCGCATTACCCTACAAGTACGCTTTATGTTCAAGCCGCTACAGCCATCATCTTATGAGAGAGGCGTTACAACTGCTGAACCTTCTGCTAAGAGATCGTACCCTTCATATACACAGCTCACGTACCAATAAGATGATACGCTTTCCGTTCAATATGCACCAGACAACATTGGCAGAAAAAGGTGCACCAGCACTTATTAATTCACTTGATGGAACACATCCTCTGGGGTGGGCCGCTTCGCAAGCAACTTATTAGTATTACGGGAAGGCGAGTTGATTCGATTGATTGATAACATATTCGGGGGGTGACAGCACGCATCGGCAGAGGTGGACACCAGAAACGGGATTTATTTATTCAATTGATTGCCAACATACTTCAGGGGTGGGGCGGGCCAACGGACGGATGAATCAATGCCCACCGCCACCTGCCAAGTACACATCACCCAGGAAGGCCCTGGACGTATTCTTTATGCATTTCCGCAGTCAGTACGTATTCCGGCAGTCAGTAAGTTCAATCCGCACCCGCCAGCATTCCCCAGTATGCATCCACGCATACACGCCATCCAGTTAAAGGAGCATCACGCTTCCACGCCCCGGCATCCATCATACACGCTTTCAGTTCAAGCCGCAACTCCCAACATTGGGGTGAGTGGGGCGCAAGCAACTGATGAATTTGGTTGATTCACTTGATTGATTGACTTTACCAATAACATAGTTGGAGCTGGGGCGGTCCACCGGGCGAGAACATCATTTGAGGTGAGGCGGTCCACCGGACGACGGGCAACAGATAGATTCCCGATAAGGTGGGAGGGAGGGACGTGGGAAAAAAAAAATGGATAAGCTCATATATAATGCAAGCAAGTTAACGCAACTAAAGAGGCCTATTTAGAGTGGATACGCTTATGGCATCTTAAGCACCAACGTCGGGAGAAGGCACAAAGTTTTGGTAGCCAGACTTCGAAAATCTCCTCCCCCTATTCGGGAGAGCGCCCTCCGGGTCCTCATTTTACGTTTTCATTTACTTCAATCTCGTTTTGATTCGGTTGGAGGCATATTGTTATCGCGGGTACTCTATTATATTTTTGATTATGAAAAAATTGGCATTTAATGAAGGCTCTCTATAATTCGCAGGATGGAATAGATTGCTGGGTGGGGATACTCAGTTTGGATACTCCGCTACCCCGCTTGGCTGGGCTGGGCTGGGCTTGGATAATCTCCTTGACCGCTATACTCAGCTAATATACTTGGTTACTCAGACTAGATACTTGGCTTGGCTCCCGCTTATAGAAAACAGCCTTATTAAGCATTATCGCCCAATAAAAGCTACTCTTTAGGAGGTCCAAGGCATAAGAATTCCCCCTACTCAGGGCACCTAAATGAATTTCATTCTTACCGAACTTGGCCATTTCAGGAAGGTTCCCTATCATTGGCGAGATGCCTCTGGATAGATTTAGTGATCAGCAAATAACTTGTTTTGTCCAGACACATGGTTGGGTGGACCGCATTTTGAAAAACTCCTCCCCCCTACTGGGAGAGCGCCCTACGGGTCCTAATTCGCGCTATTTTGATTTATATCAATCTCTTATTTAGAAGGGACAAGGAAAAGATAACTCATCGGGGGTACTCCAAATGATTTATTATTATTAAATATTTGCATTTCAGCAACTTTCTCTTTGAATCAACGGAAACACAGCCATATACCCTTTACCCTTTACCCTCGACCCTCGACCCGATAATTTGAACCTTGGAACCTCGAAAGCACTTACCCTACACAGAGCAGGAGTCACTCAATTTGACAAATGATGCATTACTTACAATGCACCCGCTTTTGGTTTCACACGCCTTACAGAGAGAGGGTAATTTCTTTTTTTAATTGATTGATAGATACTGAATGGCTTATTATAGGAGGAACCCATCGGACAGTCGGGTGGCGGGGGACACTTATTGGATAGGAGGTCTTCCGCATGCGTGCATGCAGGAGACGTCTTCCGGGAGAGGCAGTGATCGATTGAGACTTATTTCATTTGATTTTCTGAACCGATGAGTCTTCTGATGGGGCTGGCCGGGAAGGAGCAGCGGCCAAAGGCGACTGATTAGTCCTCTGAGAGGGGCGGGCGTTCCCACCAACAACCAGATTACGAGAAACAGCGTTCCCACCAACAACCGCCACATCTTCTGAGAATGGCGTTCCCACCATTAACTGACAGATCACGTCCCCGTATGAGGTTACATCTACAGAGAAGGCCCTACACCTTGACCCTTCAACTCCTACTCCAAACTCCTACTCGAACCTTGAACCTCGAACTACAACTCCAACTTTGAACTATAACCTCAATACTCTTCCCTTGGCCTCTCCACCTCACCACAGAGCTTATCATTGCCGGGAGCCACTAGTCGCAGGTGTTGATACACTAGCTGGTACTCGCTGGCAGTCCTCTTTCTTTTGAAAAGAATGGAGACAGAAAGAAAGGCTGTGGAAAAGAAATTGATTCATTTCTATTACGCTTTCACTCTATGGACGCAACTAAGTCCTTATTTAGAAGGAAGTAATTATAAGACTTACCTCCTCGATCAGGGATGGTAATTTAGGACTGGGAATTCGGGAAGCACATGGATACTTATTCGGAACTGGGAATTCAAGACTGGATATTCGATTCGGGAAGCACTGAGAATTCAATAAACACTGGGCCAATCGGATTCATAACGAAAAAGAAGCGAACAGAGTATCATTCTGATAGAGGCTCGAGAAAGCTCCATGTCTCGACTAATAGCCTCCCTACCGCTCGAACAACAGCATCGTAAACAACAATTCGATTCCGTATCACTCCGATCACAAAGTTTGTCTCTGATAGTAGTTAAAGAGTATAACACCGGTAACTCGGCATGGTATAACACTAGTACAGAGTAGCTCGCTGAGAGTAGATCGAATAAGTTCAATGGATAACTCGACCAAGCATCACTCTAGTACGGAATAGTTCACTGATAGTTTCTCGAGGAGGCTTAACAGGGTATTTCGACTCTAAATGGTATGTTTAAATCATCGCCTACGTTGTGTGTTTAAATAAATGGCTGGATGGGTGCGAAAAACAAAATATAGATACAGGGTTGGAAACGGGTGAGAAAGAAGCAATAGTGAGGTTCTAAATAAGTAGGAAAGAAAGGACTAATGATGGGTGAAAATAGATACTCCTCTCCACTTGGCGGAAACTGTTACTCCTCTCCAACGGTGGAAACTGTCAAAAGTTACGCTCTTCGGCCAGATGAAATACTTATTAAGGTTACGCTCCTTCACTGGGTATAATACTGGCTGTACTCCTTCACTAAAACCCTGGTTGCACTCCTTCACTAGGTGGAAGACTGATTGCGCTTCTTCACCTGGTTGAGGTGGAATCCTCGCCTCGAAAGAGGTGGAAACTGGAACTAAAATGACTGCCCAAGGGATAGGTGGAAACAGGGAATAAGGTGGGTAAGTATCACACCCATCACGCAGGTTTTATCTGATAAAAGCTCAAGGAAAAACTATTCTCTCACTATCGCAACTCGCTTTCGCTCGGACTGCTATTGGAATAACTCCACTATTGGTCTCGCTAGCGCGAACTATTGGACTATTGGAAGACGGAACCTAACCTACAAGCGTTAGCTAGAAACTACCGGATATATTTCTTGGCAGTAGGATACGAGCGTTAGCGAAGAGCCTTACCTTATTTTCTATTTGGTAAAGGAAGGAGGATCCGCGCGTTAACGAGGGGTGATAAACGGGCGAGGATACGAGCGTGAAGATCGACCATCGGGAGGGAGAGGTACGGTAAGTTACTCTTAGACCGTAGAGAGGGAGAGGTGCTTTTTTAGACTCAACTGCGACGGTTTATGAGAGGTAAAAATCGGTAAGCGAGGTTACGTTAAGTAGCTCGCCCGAGGTAGGAGGGCAAGGTACGAGCGAGTGCTCCCAAATAGGGGTAGGGGCCCTAAATAAAATGGAGGTGGCCGATGAAGTAAAAGTGGTAGATTCTCCTCTGTTAACCTGGCCTTCCTTATAAAAGCTGGTAATTTTGAGTCGGGGAAATACTAATTTTTCATATTTCGCTCGTATAAGCCAACTAATGCTGAATAACCAATATAGATACACTGCTAGCTATAAATGTGAGCTATAGAACTGGCCTTCCTATAGAAGAGAGAGAGACTGGAACCCGACTAGTATGCTTCTGTCCTTTTCACCCAGAATCTGCTTCTATCCTTGTATTATAAGGTGTTATGCACTTCGTTTATTCTAAGTATAAGGTGTTCTCCACTTCGTTCATCCATGGCACATAAGATGTTATCCACTACGTTCATCCATCCCACCTCAACTTCGTTCATCCAGCCTCGCAAGTTCACTTCCCTCATCCGGTTATTCAGGGGAGCGGTAAGAGGCGGTAATAATCCCCAAGAGTGAATGACCTTCCTCGGGCCTCGCCCTTGAGAGCCTCATGTTTAATGTGTCTCTTCCTCTTCCTCACCCATATGATGAGTGAGCGTTAACACCCTCACCCATGAATGGATGAGCGACTTCGTTCCTCTCCCGTTGGTCGCTCAAAGTTCCTATCTTTATATAAATAACATATATAAGGAAGGAGGGAGGGAAGGACACAATCCCGTAGCATGGGGAGAAGAAACAGACATGTAACTCCACTGATATTAGCCCGTGAAAGCATGCATAAAGACAGCATGAAGGAAGGTAAGACCTTGACCCCCTCAAAGCCCAGATTTATGGCCAGCATACAGATCACATGAACCACTCAACTCATTATCACTTTCTTTCTCTTGACCTTGCCAAGCCAAAATGATAGGTCAGGAAATGAACGGCAATTCATATGTTCGGTTGTTAGTAGCCCAGTCCTTGGCTTTGGTAGATTAGTTAGCTGTTCTTTCAAGCGTGGAACTAACGGCACCTGGAATGAATCATAGAGAAAGAGAAATCACGTAATGTAAGAAATAAATAAATAAATAGGGTGTTCTCTCTTTATTATCTCTCTCTTTCACGTACCAGGTCCAACTTGAAAGAGACGGACAGGTTCGCTTTGGTGGGATTTCATTAGGCTCAATGATAGGCATCTTCTATTCTTTATAATGCACTTACGTCGTCCGAATACCCCCAGCATCCACTGTCGGCTACGTTGGGACTTAAGCTGAAGCAGGTAGGGATCAGAAGATTCAAAGCTGGCTTCCCTCCTTTCCTCTATGTGCGTGCTAATTCTGGGTGTTAGGCTCTATATGTGCTAATTCCGCCTGTGGTAATTTAGATTCCAACGTAGAATTCGTGTATCACTGTCCTATGATCAAATCCCATCCTGGATGCGTAGTTCCATACCTCTACGTGTGATTGCATCGCTGCCCTTGTCGTTCGTTGCTTCATGTCAGCTGTATGATCCAAGCGATTGCCAGTCGAGAACAGCTACATGTACATGGTGGGACCTTAGCTTTGCTCACATGGGCTTTCCTTCGTCGTCCCCTCATGCCTTTGCTTCAGTGGGACCTTTGCATCCATTGCTTTGCATTGCTCTGACTCTATTGGGTAGGACCTTTTGCTTGCTCTGTTGCTTGATCCCTATGTGAGTGTTGCTTGGAGAGCTCTGCTGCAACAGGTGTATAGATCGGTGTATAGGTGGCTACTTTACTGGATTTGCTGCTCTTCTCCGGCATTTCATTTCCTAACCTTCAAAACCGGCTGTCCTAACTGACTGAAAGGAGGACTAAACCGGATCGGATCCTAACGAAGTGTCTCTTCCTTCTACTAGTTCTGCAATTTGAGATATAACATCTGACTTTATTCCTCTTACTGGGTCTAGGGTAGGATTCATAAGCCCCACCAAGGTAAAAGCCAACGTGTTTAAGGTCTGAATCCGGGAAATGGACTGCTGTAACCAACTAGACGTAATGGAGAAGACAGACAGGTCTAGTGTCTAGCATCTCAAGGTCCTTCTCCTCAACTTGCTTATAGAGGAATCCATTTCCAAGATGTATCGCCGTCAACACGCCTACTTGACCTAGCCTCACCAGCCCATATACAGGCCCGATCGTAGGTTCCCATCAGCAAGCCCCTTTCATTGGTTTCAAGCTCTACGGACCAGTCTGCTTCCTTGGCACCAGCCTCCTAGGACTTACAGTTTCATAGTATTCATCAACCGCCTTGCCCATACGACCAACTTACCATATGACTCGGTAAAGGCTGTAGCTTCTCCAGCAGCAGTGGGTTATTGTGATAATGATTCTGTTGATCCAGAAGCAGCAGTTGATCCCCCAGGAGGAAAGGAAAGGCCATTTCAACCGCAGCTGGGCAGGAGGGGTACGACCACAGCCACCTCAGCAGATTCTTCTTATTTCCTGTCGACCAAGTAACAAAAAAAGACAAGTGATATCTCCCATCAAGAAGATGAAGGCTCTCGGGGCCACCTTGAAATATTGAAATTACCAGTTTGGCAAAGCCACCTTTGCCTATTGAGCTTCCCACTCATGCTCTACTCCTGCTACTTTAGCTCAATCGACCACTATATAAATATAAACCACTTATGAAGCTGCTACGTATAATGACGCGCTAGCTGGGGTTTCGAAGGATGGAGCAATAGGTCTGACGGGGTCTTTCAAGAGTAGCAGATATGATGTTCTGGCCTGTGGATGATCAGCTCCCCTGTGCACGCTAATGATGGATGGCCTTGGTCGGGTGGGGACCTCCCCTGTGTCCTTTTGCTCTAACCTACTCCCCTAAGTTGGCTCTACTACATGATCAGTAGGTAAGCCCTGACACTTGGAAGGACCCGTAGCTACGTTCCACGGGTGTATTGTTTCTGCTATGAGCTTGTTTCAGTGCACCAGGGGAGAAACTTCGGGTGCTACCACATGCCCTTATCACACGGATGGAGGGAGGACCTGGTTCAACAGTAAGACAGTCAGTTAGATAGCTACCACCAGTTGTGGCATCGTTGGAACTGCCAGCCCTTTTTAGGAACTACAGCCTTACTATAGAGATTGTACGGGCTTGCTTGGGCACTTAGAGCATTCGTATTACCTTTTGTCAGCCTACTGGATGGATGAATGTCAGTTGGACCTACAGCACCAATTGTGGCATCGTTGGAACTGCTTGGATTTAGTCAATACAGCCAGCCAGACCTTCAGAGATCTTATGGGGGTGGGCACTTTTCACTTTAAACCCACCCACCTTTTAAATTAACCATCCTTTATACACTTGCTCACTTACCTGAACTTAGAGAAGAAAGAGATTGGACGGGCTTGGAAATAACACACTTCCTGGATTCATACTTAATGGGCGATTATTTATATACGTGCTTATTGAAAGTTATAGATATGGGTGCCAGTCTTGGAATCCTCTTGAGTGAGACACTTATTATTTCTCTTATCCCGCCTTTAGTTTCTTATTATTGAGCACCCCACCTCATCTTCAGTTTAATATGCGAAGCGAAGGGACTTGTCTTCATAAACTTACATTATGGGCGTTAGCACCCCACCCCTCATCTTTAGGACAGGCGGATAACCACAGTCCAAATAGACATGGCCCAAAACGCGGAACCACCATAATCAGAATTCCCGAAGCCTGCTGCCGAAACTGAATCCGAATCTGATCATGCATGCCGCCCCCCAATCCTCTCTCTTCATATTCTCTCTCAAGGTCGGATTCTTATTTCGTCACATGCGTGATTTTCATCCTTAGACCTCTTCTTACTCTCTGGGTAATCATCGGCTTATTGTCCGTTTCCCCTTGACTTCTGGTCCGGATTCTTGTTCTGCCTGCATGATTCCCTATTCTCTTATTCTCCGTTCGATTCGGTTCCCCTGCCGCATCTGCTGGGTTATCTTCCATACCTTTACCTCGATTTCTCGCCGCTGTCATATCGGTATTATTCACCGTACTTTGACTTTGA
>Ga0224573_1000025_pt1 | contig 20206 bp, 13 predicted proteins | sample CRU1metagenome_FD_189088 | JGI IMG/M metagenome (GOLD analysis project Ga0224573, IMG submission 189088) | Spruce roots microbial communities from Bohemian Forest, Czech Republic - CRU1 | ecosystem: Host-associated > Plants > Roots > Unclassified | place: Czech Republic: South Bohemian Region... | reverse complement strand
ATAATATATATATATATTCCTGGGAATAATCCAATGGGGCATAAACAAGGGGAATAATCCAAATAGGAGATCGTCGAATTTCTACTACCTTTTCCATGGGAATTTAATTTGTCACTCCGAAACCCATTAAGGCTAGTTTCCATGGAACCTACTCTCCAAGAAAGTGAGATTTTCAGAACATTCAGAATCATATATCAATCGAGACGGAACATATGATATATAGAGTCCTTACCAAATATATAAGTAAGGGAAATAATACCCATTCCCTAAAGAAACAACCCTTGAATCCATATGTGTTTGTTGGAACAGAATTTACAAAACACTTCTCATTTGCTAGTTTGGAGCAATAAGATATCTTTTTTATGGGGTCCAATGAGCCTACTCTGGCTATCGGGGCAATAAATAGATATTTTTAAGTCGGCAAGAACCGTGAGCGCAATTAACTGGAGTAAGCTCTACGTTTCACAATACAAGCATCTCTACGACCCTCCGGGACTCTCCTGAGTTATGACCCCCCCACCAAAATAATTAGTAATATGGGAGATCTCTATTATTATGATTTATAATAAGGGAATAGAGTCAATCTATCAGTTCTAATAGTTATTCTATATATAATACTATTTAGCTTACGCTAAGTTCACTCTACTAGCATTGACACTGGATGGACATGGAGTAGTAGTAGTAGTACCGGCAGTGGATATAACCACCTACCTAGGTATTATCCGGCATCGAACCTGGATCTATCAATTAGCAATTAGTTAACTACAATAAATAATATGTGTTTCCATCATATGCCTTAAGATTGTATATATTCAGACCTATGGTAAACATTTCTCTGTTCTGTTGGGACCTACCTGGTCATAGGCAGTTGCGGTAGTAGGGGTTTTTATTTTAGGAGGTTAGGATCACCTACCTACCTTTAATATTCTGGTCCTATTCCAGGATAGAGTGGGTAAAGGGTAACAACCCTTGTGCAGTTCTGGTGCGGCAGGCCGGGTCACTTTCTATGGTGAATAAAGAACATCGTATGGCTGCGGTTGTCATAGATAAGGGTTAGTAGGGCAAGGCAGTAAATGTGTAAGGTCGGCAAGGTTTGGTCGAGGGTAATAATGGTATAGGTGAGGTGATAGGCAGATGGCTGAGGTAAAGTATGGATGAGCGGGCTGAGGCATAGGTGTAAAAGTCTAGTCCCAAAAGGAATGATTCATAGGTTAAGGTAATAATAGTTTAAGTAGGGTCCAAAGGAGTATAAGTTTTTAGCAAAGGCTGAGTTTCAGGCATTTACCGGGACAGCTCCCAAGTATGATTTCAAAAGATTATTTCCACCCATATTATTATATGGTGATGAAGTATTGGAGAGCTTCAGTTGATGGTATGAGAGGTTCCCAGTTTCCATCTGCTAAAGCGTGGACTATTTACTGAGCCATACCAGAGATAATCGCGAGTCTGCGCGGTTCGGGAATTCCCCTATAAGAATAATAGGGCCCAAGACTGAGACTGAAGGAGCGTAGTACGGGTCTTTCTGGAAGCAGCAACCAGGATGTCCGCAATTAGGAGCGGGCCACAGATAAAGATTGCTTGGATGCGGCCTGCAACTATCGTCCCGGGAACTAATACCCAGCCAGAAACACTATATATGGTCCAGAGATTAAGGAGCTGTCACCTAGACTTGCAAGATGCGGTGGGACAAAGACTCGTTCAGAAAAGGGCTCAGAAAGGCGGCTATATATAAGTACACTAAATGAAAAGAAAGCACGCGAAAACTTTTTTTCTTTAAACCTACCCTACTCAAAAGATAAAGTAAGATCTAGAAAGCAAGCACACCAGTAAAGTAAGTAAGTAAGGAAGTAACTATCAAATAAAAAGTGAAGAAGGCAGAGGCCGCGATGCATCTTTATAGAAGATAGGGAACTCGTGTAGAAAATTATTCTAATCTGTTTGACAATTTTCCATGATCTATTGTATTAACTATATCCTATCTTGTCCAAAGTGTACATGCTTCATGGCGCTAACTATTAGTGGTTTGGTAAAAGATATAAATTAGTCTAAATTAATTACTACTAGCAGGACATGCAAGGTATTCAACCTTAAAAATACCATGTCTCATCTTATCACAACTCAATTCTAGTAAAATCATCATATAACTAACCTGATATAAGTTGTGGGATATTTGTATCAGGCCATTCAACTAGACCGACCACTAAGCTACATTTAATAACACGAATGATGGCGAGAGAATCAAATTCCCTAAAGGTTTGTGTCCAAGCTATCGCAGTGATGATGTTGCATCGAACTTCCATTTCTATTATTCTGTATACTATAACTTATATAATGGTGGAATAAGGGTGTTGCCATGTTACTAGTTTCTTTTTTAATTATTCGTGCCACACGATAGGGAATGCTACATTTTGGTGTTCTATGTTCATAGGTGCAATAAAAGATGCAGTAACACAAAGGCTTTAGAAGCCACATTGTGAGGGTGTACTATTTCCTGCAGTAGGTAAGGTCCATAAGAGTTTGACACTATGTCCGTCCTACGCTGATTGAGTTCGTTTTGGGAGGCTCGATAGACGGGAATGAAGCCCCGTTCTATGGGCCACTGGGCTATTAACGTGTTAGCGGACCTCACGGTAAAAGGCTATTGAGGGCACAAGCGACTCCGTGATAAACTGATGAGTATTTATATATATATGGTCGCCATTCATTCGTAGTAACCAAGCGGACTCACCATTGCTCCACTACTACTAAGTGAAAGGGCGTTAGCGAGTAGCAGCAAAGAGAGCAGCTTCCGAGCAAGCAGAAGCAAGCACCAAAAGCATCACCAATACTTTCAGGGAGCCAATCTCGTGCATAAATTAATTTTAAATGCTCTTGGTCAGAGAAGAACGATGTTATGTCATAAAGATGCTTTGGAAGTCAACTAGCTCATTGTGGACACTATACTTCCAACTATTTTACCTCAAGAAGAAAACCTGCAGTAAGAGTATTATTTAATTACCTTCTATTCCGATAGGGAGACCATTGGTTTGTCTCGGTGATTCCATTGTCCAAGTTTGTTAAAGATGTCTTTATATCAATAATTATTAGGTCCATTAGTGATAGACAACAATTATTGGAGCTCATAATCTGGAAAGGTTTATCAGGAAACATAGAAAAATTTATAATAGTGTTTTTATAGATAGGTTTTCTAATTTTGATCCTTTATTTTGTCCACCATCTATTCCTACTGAATTGTTTTGGTATATTGAGAGAAGTAGTCTAGAAAAGTAATGAGTAGGTTCTCATTCTATTTATCATGTTAAACCCACCCCAGTGAATGAAATTTATGCTAATTATCCTTTACCTGATTCATAAAGTTCTCCAGTGTTTCCAGTTTTAGGAGATAGAACCATTGCTCCATTTCTTATCCTGATCCTAACGCGAGGCGGGCGGGACCAGCGAGCGCAAACACACCGATGGCTTTGTATCACGGAAGTCAGTTTCGCCTCAGTGTGCTTCCATGGATTCCAAATTCACAAGTGGATCGGCGTTAGCTGGATTTTACACTACGCGGAGTGACCTTCTATTGCCTTGGGGCCAATCTAAGCTCCATAGCGATAGTTAGTATTCTTTTGCTGCACTTCGTTAGCAGGACCCTAATGGAAGTTCCAACAGGCCAATTGGATTGGACAGGACGGGCCTTTATAAACGTCATTTCAGGCGGGATTAAAACCTGTTGGGGCAATGATTTATGGGGGGACTTTCTCTTTTGGTTATTATTCTTGGTTCTGCTCCTAAGTTACTATTTTGGTGGAGGGGGCCTACCTAGGGTGAAAGCTTATTGCTCTTCATTCATTTAAAATTAATATATGTGAAAGGCACGGACACTTATTATGTATAGATTATTACTCCATCCTTTGCGCAGTTGGACAGCTCTGTTAGTGTAGAGTGTGGGTGGGATCGTCGGAACTGCCTTAGTCACTCTTAGGAACTCAAGCCATACGATCTTGGAAGGAAGCGCTTGCTTGGGTGGGCAGAACATTGCTATTCATCTTTACCCTATCTTGCCTTTACTTTACTGTTTGTTCTAACTCAACTCTGGATCTTCCGCTCAGCTTCTCTCACACACTTCTACAGACACTTTATTTACTACTGGCCCGCCGTCCCATAGTGTAGGTTCCATGGAAACTAGCCGGCAAGAGACACTTGCTTTTTTAGTTATTAGACTTGCTGTAGTCTGTAGAGTAGGTTACTAGCCATACAGTATTGTTAAAACGTAGAGATGCGAGTCCAAGTGAAACGTAAAAAGCCTTGAACTCAACCTCAGGGAGAGGGAGGGAATAGGTAGGTGCCATTCACGCAGGTCAGGGAGGTCCGGTTGTTGAGCCATTCATGCAGGGAGGTCGTGCCCGGGAGGTCATTAGTATCCCCCACCTGGTGCAATACCCCGTGCCCTGGAGATGTTGTCCATGTGTGACCAGTTCTACTTGACCTGTCGTAGATCCCCCGTACCCCAAAGGAAAAGGAAGGAGGTGGTCGAAGGCCAAGTGGATGCCGAAGAAGGACAAGTTGATTGCTTGTTGCTTTCTTAGGAGGGGCACATGCAGTGAACGGCTTCTGCAGTGGGTGACACGGACGGCTAAAGTGAATTGTTTCAGTGAATGGCTTCTGTGAACACCTAGACAATAAATATTGACATCAATACACATCTCTATACATATGATACTCACATCTCTACGTTTTAACATATGAGACTCGCATATATACGTTTCAAATTAGAAATAAACTTCTTGGGTGGGGGGATTGATCAAGTGGCTCCTGTTCTCGCCCCTATAAGAAGCGTTTCTCTTTGATAACCGGTCTTTTGCCAAGCATTGCTGCCAATCACCCTGCGTAGTCCTTGCCTTCAGGACTCAATCCTATATTACGCTCTCAGTTACCAATAATCCTCAAGCCCCATCCGCTTGGATTAGAATGATTGTGGAGGGATCACATTGTGGAGGTTAAGCGGGCCAGCGAACGGATTATTAGCCGTGTGAGGTGGTGGATCAAGAGAATAGAGATATAATATGTATGAGATTTTTGCTTGCCAATATATATTTAATGCTTGCCGGGATCACTTGCCAGAGGTGTTGTATGTGAAGGTGGATCGATCAATAGAGCGAGGTTTACAACAGCTTTGCTCTATACGATTCATCCGGGGTGAGGTGGATTCTCCCGTAGTAGGGGTTGTTTCTACCATAGGGGGTGTATTCTATTGCTATCCTATTAGGGATGGGTTCTCTATCTATAGTAGTGGTGGGTTCCACTAGAGATGGTTCTCTGAATAATTTTGATATTCCAAACCTAGCCTCTGCTTCCTAAGAGAGATAAAAGTCATAATCAGAAGAAACTGCTGCTGAGCCAACATAATAAACAGCTAAACCCATAGGATAAAGAGAAAATGCCTCTGCTTGTTCTGTTTCTACTAATGGAACAGCGCGAGCCTTTGTCTCTGCATATTCACCCTTACCTGCATCTACAGGTAAATATATACTGATGGATCGACTTCTGCTGCTCTTGGTTCTTTACCATCTGGTCCTGAAGCTGCCCTAGCCTCTGCGGAATATACAGCAACATCGACATATGAATCTGCTAGGCTACAATAACAATAATAGGCTACTTGCTTAAATAACGCTTACTAAGTAAGTATTGCACTATACTTATATTTTCGGGTCGGGCCGGGATGAAGAACCCATATACATTTTATAATTATTTAAGCATTATATGACCTTTATATGCCTGCTGGATGAATTTTTTTCCATGCTACTAACCACCCGGCATGTGTATAAACCAGACCGGCATTGCTTTATATATATTATATATCGCTTCGGGGAAAGGCATGGGACGAAGTGGTAATCTTACTTCTTGATCGGACAAGAGTAAACATAGATCGGGCGGGGGACCCGAAGGCGGAAGGACAATTACTATTTAATCGAGTTGGCTACAGTAAAATTCCGAGTTATCAACCAACCCCAGTGGATGATAGATAGAATACAGGCAGGCTAGGGCACGGTATTAAGTATCCTTGAATGTAATACCACTTATATAGACTCATCCCCCCTAGCCGTGTGAAACTAAGTAAAAGGCCATGAAACTTCACTTTCTATGTTCAGTTGGATAATAGATTCTATAAAAACTCAGTATCGGTTTCCTACTCTACTCAACATGGACAATGCTCCTCACCCTCCTTGGGTCGAGTGAGCCTTCTCCTTAAATTGTGATTAAACGTTTATAACGACGCTGTAAAGCCTTTAAGGCACGGCATCCTCCCGTGGTTTGTTTCCTAATTTGGATCATTCCTTCCCCCACCGCGTCCCTCCTAGGCACATAGTCAATTTGTAAAGCTGCCTATTTCAATCTCTCTTTTTAGAGAGGCAACCTGACTTAGTGAGTCATCGCGGGTTAAATACCCGACCGAGCAATCGTCTCCAGAGCAGGTATATTCCCTTTTACTAGCTCTCTTCTATTCCCCGTGCTTCTATCTCTAACGCTTGAGGAAAGACAGAATCTTTCCCGTGCTTATTTCTCTTTCCCGGTAAGGGTATATTTCCCGGGGAGGTCAGGTTCTCTTGGGAGGTCAGATCATACTTTCCTGGGGAAGTCATGTTCTCTTAATAGTTGTACCCACCAGTCTTCTTATCAAATAGTTAGGAGAGCTAGTAGGTCCACCCACGCCTAGATGGATAGATTCTTTATGAGGTGTTCTGCGAAGCCCGGGCCCGTCCTTCCATCCATAGCGAGAAGCCGACCCTCCTTTATCCTACGAGCCCTAGCGAGGAGAAAGGATATGGATAGATTTGTTCTTGAATGAGGAAAGGCCTACCCACCTGCCTACCCGCAGGGATGGTTAGTTACTAATAGATATGAGTTACTAATCGATCTACTAGATGGATGGTTAGTGACTAATTAGAGGGATGGTGAGTGACTAATCTATCTATCTTGCCTGTATCCCCCAGCTAATCCCTAATCCAAAAGAAAGCCAATTCTAACTTTTATATGGTATATAACACTTTAATACAGAGTATTACAGAGAGAGTCTAGTGCCAGTAAGACTCTCACATGCATAGAAGTGCATGGAGAAAATGATTATAATCAAAAGCTGGAGGAGCCCAACTATCTAGTAACCTAATGCGGAGCCCAAATAATCTAGTGACTTAAGGAGGTTTCTGAGATCCCCCTTTGGGAAGCCAAGCTCGAATCAAATTCCACCTCCCCTTTTCCTTATTCCAAGTACCCTTATTCCATACCCATTGTCTCCAACTCCCATTCTTCCATTCCCAATGTTCTTTTTTCCGCGATACACCTGGGGAATAAGCCTTAGGCTTAGAAGGGGCCTTCTTCTCCGATACTGCTTGAAGGGGAGAAGCTTTACGCTGAGAAGGGGCCTTTTTATCCGTTGGTAAATCCTGCTTTACCCCTTCCCCCGAGGAAGCCTCGGCAAACCAATCAGCCCACTTCCCACTGTACTTATCAGTATTACCAATCGAGTCAGCTTTATAAAACCCCACTGATTGAAGCGAGTGCAACTTGAAGTTGGTTGAGATCTCCACACCTTACTTCTTCGTCCGTACACCCCGGTGGAGATAGAGATAAATGAGCCGCCGGGATAGGGAGACTTGGCTTAGGTAAAGATGAAGGAGGGACTAGAGCTGTGCTAGGGTTAGATACTTAGGTAAGGTCCTGTCCCCCCCTAGGGGTAGTTAGGTCCTTCCGTCCCACTTCTTGGGTTACACCTTCAGTCAACTAGATTACGATGAATCTACGTACGATTGATATCATCTTAGAAATAATCCATTGGCGGGATAGGAATCAAAATATATATATATTGACCCATTGGTTATAGTTGCCCGAATAGGAGGAGAATCGACCCATCTGAGCTGACCCGCCTGCACCATCTGGACTAGTTGACCTAATAAGAGTTCTGAGCTGGGGTCGACCCAAACTACTCTACTTACCAGACCTACTCTACGGGGTTTCAAATTCTGTAGATTCAATGATGGGACCGCTCGCAATCTATTTAGAACTGGTGAGTGACTAAACAAGGCCGAAATTACTCTACTAAATAATTACCCATCTGTCTCTTCTAAAGAAGCCGCTCCGAAATGACTAGCCCATACCTAGATCGGGTATGTCACGTAAACCTGCCCTGACCCAACCCGCTTGAACTAGAATATGCTTTCTCCAATCTACTATGAGATCTTGAGTAGAGTAATTACGGGTGGGAAATAGTTCATTGGAATGGCTTTCTATATCTTAAGGTGGACGGATATACTGAGAATGGATGGGAAATAGGAATTTCTCGATGAGCTGTAAAAAGAGTACCCTAAGCCTAGTTAATTAGCTTTGCTAGGGGTGGGATGATCAATGAATGCTTATAAAAACAACTTCGTCCCCCTGGCACTATTCTAGTTGGTTCTGAATAAGCGTTCTAGCCTTCATCATGCTGTTCCAGCCAATTGATCCTCTGGTCGGATTTTATATATGTCCACAATAAATAACTGAAATATTATTCGTAGGCTTTGCGTGTGGAACAGATGCCCATCAAGAGGAGTGCTCTTGACACCATCTCCAACAGATTGAATCAGAGTGATTCCTCCAGCTCTAGAGAAATGTCTGTTGGTCCATGAGTGGAGCAACATGTTTACCCGTTCTAGGAAATCATACCAGTCCCTTCTCCTACGAGATTTACCTGTCGAATTCCTATCCATTTGGAAGATCCAGTATCCATCTCGAAACCTAGCCCGATCTGTTGTCGAGCGCTCTGTATCATAGAAGTAAATCGTTGATTTATCTCTGTTGATATGCAGGCCAGAATCCGATGAGAATCTGTTCAGGGCTTATTCTTTGAAGTAATGCGCTTAAGAAAGAGAGCCTTTGCCCAACAAGACAATGCTGAGCCCCCCGCGGAGATGAGTGATGCTTTCTACATCCCTGGCTAACGAGCTGAGATAAGGCGCTCTTCCTTTCACTTCTTGATCGTTCTCCCAGTAGGCCTTCGGCAGCTAAAATGAGCAGACGCATAATCTCCGCTTCAAGAGCCGCTGAGGGGGGTACCCGTCCTCATGAGGGTACTTGGACCTTGGGTAATTGTTGCGTGAGGATTACCGTAACTATCTCTCGCCCCTTCGTTGGTCGGACTTGGGCCCTTATTATCCCAGGCCAGCCTCCGGAAGGCCCTTATACTAACTCTTTGCTTGTTTGGTCTTAGGTCCTAACCACCCTGAGCTAGACTTGTAGAAGGGTTGTTTGCTTGTTGTTATCTCTTAGGGACTTTTTAGTGTGTGCTCTTTGATTTGTAGTTGACCTTAGGTTGTGTAACCCCCCGCTATATTCATTTTAATTAAAAGTGGCTGAACAACCGCTCCGTCGTTCTCGGAGGAACAGGGGTTTGTCCCCTGAGAACATTGAGCCGCCTTCTGTTAGGCGGAGGTTGACTCGCTTACCAAGTGAGACTCTTAAATACACTTTTTTTTTCAATCCTCAAGGGGAAGAAGCCGTGCATAATCATCACCCCTCTGAAGGCTTTGTGTTTGGTGAGCAGTTAAGGGAATTGGTTACTAGTACCCCTGCACCTCGAGAGGTTTCCTCTCCCATAGTGTGTGTAGATTCTGGTTCCATTAAGAGCGAGGATTTTCCTCCAGTGCTATCCCCGAATTACGCTCCTTTTCACTTTAACCCTCAGAGTCCTCAATTTGCACAGTTTCGTGATCTATAACATCGAGATCTCTTTAGGTTGAATCCGTTTCGTCAGTGGGCTAATATGGACAATAACGCTAGTACGTCAGGACAGGGGAGTAGCAATATTCCCATTTCTAGCATTTCGGCAGGGGGCACTCAACCTCCTGTCATGGCCAGCTCTACCCCGATTATTTCCAGTCAGATGGCGGGAGTTTATTATTCTTCCTTGCCGAGTTCTGGTAGTAGAGTAGGACCATCAAATGCATTCTCCAAAAGTTTGAGTAATCCGTTTGCTTTTGGCATGCCGTCTTTTGGGATGACATTTGGAAATATGTCCTCACAACCCGTGTTTTCATCTGTTCCTATGCCCTCAGGAGCTTCCACCAATCCTTTCCAGGCTTTCTCGTTTGGAGGGGGCCATATTCCTCCGCCTGCCCCTTCTTTGGGTGGTGGGTTGTTCCCGTCATCTGGGATACCGCTTGGGGGCATGCCCTCCCAAGGAGGAGCCAACATGTATGGTGGGGCCTTTCCTCCTTATTCCGGATTTCAATCTAGTCATCCTTTTGACCCTAGTGGCAGTAATGTCCCAGGGAGCAGTGCTATGAGCAGCGGCCTGAATATACACCAATCGGTGGGGCAAGCTCCCCATAATTGGAACTCTTCGTCGCAACCTCGACTTCCGTTTTTGGCTACGTTGAATCTTCCTGATTGAACTAAGCTGACCAATGACCCAGTGATGCACCTTCCGTATTGGCCCCCAGTGCCTGCTACCATCAGATATCCCCAAATTGAAAGGCAAGGCTGGAGAAGACCCTGCCAATCACGTCATGACTTTCCATTTGTGGTGTTCTTCGAACTCGCTCATGGATGACAGTATCAGGCTTAGGCTTTTCCAACGAACTTGAACAGGAGTCGCAGCGAAATGGTACATTGAGTTGCCACGAGCTACGTATTCTGATTTTGGCAGCCTTGCAATGGCTTTTCTGAACCACTTTAAACTTCCAGTTCGTTATGAGACTGGGACAGAGTTGTTAACCTCGTTCCGGCAAAACGACTCCACACATATCTCCGATCATATTCATGAATGGAGACGTCGTCGGAGAATGATTAAGGCCGACATACCTGATCAATTTCTGGTCGATTGGTTCGTAAAGTGCTTGCTACCATATATTGCCAAAGATGTGGCGTTATCTGGTGTGACCACGGAAGAAGAAGCAATTCTAAGAGCCCAACAATTAGACCTCGTTTACTCACAGTCAAGGGTTCTTTATCAAATCTTTCCGAATGCACCACGGGCCGAAACGGACCCTACAAAACCAACACCTGGACCTCATGCTGATGGCGTGATTGGTTCAACTGCGAATGCAGTCAGTCAAGTCGCTAATGCTATGGGACAGCTATCCCTACATTCAAATGCTTTGACTGCTCAGTCGAGTTCTCCTAGTGCTCAGAAATCCACCCCTCCCTCCGATATCCTTTCCGTCCAAAACGCAACTACTAAAGGCGGCCAACAACCTGGAGGGAAGAAAAAGGGGAAGAATCAAAAGAAAGACACCACTGCTAGTGGTGGAAATACTAATGCTGGTGGGGATAAGAAAGAAAGGAGGAAGGTGAAATTTCCGTGTAAGCTTTGCCTAGAGGATCACCTAACTCATCACTGCCCTAAGATGGAGGAAGCTAAGCGATTATTGGAACAGAAGGATGCTCAACCGCAGCCTGCCGTATTGACCAATCCGTTTCCTCCTCAAGCCCAGCAAATGGTTGTTGGAACAAATGTACCTGCACCCCCGCAAGGGGGAAACCAGGGTGCCCCTCCTCAAGGGGGCGGTCCGTCGAATGCAGTCGTATGCTTTTGTGAGAGTGATGTACACGTCCAAACCAGGGCTCGTAATTACGATGTCCCGGAAAAAGAATCCAAAGGAAAAGAACCATCTACGTCACAGTCGGCTCCACTTCAGATTTATAAGCCGCTGACTGACATGATACTTCGCCCCCCCAAAGGCGTGTTAAAGAGATCAACGCATAATCCTAATGCTCGGGCTGCTCAAAATTACAGTATTGTTGAAGATTTAGCCCAGGCACCGTGCGCGATGTCTGCCTTGGAGGTTCTCCAAAGTTGTCCTACTCAACGAAAGGCGTTGTTGTCTGCTATTGGTGCGGTGCGTTCGATTCCGGAGATTCTCAACTTATGGCGTTTTACTTGGATGATTGTAAACCGCGCCTCCCTCATTATGCTGCCATTCAAATGAAAGTTTTGTCACGTGGAACGCGTATCTTGCGAACGGTAGTTTACGAGGGAGCATCAACTTGCGTTATGTCCTTGTCATGTTGGCGAGCTCTTGGTTCGCCAGAGATTGTACCTTCACCCACGATGCTTAAAGCTTTTGATAGACATTCTTTTAAGCCTTATGGGATTATCCCTTCGTTCCCAGTTGAATTAGGGGGGAAAGACCGTATCCGTATAAGTTGAAGTCGTTGACGCCTCGCTAGACTACAATCTTCTCTTGGGTCGTAGTTGGACTTATGCGATGACAGCTGTCGTATCTTCGGTCTTCCGCGTCATTAAGTTTCCTCATGAGGGTCAAATTGTGACGATCGATCAGTTGTCCTTTTGTCGCCCGAATCCAGCTACTGAAACGGGACCTAGTGTTCCGTTGGTCGGTAATTCCACGCAGGCTAGTGAAAGTATAGGTGTCGGACTGTACCCAGCATTGATGGGAACTTTTAATCTTTCGGCGCCTGTCTCTTTTATTGAGTCATCCCAGGTGTTTGTGATATCACATGTTGCTACTGACCATGCGGCCGTAGAGGCATCCTTTAAAACTTCATACTTTTAGGATCCATGGACAGTGCCTGACCCCAACGTTTTATCGAAGGGAGATGGTTTGACTGGGATGGCCATGCCATTGTCTGCAGCAGAAATGGCCTATCAAGCTATTCAGTCTTCCTCTGCAGACACTGATCAAAGTTCTTCCGCTAGTGAGAAACAAACCAATAAAGCATCTCCCGCTAGATTGATTAGATCGATCGACTGAGCTCGATCCCACTATGAATAAATGGGAGAGTGCAGCCTCCGTGCTATTTCTACCTCAATAATTTGGTTCTTCATGATTGCTTTCGATAGTGGTAAAAATCGATGAGAAGCAAAAGAAGTGTTCAGTTCACCAGGAAAGCTAGGAAAGAAAGGACTTTAAATACTCACTCTTCTTTTACGTTTGCCGATGGAGGCTTGGAAGAAGAAGTCTTTATGAATAAATCTCCTGAGAAACCTTCTCATTTTGAATTGAGGTACGTTAAGTGACTCGACCATAAGGGTGTTAACGCTCACTCATCATATGGGTGAGGGAGAGGAACGTAGTCGCTCGACCATAAGGGAGAGGGGAAGAAATACAGGGCCAGGACCTTACCTTCTAGCTAGGTCAGGTTATCCCAACCCATCCCTACTGTGAGCTCAGCAGGGGAAGGTAGTCAAGTCAGCCAGCTCAGTAATGGGTTTTGTTAGAACGAAACGCTGATCCATCACAACAGCTTTGTCCACTTCGCACCAGGTATCGGATCAAAGGAGATACAATCCGCAATCTGCTCCATAATGAGAAGTCATTTCCACACGTTCTGAATCCCGAAATTGCATCACCGACACACCCGCCAGCCAACCGATCTTCGACAGCAGCCTTCGCGAGCAAAAGCCAGGTGGACACTTTGTACTGTTCGCACTATAACGAGGGTCTGGCTCTCGATCTCTAACTAATAGGAAGGAAGCATGTACAAAAACCCGGAACACACTATACCTATACCTATGGTACCTATGGTGAATAAACGGCTGCTTCATAAACATAATCTACTGGATCCAATCTGCAGTTCACATACGGAGATTACAATGTGTCAGTCAATCTATCTATTCCTGGATAAAATAAATTCAATGGTTTTGGGATTTCTTTCATTTGCCGAATCCCTACTACGTAGTGAAAGAATCTCCCTATGCGATGAACAAACTACACTATGGGTTCGGTTTGATCGATTTGACGGATAAAGATGAGAAGAGAGGAGAATCGCAATGAGCTTTGTTGCGCATTACCCGAAGTTGCCACGTCACTGTAGTTTTTGTTACCACCGAACATAAAGGGAAAAACGCACTTGCTCTTATTATATGATGCATCCTTCGCACTCGGTAGGAGCTAGATCACTTCGTCGTTTCGATCGTGAAATCGTGAAATTGATCACTTGAGCTTCGAGATTAAGGAGGGAAATGCGTCAATCGCGTAAATATACGATGTCCCCTGCCGATCACTTGCACTACGATCTCTGCTCAGGCAGGAGGCTCTTATCTTACTCGCTCGTTTGTATTCCTCTACTTCCTTCTTCTTTGGCGGAACTAGGCGTTCTAGAATCGCCTTTCACTTGGTTAGAGATCCAACTATTGGCCAAAGACTTGGTTTTCTCATTAGCTATCTTACTTTCTATTCCCACTTCTGTGGCATTGGTTTGGTTCCGTGGCATGGGTTTGGGTATCCAGCCCAGCCCCCCTGTTTAACCCACAGTTCTAGCTTCACATAGGAGCGGTAAGAAGCGGCAAGGGGTAAGTAATAAGGAAGGCGAGATCTAAACACCAAAGGGAAACAATATGGAAATGGAAGCTTGCCTCAGGTTTCTAGCGAGCCAAAAACGCCTGCCGGCCGATAGGGAGAGGAAGGAGAAAAACCATATCATTTCTAACTCAGGGTCAATTATGTCCTGTCGAGTAAACTCATATAATAAAAGGGGGTTTCTAAGAGGCATCAGACCAATTTATTTCTTTCATATACCTAATAGAATAAGATAATATAATACCAAGGAATTGGAATCAAAAACCCCCTTATTCATTCACCCCAACCCCCCTGGATCCAATAAGAGAATCTTTAGGTGATCTTGCTACTTGCTGAAAGCAGGACCCATCTCCCTTGCTGAAAGACTGGAAAACAGATAAAGAACCTACTCCCGATCGCTCTTCCCGCGTAGTGGCCTAGCCAAATATATAAAGTAGTGGGCGGACTTCTAGCAATCCAAGTAGTCTATTTTAAGTAAACCTCCCACCTTGCATCCATCGAAGTAGTTCAATCTATCCAAGCGGTTATTCGTTGCTTGGTAAAGAAGCAAAGAAGGGCGGCTCCCCTTCCATGGTGTCAATTCGTTAGGGAGAGGTTGCATAGAGACTCGAGCGTGCACGGAGCAGGTGCATTCATTCATGAGTCTTACTTCACTTCACTTAAAGGCGATCTTACTTAAAGGCTTTCGATATTAGTAGGGAATGGAACCAGGCAAAATAAGTAACCAGGCATGCTTAAAGGGCAGAGGTCTCCCTCAACCCACCCTTAAGGAAGGAAGGTCGATTATGCGTGGGGTTAAGAGGCAGGAGGGGCCGTGAGTCCGAGATGAAAGAACATCACTTCGTCTAGTGGGGCGGGCCGTCTCGATCGGAATGCATCGGAAGGCAGGCCTGGCACAGGCAGGCAGGGTGCTGGAAGGAAGAAATCTGAACTTCCCATTCTCCAGGCCTTGCTGTACCAGTCAGTTACGTACTTCAGGCTGGAATCTACTCCATAGAACATTCGCTACTGGGGAATGACCAAGGGAGGGCTCCGCCGGTCAAATGAAAAAAGGGCGTCTAGTTCCCGACTTTTTTTGTTGCTAGTGGCTCTGGGGCTGGCCATTTACCCTTACTATCCACCTGACCTACAGACATATTTATGGTATGGTAGGTGCTTTCTTGGAGGTGAGGGTTTTTAAGACCTAGTGGATAGGGAGAGGGGAATAAATGAATTTGAGGGGAAGAAAGAAGATAGAAGAGATAAGGGGATAACCTTCTCGCTACGGGAAAGGGAGAACCCTTTGCTCTTTGAGGGGAAGAAATAGAGGGGATAACCTTCCCTGAGCTATCTCGGGTAAGTATTGAGGGAAGAAAAGAGGCTAAGCACTACCGATCTTTGGAACTATTGACCTAACGAACTACTTCATTAAGTAGTTGGGCTAAAATGGTGATGGCGGAATGTTCCATTTCGTATATCTGATAAAACTAGCCCAGAGGTGGGTCGACTGTTAATAAGTAGATAATATCACTGGCAAGATTCCTTCCAACCATTTATCGATACCGCTCTGCCCTACGGTGCGACTGAAAGCCGGATCAAATAAAATAAAAAAGATTTAGAAAACCCGTTGAATATATGGTGGGGAAGGAGGGAAAAGAGTACAGTCTCTTATATACGTAATATGATGAATTGGTCAATGGATGAGGGGCGATCAATTGATCGTTACCGGTCGACTGCCAGGGTGAAGAGTGATTTCCGGTAGGTACGAAGATTGATCCAACGAGTGATGTCCTGCTTCGTGCCGCTCCAAACTCTGCTAGCTAAGTCCCTCTCCTTTCCCCACCCATGTTTCATCCCCTATCCGGCTTGAAACACCCGATCCGATACCGCCAGAACTGGAAGAATGTGCCTTCGGGGCTTCTGAGTTCGCTTCGCGGGTGGGGGGGAATTGGTTATACCCTCTTTCCTAAAGCGTAATTACGTATAAGAAAGAAAAGGCAAATTTCCAACTATTGCGCCAACCCGGGAGCAAATAAACCTGGGTGAGACCTTTCATACATACATGCATACATACTATGAAATGAAAGGTGTATGAAATGAAAGGTGTATCGTGCCAATAAGACTCGCATGCATAGAGGTGCATGGAGGAAATGATTAAGGGAAACCGCCTGATAAGCTCACCTATTAATATAACTAACTAACTGACTAACATAGTGATTTCACTGTGCTCCTTCGCTCACCTGACCATAGAGCCCCCGTGAGTGAGTCAGTGCTCATGAAGAATAATATCTTTCCTTCTACCTCCACTCTTTTGACATATTGAAAGGCACCTCCCCCCATTTCGACTCATTGATTGTCTTACGTATATTATATTCTATTTGGTCTAATCGACTTTATTAATATCTATGTATAAGAGATCAGTCTATGTATATTTCCGATTTCCGTCTTGAATAGGAGTGCTGCCGGTTTGAACACTTTCGAGTAAGCAAGAACACATGAAGAGATTTTATTGATAAGCGAAAAAGCGAGCAATGGATCTCTTCAATCAATCAACACACTTGAGCTTATAAAAGAGAGGTGGTTTAGCAAGCTGTTCTGGTGTTCTCGATCAATCAATATCGATCAAATCTCTCAAGTTTCAATCACACTTGAGCACTCACCAGATCAAGAGCATGCTCAAGAGAGAGGTTTATGTGCGAGAAATCAAACAGATACCCCTTAATAGTAATTGGTAAACTCGTCATAAAATGTGTTCTCGTTATAGAGCATGTGTTCTTGAGCAAGTGTGTTCTCAATCTCTTGAGTGCTCATGATCGATCAGAGCTTGATTAAGAGAGATCATGAACTCGTACCTTCGAAGGTACCCCTCCTTATCGAGCTTTTGTCTATAGAGAGAAGTCTGTCTTTCCCACCCATAGAGAGTAGCTCTTCTGTCTTTCCCACCCAGATTGGAGATGGGAGATTGGAGATTGGGGATTGGAACGCACCCAGACAGATAGTGATATGCACCTAGATACGCACCTAGGCAGTGATACGCACCCATACAGATAGGTATACTTATTATGTGGGTAATACTATTTACTGATCAGTAGACTTATTACGTATATCATAATCCCCTATATCTTTTTACTTGGACTAACACCTCTTAGCTTCGCTAACGCTCCTCGCTCCGCTAAACTCGCTACTGCTCGCTAACGCTCCTCGCTCCGCTAAACTCGCTACTGCTCGCTTAGCTCACTCGCTGCGCTCGCTTTCCTTCCAACCAAAAAGTATCTCATTAGTCACTTCCTGCCCTTAGGACTGGGGTGCTTCCTCGGGTAACCAAGTACGTAGGGCCACACTGGACATCAAGGCACCTAGGACGAGGGAGCATAAGGGACAGAAGACCGCCCTCACCTCTTCGGGTCGGTTGGCGGGTTGCAGGAATGAGCGGGTTGCTGCACCTGCGGGTTAGCCACTGCACCTTGTCGGGTTATCACTGCACCTCATGGAACGCGATTCCGCAATAATGCAATAACGCAATAACGCACCTGTCTTTCCTCATGAAATAAAAATATATATATCCAGTACCACACCGAACAGTAAGGATCGAGCACCGAACAGGTGAAGCAGGTTAAGAGACCTTATAGGGTGGGTACCCGGTTAGCAAGTTAGGCCATGCAGGGCAAGTTATGGATCAAGCAATAAAGAAGACGGCTTTCAGGCGGGGCTGATATTAGTGCTTGAGGACATGGTTGGTTAAGGGATTCTTATGCCTTGAAGCTGAACGGGTAGGGCACCACTTCTTGCTTGATGGGACATAGAAGGAAGGGGGGAATTGCTCCGAAAGCCCTTTAGTATGCACTTACTGATTCAGGCTCAGGCCCTTGAGGCTGCCTTCTTCTATTGCTATATTATAGAGGGCATTATATATAGAGGGCATTATAGAGCGACTACGGTCAATTGGTCGAGTACTTGTTTATAGGTTCATTTGTTGTAGAAGGAAGTGAGAAAAGCCACGGAGTGTTTTCGTGAAAAGAAGCGAGGTACGGAGTCCTCAACGAACTTCACCACATGTACTGATTGGAGAACCAGGTTCAGCGCAGACTTCGTTCCTTGGGCGGGACAAACACTCCTCATTAGGGAGGTTGTGACTAATGACAACACGAGTTCTTGAACCCGTATGGAGATAATATTCCTCGGAACCCAGCTAAACGAAACTTTGATTTATTCAATGTGCGCTTGGGAGCGTTTTCAAGTTAAGTTACAACCTTTTACTTTTGGATTAAAGCGCCCAGGCCCCAGGCAGAGGGAATTAGGAAATGAATGAATCAAGTTGACTCACGAAAAATGCAAGTTCGGGAACCCCAGATTGGCAGAACCTTTCGGACCTCGTACAAACACAACTTTGCTTTATCAAATGCCCGTTTCAGAACGTTTTGTTTTCGACCGGAACAACTACAGAGCATGGCATGGCTCGTCGTCTTCCTTCTTGATTGGACGAGGGATACTTCCATCGGGGGACCTGTGTATGAAGGCACAGGGAATTTATAAATTAAGCCCCCCCCTATACAACAAAATAAACAACAAGGATTTGCCTTCTAAAAACACGCATTTAATAAGCTTTTTCGGATTGACCGGACCAATTGGCATGTGGGTGAGATGGGTTTGATCGCTTAGGTTCAACCAGAACGAACTGAAGACAGACATGAAGCCATGTTGGTTGCTATACAAGCGTATACACCAGATTAGATTAGGCATGTGGATTTTCTTCCTTAACTAGGCCATGTCAGGGTTCCCCTATCCCTATGACAGGTGGGATGAATTCAATAGAGATAGCTTGCACCCTTTCTCACTTCCATAGCTGAGAGGAAGGAGATGAGAAGTTGGGTTGGATTTATTGCTTTCTTGCACTTTCCGGGAGTAAGGAGAGCCTGAGTAGGTACGTCTTCCTCCATAAGTAAGTGCCCAGGAGGTCTCCTCATTGCTAGCTGATCCGATGGGGTTTACTCCTAACAGTGATATGGGGAACAAACAATAGGCTTCTTGCTGCCATGGAGCAGTTTTCTTGCCATGAAGCAGCTTAAGGAAGTAGTATCTCTAGGGCTTGTTGAACTGGCTCTCTTCTATGGCGTCTCTTAAGGCTATAACTCTAAACTCTATATGCGCTTACTGCTTATTAAGACGTAAGAGCTATTACCTAAGGCTAGTTTCCCGTGGAGAACTTACTACTCTACCACAATGGCTTCCACTCGAGGCAGTCCATAGGGGCAGCCCATGCAACTAATGATATGAAATGTGAGACTTCTTCTCAGGCTATGTTTTTTCCAGACAAAATAAATATTTATATAAAACAATATTGCGCATCTCTACGTTTAAGTTGGAGAGCCTACTTCCCCCATGAGGTGAGGACTGTCAGTGTAAGTTATCATTAGGTGGACCAGTTATCAATCCCCCGTGCCCTGTAGGTGTTCGTGCCAAGTTCTCCATAACCTATACTACCATACTAATAGAATAAGATAATAAGATAGTCTGCTCATTTACATGGACTAAGGAGGCACGAAACAACCAATCCCTTGGTCTCCATATACGACTCCATATACGAAAAGTATGCCTAGCATGTTAGGCAAGGAAATCCATAGGGTAGGGGGAATAATAAGCCAATGGGACTAATCCAATATATATATAATGATATAGCATAGAGACGTTGACCTTGTCCATTTTCATTTGTAATCCCCTTAGGTGATCCTTAGCACCAGTGAAACAAGGTCTCCTTTCTTTCTTAAGGGCAGGCTCCGACAACAAAACCAATTCTCATATGTATGGTGGGAACATTATGAGGGGGCCCTACTATGGTCTCCATATCTGAATCTGAGAGAAAGTATGCCTAGCATGTTAGGGAAGGAAAGGAAATCCAGTGGATTCACGGAACAACACAGTTCCTCTCTATGCAATCTGAAGATGAA
>Ga0224573_1000024_pt1 | contig 20549 bp, 13 predicted proteins | sample CRU1metagenome_FD_189088 | JGI IMG/M metagenome (GOLD analysis project Ga0224573, IMG submission 189088) | Spruce roots microbial communities from Bohemian Forest, Czech Republic - CRU1 | ecosystem: Host-associated > Plants > Roots > Unclassified | place: Czech Republic: South Bohemian Region... | reverse complement strand
TCGGGTGCGGTCCCTTATTAAGCGATCATTCATGTGGGCAAGCGGCGGCGATCATCACAAATAATGGGGGCAAATATGAAAAAAAAGTATTCCCTTATTCACTACTTCTCTTCACTACATACACTTCAACCACTAATAATCTTTCCTTTACTACTACTACTTCTCTTCCCTACTTCTTTATCGGCAATGGAAAAATAGAAGTACTCCCCCCAGCAATTACAAGTGACTATAAGCAAATCCACTATGGGAGGGGCTATGACTGACATATCTCCCTGGTCTCTTCTACCGGCCATTGCGCACCCACTTCGCACCATAATTGAGTACCAAACATTATCGTGTAACCTCATAATTGAGTACAAGTATCAATTCTTTAATAACCTCCTCTTGGCTATCGTTTACCTCCCTATCGGTTCCAAAACATCCAAGAAGACATCTCACCTACCTTACCTGTATGAGTTATAGACTGCATGAACTTATTGGCTATGCGGGTCGTCCCTTTTCCCTATTGGCTACTACGTGGTGGGACTATGTTAGCAGAACTACCGGGGGAGGCTAAATGGAACTACCAATTGTCAATATGAACCAGGGTCGGCAAACTAACAACCGGGGATAGATGAACAACGAGTCGTCAATCTGAACCAGGGGAGTTGGCTATACTGGAATGACCAAAACTTTGTGAGCAGTGGTTATGCCTGTCTCTGTTGGGTGAGGCTATGTAAGTTGCTTGCTTGGTCCTCCCCCAGAAGACGTATCATTCCCCTGCCGCGCCATACCGGCCAGCCCAACTCGGAAGACCCATTCAATTCAGTAGAGAGAATCCAATGAATTGATGCAATGCGTCCTCTGCTTCGCCATGTAAGTTGTCCACCCGTTGGTGTTTGCTGGTGTTGGCAGGTGCGGCTGGTCTCTCTCTATCGGGTTGTTCATCCTGGTATTTGTCCAGGATAGGGGGATTGGGGCCCCCCGTTCAGGGCTGTTGCGAACGTAAAGTGGGAATGGGTGAACAGCGTGAACAGCATGGGTGAACGGAAAGCGGTAAAGCGGATTGAACGTAAAGTGGGAATGGGGAAATTGTCAGCTACCACCCTCCTCCATGCTGGGGATCAATACTTGGATCTCATACTGGCCCCCGTTGAGTACCTCTTTCTCTTCTCGCACCTCCGTTCTCATACCTCCCTCACAAACATTCCATTATGGGATCCGTCCGTTGGACCAGGGCCTACCCCGAACTACTATGCCCCACGTAATCAATTACTACTCCCTCATTGGTGACCAGCTAAAACAACCAATTGTTTTCTACCACCAGCTAACACAACCAATCGGTGACCACTTCACACACTTTGTAATACGTGTCCTGTGTGGGGCCTTGCCAGTAATCTGTGTCCTGGGCGGTATCCTTTCCTCCATCCTTCCATCCTTCCTCACGAAACAAGGGTCTAGGTTGACGGGTATGCGGGCGGATTGTTTAATGCTGTAATGGGGGAATGGGTGCTACACCTAACTCACCTCCCCCTGGCCACTACTCCTTCCGTCCAGCAGCATGTCAGTTTTCTATGCGTGCCGACTTGGTTGAACCTCATCCTTCGCATATGTTGGTTCGATGAATGAATGTGATGGTGAACTACCTCGATCTCCCGGGTATGGTGTGATGTTTAACGGGGTATTGTGTGATGGGGAGGAAGGCTTCAAAGAGAGAAGCTGGAAGGAAGGCAGGATAGATCTCAATCGGAAGGTAAAAGAAGCAGGAAAAAAAGGGATAAGGAAGAAGGGAACTAAAGTGCCGGGAGAAAAAGGAACAGGTCCGATAGGTATTGCCCTTGCTTGAGACGCTACCTTTGCATTATTCAAATTTACCATAGTGAATTGACGTAAGTAAGCATTATACATTGCATGCATTTAAGGTAGCACCCGTTGTTCCGTACATTTAGCTTTGTTGGGGTAGATAATTCCAATGTTCCGTAGCGGTAAGTGTCTTTTGTGCAGGGGGATGGCCTCGCTAGAATAATTGCTGGGAGGAATTGGATTGCAGGCTGGTATGTCTCGACGGTATAGGCCACCTTTGATTAGTGAATTTCCCCGATCTCAAGGCGCGTGGCGTATCGGGTCCTGGATGGGATCGTGGTTTAATGGTGCTGGGCTGGTTCGATGGCTGGCCTTGCTTCTGGCCTTACTCAGATGGTAAATTAATAAAGCAAAGGTACGAAGTCGCTCATCCATCCGGTGAGGTGGGGTATCAAGATTATAAAGAGTTCAAACCCGGTCTATCGAGATGGGAAATTAACGAGTGAGAAGGTGGCGTCTCCGGATGATAGAGAGTGAAACGTGGGCTACCTATCAAGTTATCCTTCCTATGTTAACCTGGCTTTGAAGTGTGAAGAGAGGTTCTTTTTATCGCATTGATAGAATAGGCTCCAGAACAGGCAACAGGATAAAAACCCAAGCTATCCGGTTGGGAAATAGATATCTTTTTTTGCTGGGTAACATTTTTTCATAGCGAGCCTTTGAAGAAGAACAAGGGGGTTCATCTTTCGATTCTGATGACCCCCTCCCCTCCCAGATATAGTTCTAACTTCCAGAGCCGTATGGCAAGGACCCTCTGACAACAATTCTCACAATGTTAATGTTAATGGTGACGAGACTGGCTGCTATTGGCTTACCAGCAAGCAAATACCTCCTGGGCACTTACTCTCGGCGACTTACTTATTCTTATTAGCAATGATTTACTATTGTCAACCACTGGGAATGGACCTCCTGCCATGCTCGGCTCTATTCCCCTTGTTTATTCCCCATTGGATCCACTATAAGAGCAGTAAACCCCCCCGATATTAGTCCCACTTTTATTCCCCTGCCCTCCCAATCTATGTAGGTAGTCCCTGCCAGGAGTCCTTGCTGATCTAAGTTTCTTTCATGCAGGGAAGGAAATGGGGATACTACACTCTATCTCGGGTATGCTCTTTGAAAGGGGGACTTCTCTCATCATAACAATTTATGGTGGTATAGAATCCACTGGGTTTCCTTGCCTAACACATGCTAGACATACTTTCTCGGATATGGTACCGTAGGGCTCTCATTCGGGTAAGTGTGTGGATCTATAACGGGTAACGCCCATAAGAAAACCCACTGTCTTGGACTTCCGGTAGGCATTAGAGTAAGCTCCGTTGCAATCAAGAGAAATTATTAGCTTTCTTTCAACTTGCCCTCATAGCTTTCCTTAGAAAGTAATCAATGGATCAGCAGTAGTTAGTTGCTCCCCGTCCATAGCCTGAAGAAGTATAACGTTAATAACATAAATGGATAGTCCTATGCCCTATGGTTTTGAAGTGAAACGTAGATATGCAGTATCATATGTTAAAACAAGGGGATATGCTCTTCGGGAGATTTACTACTCCCTCCTTCCTGGGCGGGGAATAATAGATAAAAAGTGTGCACGCACGTACAACTCCTTTGGCTGTTAACACCGGCTATGGAACTAGCTAGCTCCTGTTCAACTGCTTGCCTGGGAAAACCCAGGGATTCGATTTGAAAATATAGGGTATTCTATTTCCAACTTCAGGTTGATATGGGGTAACTTCTCTACTATTTTCCTATCAGCTATGGGAATTAGGCCAGGCAGGGTGAAAGGGCATACCTATCATACTATATATATAAACTTCCAGAGTTTGGGTATGTTCCCGCAGTGCTCCAACAAATAGTGTCACCCTGGAATTTGAACTAATAAAGGGGACTAAAGCAAGTCATTAAGAAACATATTACTTACAAGGGCAAATGAAACCGTAAGACAAAGTGAAACGTAGATATGCAAGTATCATAGACTAGGGGACTGTCTGACTTACTGACTTACTTAGGCAGAAGAATTATTGGAGGGCAGACTTATTGGAGAGGTTTCATTGCTCAACAACATCAAATTAGAAGAAGTTAGCATATTGTCCAACCAACTTATTTGTGCCTGCCCCGACCGGGAACCTGAGGCCATGGAGATAACAACTCAATATTGTCAGGTGGAAAAGGGTGGACTACAGGCTAGTTTATCTTATGGCAATATCACATATTATATCGAATCACATATTATATCGATGTATCTATTTCGAGGTCTAGAGATTTCACAATATTTCTCTAGTTCGAGTATACTATATGTATGGGGACCAGTGGGAACATGGGGCACGTGGAATTGACAAAAAGCACGAACATAGAGGCAATTAGCTATTGTGTAAGAACTACTAGTTGTAGAGAGAGTAAGCTCTACTACTACTTGCTTCTGGTAATGTAATAAAAAATCGAAAATACAGTATGGGGGAACTTGCGGATTAGAGCTCCCATGCATAGCATAGATTATTCCCAATTATTAGCTTCCAAGTCGTCGTACTACTAGCCCTACTATTAACAAGGAAAAGTGAAACGTATTAGACCCTGAGAATCTTACTCGGGGCCTGAGCCATTTGATCCATGCTCCTCAGAGACAGAGCCTGAGCCTTATATCACCAAGCCACTTAAGCTTTTGCAGCCTATTTCGTGAGAGGGAGAAAGAATGGAGCTTAGCCTATCGGGCGGCAAACGTCTCTTTTGGTTTTGGATTGACGTCTCACTGTAAGTGGTTTGATGTGCCGCTTGTGATGGGTTAGACGGATCTCTTTGGAAGAAAGAATTTCCCCATTTAGATTAGATATTTCCCGAACTTAGCGTACTTTGGTAAAAACCCGATCTAGTTTTGGGTGAAACGCTTGAGTTTGATCAGATTTTACGTCCCTTTTTTAGTTATGGGGTTACGTGTCGGGAATATCGATCGATGAACAAAGCTTCAGAGCCCATTGGTCTCTTTTTTTCGACATTCCGTCTTAAGCTTCGGTCGATCGCTTTCATATTGATCCTCATTATAGATGAGTCAATGCAAATCCTTTTTTTCAGGATTGGTCAAGCTTCGGTCGATCTTCGAGCTATTATTATATATGGAATTATGCCATTTGGAAAGATTTATTTTGTTCATTTCGACCAACTCCGAGCTGCTCTTATATATGTGATTACGCTTTTACTTTCTGGGGTTTATATATTGCTCAAGGCTGTGTCATTCTCATTCTTTACGTTATGCCTTACGTTTAGGTAAGTGAACTATATTTATTCCCCTCTCCCAAAATAAGGAATCGAGCGACTACGTTCCTCTCCCGTTGGTCGAGTCACTTAACGTACCTCTCCCTCCTGCGTCGGAAGAGCGACTACGTTCATATTTTTTGATTATTTATATACGTCATTTCGGGATCTTATTTATTTACTTTTGATTTCTATTCTTTACCCCCCGACCTAAGGTTGAATCCTTCCATACCCCTTGTGCCAGACCCCTAGCCCTTTTGTCGTTTAGGCTTCTTCTTTACGAATCCACTTTTTGCCGTATCTTATTTATGAAACTTCTGATTGGCCTTCTTTACAACCAACACTCCTTCCCACAACCCCAGCTAGCAAGGTTCAGTGCTTCCTGAATCAAACCATCACCACATGCCCGGATTGCATGGATGGAGGGAGGGATGGATGGAGGGAGGACCTGGTTAACCCTACTTTCTTAATGGAAGTTTTTTTACAGCTCAGTTGTGGTGTGGGTGGGATCCTTTGAGGAAGAACTGCCTTAGGAAATACTGCCTGAACTTAGTGATTGATTTGACGGGAGGCTTGGATGGGCACTTCGAACTGGTTTCACTCTCTATGCCTACTTTAAGACTTTCTGTTGGACAGCTAAGTTGTGGGTGAGATGGGATTGTAAGAACTGTCTTAGTCACTACTGCCTGAAAATCAGCAGAAGCAGGGGGGTAGGCACTTAAACAAACCATTGGACCTTTCTTTAGATGCTTACACGACGAATTAATGGAAGTGGCACAGGAACAACCTAACCTGTCGTTGCATCGTCAGAACTTACTTTTTGATTCATCCCAGACTTATTAGATCTTACCTACCGGCTTGGGGAAGAATAATTGCTGCAGTGGTTTTACTTTACTCAGCCTACTTACTGGATTAATACTTATTTGTTTATGGATTCAGACTTATTGGTTGGTTTATGGGCAATTATTTATATACGTGCTTCTTTCAAGTTCTCTGGGTGCAAGTATTTGAATCCTCTTGAGAAACTTCTTCGATCTTCTTTAGCACCCCGCCTCATCTTCAGTTGAATATACGACGGGGACTATTCTTTCTCACCTTCTTATTGCTATGATTTAGACCCCTACCGGGTGCCTGTTTCAGATGGGGATCTTCTATACGAGCCTCAACTTTTGATATCGGCGGGCCTTTATAGACGTTATTTCTCCATACCACCTTTGATATTGAGATACGTCATCTCGCGGGCTTGAGAGACTTACTTTTTAGATTCTTTATGACTTTTTGCCCTATCTTATTTATTTCAGGCCTACCACCTGCACGACTTACCCTCTTCGCACAACCCCAGCTACGTTCAGTGCTTCCAGAATCCAACAACTTCACCACATGCTCTGATTGCTTGGAGGGAGGAAGGACCTGGGAAAGCTGGATGAAAGGAAGGAAGTTCGACAGCTACCAACCAACCACCTTACAACCAGATACTTGCTCACTTACCTGAACTTAGAGAAGAAAGAGATTCACGGGCGGACTTGCTTAGGCACTTTGAACATTTGTATTCCCTTTCTCAGCCTACTTGATTACTTTCAGTGGCACAGGAGAACCACCAGTTGTTGAATCGTGTGTGGAAACAGCCCTATGGATTCACCTTCACTACTGCCTGAACTTATGAGATCAAATGGGGTGGGTGCCCTTACTTAGAATCCCTAGCTAGAATGGGCTGAGAAGCCGTAAACCTTACCTCATGCTGCCTGCTATTTGGCTGGTTATAATCCATACCTCTAAGCAATAGAAAGTGGTTCAATCAAAACGCGTTTTCAGCGCACTTCTGACCTCCAATGGTAGACACCCCATCGAAAGTAACAAAGTGTTTCTACAGCGCGCTTAAATGGCCTACTCCTTGTTCTTTTCTTTTTGGCCTGTGAACTCTTTTATTCTTCCGGGCTTTGTAGGATACCAGGCATTTCTGTTCATTAGGCCCACCCTCCTCATTGTCGGCCTATATACCCCTCCCCCACTGCCAAACCTTCCCTTCCATTTCTAGAGAGAATAGACCCTTTAAGTTCGAGGCCACGCTCACCTCCTACATTTCTCAAGGCGAAAGGCCCTAAAGCAAAAGATAAGGTAGTCGGGACGTTTTGAGTTACGAAGCCGAGCAAACGCTCCAGAGCAGAGGCCTAATTCACGTATATATAGTGAGGTTATCACAAATTCACTACAGAGTTTGTCCATCGCTAAAGGAACGAAGAAGATGACAGCATACGTGGGTGGATAGACACAAAAGATGAGGCGGATCTTAAGGTTCTTCCCTCTCCCATATATAGTAAGTAAAGCATCTCATCTATAGCATAGAAATAATCAGAATGCCTCGCAAGTAGAGATGAGGGATACATGCCCGAATCCATGCAGAACGAAGGGAAAATGCTTTCGTTACTACCAATTCCATTCTCTCTAAGCTAAGCGCCAACTAAACTAGTCTTAGATGGGACCTTCATGAATGCCGGAAGGAAGGAGGCTTGCCCACCCACCCCTGTCTATTGGTGTTTCAACCCTGTTCATTGGTGTTTCAACGGGTCAACATCAATCAATCGGGGGACCATGTGGTTACCATATATCTATCCATAGGGAGGGCCAGCGAGAGCAAGCACTTCGATCGAGTTCGATTCTTTCCGCTCTTTTCTTTGGCCTCATTCGGAAAGGAGATAGTACCTGCCTACCCCGACTTACCCTCACTTCCCACTTCGATCCCATTTCGAATAATTTTCTGGAAGTAGAGAATCAAAATCCAACGGTGCACGCGCGGATCCGGAGAAGGGGTGCTTCCTATGTGTGTGAACACAGTCCCTCCCTCATCCTTTGCTGCATGACCAGAGTGAAGCCAGATAAGCAAGCCGTGCCCGCCTTCATTCATACATACATAGTTGGGCTGCTTGCTGGCTGGCTTGCCGGTATAACTCGGCAGAGGAACCTCCGGGTAATTCTACCTATTCTCTCTTTCTCACCCGGCCCGGTATGCCCAACAGCAGCGGTGGATCAAGGGAAGGAAGAACCCCGACCCTATAACAATAACAATTGATCAGGTGCCTTTTATCTTTTTAGAAACTGAAACGACTGAAACCGGGTCTGCTGGGGAAGCTTAAACAAGCTCAATTGACGCGGGATCTCAATAATGTACCTCCACCTCATCTCTGTATCTTTATCTGCGGGAGGAACTAGAGACTCCGCTACGGGATATAGATATGGATCTCTAATGAATGGATATGGAATTGCCGTAGCCTCTGCTTATACTTGCTATGTTGCTGGTTATAAAAATGGAATTGGTAGTGATGCTTACTCTCAAAATGGAATTGGATCATTTACTAGTTTTGGGTAAGCGAGGTCTACTGGCTTCGAATATGGATATAAAGCTGCTCGGTAAACTGAAACAAGTGCTACTGGTGCTTTAGGTAGATCAACTCGGTCAAATGCAACTAGAGGATCAGCTGTTTACTTTCCTGCTGCCCTTGTCCTTGCCTTTGCTTTTGGCTTTTATGTTGCTTTCACTCGATCAACGGAATCCCGATATGGAACTGAACGAACCGGAACTCCAGCCTTTGCCAATGATGGTGGAACCAGGTCAATAGCTAATGGCTCCTACCTCAGCTTCTCTCACCTCTTATATTGCGGGGTCTACTGAGTTGTAAACATACCCCTTCCCAGCCTCTACTGGATCATTCACGGGTCCCAGATCAATTGGATTTGGAACGGGCTATGGCCTAAGGAAGATTCTAATGCTAGAGAGCGAGATCGAGTAGCAGATGACCCGGCCCGGTTGGAAAACCAGAAGCATCTCAGTAAGGAGCAGGGGAAGCAACACCAGGGACGGAGGTAGGGGCATGCCCATTAAGAGACTCGGAAGGAGCCGGAGCATACCCCGTTTTAGATTTAGTTCGAGCAAATTCTACACGATATTTGGTCGTTACAATGCTGCTATTATATATGTAATTATGCATTTCCACCCTCGCCCTGATATGGCATTAGCACAATACGTACTTCGAGTTAGCATGGCGAATCATTACTTACGTGCATGTGGTCTTGTGTAACCACCTGTCGCTTTCATGCATGATTTACCAAGCTGATCTATCTCTAGAAACGCATGTCTGACATTGTATACGATATTATGCATGCCATGACGAATAGATGATTCATGCAATGACGAATAAATAGATGCTTCTGAAACACGATGCAATGAGGTACGGTCGTGGCAAACAAAACACTTATTAGTTAGAGTTGGGATAGCGCCTTATATCACCCGACGATAGGATATCCCTGGCTGGATACCATTTGAAGAGGGTTTTAGTAATTATATATTGTGGTACTCACCTGAGTGTGCAATCTCACTGGGATACCCACGTAGGACTAGCAATAAGGAGTACGCTCATTCTGTGTTCCAGCGGTGTGAATGATCTCATTTTGTTGGTTTTCACTTTTTAAATTGGGATACTCACGTAGATTGATTCATGCACGATAAAACTAGGATTAAATAACTTATGGTGTGCACCATAATATATATATATATATTGGATATGCACATTAGGGAAGGAAGGGGTTGTGAACCCGCGAATTAAAACATAGAGAGAATAGGGGATAAGGTATGCTGATGTTAGCCTCCAGGAAGTAGTATTATGGGATGAAATTCCTTCTGTATAAAACCCCCAACAACAGAATAAACCGGAAAGCTGCTTCCATCCAGAACATATTCCTCCTCATTCTGTGCTGGAAGGATAGAGCTGGTCGTAGATGCTTGAAAAAGGTGGGACCGAACTTTGAATCTCCCACCTTAGAAATCATGGGATCCTCGAACTTCATCTCACGACCAGCTATCCTCGGAGACTCAGGTCAGGTTTCATTAGTTAGATTTACACCTTGGTTCTATCAAAGGATTAGTTAGCTTCATTAGTAGGAACATTAGAAAGCTTATATTCTCTTTTTATTAGGCAGGAACACAGAAGGTTCTCATTAGTATGATGCATCATTGGTGAGTTCAGATACTTTCCATCATGCGTTTGTATCTCGAAATTCTCTATCTTGTATCTCTCAATTATTACATGTTCTAGCTACCAATAATTACATGTTCACTATCATAAATCACATACTGCATACAGAACAGACAGAATTCACTCATGAATCATGGAATCGAATGATGCAGGAGTAGCATTGACTTATCATTGATTTGAAGCCGCTGAACCTCCTAAATATGCGATTAGGGGAACACAGAAGAAACAACTACCAATCACTCAATCCGATCACTACCAAGTCCACTACCCATTTAGAGGAGCAACCCATATACATTTAGAGTAGGAACCCATAGACATTGAGAGTGGTAAACCATAGACATTTCAATACATGCTATCAACCAATTACCAACGAAGAGTGCATCATGGGATTTTCTATCGACATTACAAAGGGATTTCATTATGAAATAGCCACCTTGTTTCTATATTTATTCGTTAGGGTGCATAACACGTTTTTCAATCTTCATCGGGGAGGAATTCAATAAGTAAATACCCACCTTGTTTCTATGTTCAGAAGTCATTTAATTAGTAGTTTCATTAGGACATAGCCTCGGTTCTTTCTCTTAAAAGAAGTAGGACTTTGCATCGTGGTGAGTTCTGTTCTTTCTCTTTTAATAAGCTACTTTGCATCATGGGCTTTTATCTATCAATCAGGAGGGAAACCCACGTTGGTTGTTCTCTATGAATTAGCTTGAATTGCATATAGGTTTTGATCTATGAATTACCGAGGAACAGAAGCCTCATTGAGTCATGCTTTTTAAGATACTTTGCTTAATGGTTTTGAATCTCTCAATTACCTATATTAATTTGGAAGAGTGCATCACAGGAATTCTCTCTTCAGTAGCTAGCAATTATCTAAGCTTCATTACTATACGAAACATCTCGACAGTGCATCCTACTAGATCTGACAGGGAATTACACCATCAAATCTATGAATCATGATCCAAGGTTGCATCTCGGTGCCAAGACTGCATCGTATTAGAAGATTGATTCATATTTTGGATCGTCTTTCTTCCGACTTTATGTCGTTTAGAATCTCAAGCCTTTTCAGGACATCTTTAGCCGGTAGCCATTCCGAACCCTCTCTCCTTACTAGGATATAGAGAGACAATTCACTAAAGCCTATTTAGTAGGATATCTTGAGCCGGGGATTGATGGTTGCCACTAACACTACAGAGAGGAAGGAAGATGATCGATCCAGCTCTAGTTTTGTTGTTGGGTGTGTTTTCCGCCCCCACTAGGACATGGTAGAGCCAAGCATTCTCTGACGCCGTTAATAACAACTAATTATAGCAGTCGACTTTGATAGCAAGAAAAACTCCTTGCTCTCCCAACCCCCCCCTGAGGAGATAAACTAGTCCATGCATGAAGAGCTCACAGCGTTTAATTGGTCGACCTAATAGCAAATGGATTGCGTTTCGTCGAACTGTAGTCTCTGCCTGTCGTTCCCATGGATATTAGATCTTCAATGGGATAGCCAATTCGGGTCCAAGCGCTAATTCAAAGTTAACTAATCATGATGATAGAACCACCGGATCGACCCCATTCCATTCCACCTTAGAAATGAATAAGATTCCTCGATCTTTATGGAGAAAACGCATAGGAAAGCTCTCGACCAAGTGATTAGTTCCAGTTCCCCGGCATTAGAAGCTAGAGATTCCAACTCCGAACGGGCATTGCAGGCTATCTGATCCTTTACCATAGCAGCATCTCTTATTAGCAATAATACTCCCACCACCGGCCTAGCGATCAATATTTGTGATTATGGGCTCGACCAGTGAACGAAGCATCCGTTGTTGAAGGCTCGACCACCCACCTTTGTTTTCTATATGACCGACCCTTCAGATATCTGCCAGATACGCAAACTGGATAAGCATGCGACATCGAAAGCATGCTCTTAAGGTAGGCGCTCGGGTGAAGACTAACAAACAGCTATTCTATGGACGAACAGCTATGCCATAGGCAGACAAAAAGGGACGAGGCCGTAGGGAGGGTCTTTCTGCGAGATCCCAGAAGAGAGATCAATTCGATTTCTCTATCTACATCTTGATTCACTCCGTCATTGGTTTGTTTCTTCTATGCGATAGTCCGACACTCCCAATAGATTGGGGTATGAGCCCCGGCACTAGATCAATTATTCTCGTTCAATTACAAGATCGGAATTACACTAGGACCCTTCAGCCAATAGATGAAAAGCCCGGTTCTTCTATTTGTTGACTCAACCGTTCACCGCCTATCCCAACTAATCCATCTCGGAACATATCGAAAACACCACTATCTCGTTCCATGGATGCGATGGTTCGTGATTGGGGTCCTATGGATTAGTAATCCCCTTGGTTAACGGGTCTCTCTGCACTCTATATTAATTCCCCTCCCGGTTTCCTACACATCAATTATCCTTTGGTTCCCCCTCCCATAGACTTTGGCACTTTCCCTCCCATCCGCACTAGACGACTCACACTAGATCAAGCAGTTGAAAGACCTAGACTTCCCTCCCTTTCCTGTTTTCCCAACCTTTGAAATTGAGATCAAATTTGAAGCCGCTTGAAAACTTGAAGTAAGGATCATAAATGGATGAAATACTCCCGCTCCTTCTCGAGACTAGAACTTGACTCGACCGACGGGAGAGGGAGAGGTAGGTGTGTGTGCGCTATCCAAGACATCGCTCCGCAACCCCTAAACCTCCTCTCTATTACTTTAAGCGGTTTAGCTTTAAGTAAATGATCTCGCTATCGCTCGGCTGGATAAGGCGCTATGGGAAAGGTGCCTCTTCTCCCTCTCCCACTTTATTGGTAAGCGAGCAACAACCCCTCGATCCCCTCTCTCTATTTAAAAAAAGGTAAGCGAGTGCTTATCTAAAAGCTACCTCCCTCGACCTCCTCTTAAGATTATAGATAGAGAGCCCGCGCCCTATAGATCGAGTGCTCTCCGATTATATATATGAGAGCCAATGAAAAGCGTTTTCAGGAGGTCGAGGTCATTTATCGACCTATTAAAACGAGAACCAGCGATTGAGAGATCTCAAGTCTTGTTATCGAGCGGAACTCTAATGACGGCATTTATATATATAGGAACCAGGCGTATTATATTCAAGCGGTTCGACCTTGACCTGAGAGGAGATTGGGGGCAGCACTATTAAGATATTACGTATGTAATAAGGATCACCCTTATAATTCCAAAGCAGGTCCGCTCGACCTTTTCATAACGTAAGCAATCTCGGTCAGCTCGGCCTTTGCCCACCAGTCCATGCTGCCAGCCATCCATCGCAATCTATGCTTCCGAGGCGATCCTTTCAACCAATCAACCAACCGATGGAATGAATTCTACCTACAAGCGGGGGATAGAATGCAATCAATGGAATGGATTGGAATGCAATGAGAGGACATCCGCAACCATCAGAGGGAAGGAACGAAGGATGGAGAGCATCAACTACCACTGATACCACCGAGAGATAGGGCATATACTAACGAACAAATGGGGGTGATAAACATATTCTACCAGGGAAGGATGATACGATTGATACTACCGGTGAGGGATAGAGGTTTATACAGCTACGGTAGTGGGGTGTCTTGATGCTTGGCAAGGTAAGAGCGCTAGGAGACTTCATTCAAATAACGAATGCATGGAGTGAATATGGGGTGTAAATGGCGCCTAGGAAGAATCATGGAAGAATAGGGGAGAAACGAGGATTAACGGCGCTTTATGAGTGGGTTGAACAGCGAAATAATCTATTTCATTTAAAAAACGGATGCATGGAATGAATATGGGATGTAAAGTGCGCCTGGGGCTAATCAAGTTATAGTAGTGGAGAAATTAGGATTAAGCGCGCCAAGATAAGTTGTTTAAAGAGCTTCAAATGCGTATAATGCGTATAAAGTGCGCCTAGGGCTAATAAAGCTATAATAGGGGAGGAAATGAAGATGAACTGCGCTAAGGGTGAGTGTTCCGATATATGCATATGTTGATAGATATAGTGTTCCTACATCCCTTGCTTTTACTAGTAAGGTTCCAGTGCCAAAGAAGCTACCCGTCCTAGTTTAAGATGTGTCTAGTTGCAGGGGCAGGTCGAGACCCAGCATCCCCCCTGCAGGCAGGTAGGTCCCATTTGCGATTGATCCATAACCATAACCATTCAGCAGTCTTGAACGATTATTAAGTAGTCGCGATATTTTAGTAAGGAAAGTAAAGCCCGCGGCAGTCTTGAACGCTTATTAATTTAGTCAAAGCAGAGGCTTCCCTACTCAGACCTATCTCTATCTCTCCTCGAATCATTGTGCAATGTCCTAATCGAATGGCGCCTAGATTGCGAGGAGTAAGCTATGCCCATCACAATGTAACATTTCTATCCATGTCCTGTGTGAAACGTAAATCGATCATTATAGTTCTTAAGCGCTACTCCGTTCCGGGATAGGGACTAAGGTTGATGCGTAAGATTTACGACCAGAAAGCACCTTATTAATGAACGGAGGCGGGTAGTGAAACGGAAAGTCCAGTGCGGGACCTATTATTGACCTAAAGACGTCAACATTGATGGGAAAACTCGACGTGCGGCTTTCACCTGCTGATAGTTCGCTATTAATAAGCTGATCCAATCGGGCTAATATGGAGATAAGTGGTGTAGTAGAAAGCGAATATAGTGCAGGCGGCTAGATCACTTTGATCCCCGGCGCTACGGAATTAGGGATGCGCGTGTTGCTACTGAAATAGGTGCTTAAATGGGTTATGATTCAACCTAGGCTATTAGCGTCATATGGTGGGCTATAGGTCATTGATCAGCGGCTTGTAAATGGCTTCGATGGCTAATTACGTAGTATAGATTGATTGGGCATAGGTTGGATAGCGTGGTATAGAACTACGGTCACATATACAACTAGATCATGGGTTGGATGGCATTGAACGGGTGAACAGAGATGTGTCACCGAAGTTTTATATGATTCATGTTATGCGCCCAAACTTAAGCCTACCGGTGGGGGGTAGGGACCACCAGTTGGTTCGAGGCAAGCAATCCAGGGCTACAACTTTCACGATCAAGCTGCTAATGAACCATCGTACATTTCCTAAGCTGGCTGCATCCATCAAGTTCCCGGACGGCTAGGCAGTCACTTACAACCATACGATGCTTTAGCCACCTCTAGCCGTTGTGATGGCTTATAGATGGCTTATAGATGAACCTACAATTCTTTTGATTGTATCACTCCTAGCATAGGAAACGGAGCATAAGAAAACGCCCGATCAGTCAATCCGTTCCTATAAGCAAGGGGTCACCCACTTTGCTTCCCGTCATTCACGAGGTCTTCTGTCTTGCACTTCCCCGTGAAGCTCCTGCTAGGCGGCCAAACAGAAAAATCTGCAGGTCATCAAAATAGATTAAGTTCCATCCGAAAGCACAGCCAGCGCGGATAAGACTACACCAACCACCGAAAGCACTGGCAAGCGCGTAGGAAAGCACCCCAACGGAAAGCACCGCAAGCACCCCTTAAAGAAAACGTCTCCGACCCTAAGGCAGAGACAAAGGAAGCACCTGTGCTTTGAAACTTTCATTCCCCATTCAATCTTTCTTTCTTTCTTTTCTTCTTTCTTTCTTCCCCTCGAAGAGCTCTGCGAAGGGTCCTTTCAGGTCAGGTCTCACTGGCCCTGAGAGCTAAGGATCTGATTTGAGGTTCCCAGAGAATATAAGAGAAAAGCTAGAAGGTTATGTAATTAATTAAAAATGAGAGGGTTTCTTTTGTAATGACGCTTTATTATATACGTAATTACGTATAATAAAGTAACTAGAAAGAGAAGAAAAACCTAGCTCAACTAGCTCAGGTCACCTAGCTCACCTAACTAGCTCCTAGCTCAACTACCGGGCTGAGGCGGTTTCTAAGGACCTACCTACCGCTACCCGCTCGCTAAGGTAGCCTACCTGAGGTAACCAGCAAGCTCAGGTAGCCGTACTAACGGACTGAGGTAACCGAGATATTGAAACTACCTGATTCAGGAGCCTACCTGGTGAACCTAAACTACCTGATTCAGAGGGGGTTCACATAAGAACCACCTGAGACCTGGTCCCGGTAACTAGAAATAGACCAGGCCCCTTAACGAGGGTAAAGCAGTAACTAGATGAGCAGTCCCCTAGTAACTAGAGGGGGTAAATAACTAGAGATAGGGCCCAGTAACTAGGCAGAAATAGACCAGTAACTAGAGACCCAGTAACTAGAGAGAAACCAGTAACTAGAAATAGACACGGAAAAGCGCCTTAACGAGGGTATTATCTGGCCGGTCACTCCTTATATAATATATTGGCCGGCATAATCATAATAAGGGCAGTAACAAAGGAGAACGACAGGGAGGGTAACTAGACATAGACCGGTAACTAGAGAACAAATAGAGAAAGAATGGGAAGATAGATCACCAAGTATTAACCACCTTATATACGAATCACCAAAGTATTATCTAAGAAAGGTCCTGGAACCAGACAAGGTATTGCAAGGTCCTTACAAGGTCTATCTGCTGGGGGGTGCCCACCTTAGCTTAGACAGATAAGTAAGGATAACCACCTGGCCAGACATGCTGGAACCAGACATGCCTAAGAAAGGTACTGGAAAGGTCCTCTCTTTTGAAAGGTCCTGATCTCCTGAATTTACGAAGTAATCGCCCAACCGAATCAACCACCCTAACGAAGTTATAACCCCTTACCGAAGTAATAATCCACTAGAAGCAAAAAAACCTTCACTCAGTAGATTCAGTAGATATGGTTGCCTAACCTATAGATACATACACTCCCCCAACCTGAGATATGTTTACCTACCGAAAGAGATGCTGACCTAACACACCTTCTTGCTAGACCCGCCTTCTGGCTAATCCAATCCTATCAGGGGGCACCTAGTCTGAGTTGGTCTTGCCTTCTTATTTTCTGGTCTTCTTACCTTCTGAGCTGGCCCTTTATTTATTCCCATCAAAGGCGTTAGCACAAGTATCACCTATCCAGTTTGCCGGGTGGAAGCTTTACCTACCAACATAAGAAACAGGACTAGTTGTTGTTGATCTACTACCTATCTCCTTCTACCTTGTTTCCGACTTCTACATCCTACCCTGAGGGAGAATATCTTAAACTAGCGCTGTGCCTGCTCCCGATGCTTATCTTGGGCCCGATCCCATAGTCCTAAGAGATATCCATCTATCTACGTATATAGATGAAACCATAGTAACCCTTAAGTCTCCTCTATTGAGTCCGCTATTATTTATAATAGTTAAGCCAGAGAATATATGTTACCCCTGTTGGCTTTGAATATCACACTGGGCTTACCTATGTGCTTGTCTTGTGCTTGGTAGTTTGCATTTGGTGGATTTGGATATGCAATTGGATTTGCTTCTTTCCTAGTCTCGGATTTTGCTAGGTTTATTGCCTCGAGCCAAAATAATAGTGGGACGAAGCAAAAGCTGATGGACCAGATACACCCAGATACATATGGGTATAGCCTTTCCACTAAGCAATAGAAATATAGCTATGGGGCAGGATCTTCATCTCGATCTCTAACCCAATCACAAACCTCTGAATCCCAATCACGAACTGGATCACGATCAAGAAACTCATAATCTTCACCACGAGCATCCGGAACTGCATCACGCTCTCTATATATGTATCTGTCTGGATCAATTGCATAATCAACTACTTATCCTACTGCTGGGTAAACTACTGAACCAACAGAATATACAACGACTGCCATTGGTGCTGCTTCTCTAGTAGCTACCCTTGCTTCTCTTGCTACTGGTGCCTTTGCTTATTCTGTCGCTGGTACTGGATCAAGGGCTGATGGGCTTGGTTCTGTATCTGCTTCTAGGTATTTATCTGGAAATGGAACTACTCTTTACTAATGACTCCCACCTAACTATTAGAAGCTCTGCCCTTGCCCTGTCGTCCTTTGCTGTTGGCTTTGCTGCCTTTCCTGGTACTTCCATTGCAGAGTCAACTGCAGCATCGACAGAAAGGGCTGGTTCAAGGTCATCTGTACAATCAACAGAATCAATTGCTGGATCTACTAAAGGATCTACTGAAACAACAGTATATGGGACTGGGGACTCTGTTATTGGTGCCGCTTCAACTGCCTCTGCTATAGGTGGTGTTGGTGGATAAGCTCGGTCAACTAACTCTGGATCTTTATCTGCATATAGAGGATCTGTATCTGCACCTGTAACTGCCTTTGCTTCTTTCGCTTCTGTTGATAGAACTTATGCTCCTGCTCCTGTTTTTACTGTTGTTGCTTCTCCTCCTGCTTGCTCTGCTGCTAGCTTTGCTGCTGGGGCTAGCCCTACTCTGACCTTTTCTAATGCTACCCTTGCTTCTGCTCCAGGATCAACTGCACCTGCCCTTATAGGATCTGCACCTGCTTATGGTGTTTTAATATACTTATGGTTCTGAGTCTACTATACTTATGGTTCTGGGTCTAGGGTCTACCCGGTCACTTGGTTCATCGACTGGATCAACTACTTAATCAAGGTCAGAAGCGACTGCACAATCAAAAGAATCTACTTGTGGCAAGAATGGGCGTTGAAAATCTAAGAGTTGGGTTCGCCTTTGCCTCTGTTTGTATCAAGTTCCTAGGATGGGAAGCCTATTCTATCCACACATAGAGTCATAAGTACCTTCCGGAAACCTAGTAATCTGATGAAGCTCCCCTCCTTCGCTTCCTCGCCCGTCTGGCGTGCCTTAGGTGGTGTTCTTTTTATGTGTGATGATCTCTGTCGTTGTGTTCCCTTGCCTCCTGCGGATGTATGTCTTTTTTATATCCGCTCACATGCGCGCTTCTCTCTTATACGATAACATATAGTCTATTGACCATGCCTGCTATTGTTTGTTCTTATTCGAGAACATGTTGGCTACTCATGCAAAAATGCTCCTAGTTGTTGTCCCTGTTACGTGGGTCAGCGTTGTAGTTTGTCCCGCTTTAGACTGTAAGAAGTGTGGTTGCTGGCCGCCCATTGGGTGCGTATTCCTAAGACTAATAGTTCCTTTTCTCTTTCTTTCCACTCATATTATTGTTGTTTCCATTATTCATTTTTATCTCCCCTCGTCCCTTGGAATTGTTTCATCGACTATTCTTCTGACCTATGGGTTGTTGATTGTCATTTGGGTTTGTAAACATGACCGTGTTGACATCAGACCTCTGCACAGGGACTAAAGCAGGTTGAGCACTCGGTGCGGCCGAAGGTGGCTTAATATACATGGACACGTGTCCCATTTGATTTCCCACCTAGTTAACTGAAGTATTTCTAGTAGATCCTATCATGCCATCAGCATGAGGAACTGTCATAGGTTTCTCCTTCTCAGATCTATGTGCATTAGGTATAATCCGATATAGCATCTGAGACTGAGAAGAACCCAAATATAGTTATTGGGCCTTAAGGATAACTTGCTCCTCTATGACCACGCCTTATAGGGCTACATCTTTTGCAATACTTGGTAGTATGGACTTCACAAATAAGTCCGCTAAGAGTTTATCTAGAATCTCAGCTCTGATCATTTGATAGTGTCTTCTCCACTCATGATCATGATCTGATATGTGGGTGGAAGTGTTCTATCTTAGGGATGTTAAGAGCTTAGTTCCAGTCGTGTAATGAATTGGCAACTGGAAGTGTGTGAAAAATACCATTTCCAGAGATGTAGAGAAATTATGAGATGCATGAGGCAACATAATGTACCACTTTACTGCAATCCCTGTTAGGGTTCGCTGAAAAAGTTGCACATGCACACTATCATCCATGAGGCAATTAGAAGACCGCCACAAATAGAAGGTCATCACGTGGTTCAATGGATCTTCTCCAGCTTTGTCTTCAAACTTAGGAATGTCTAAAGGCAATTTAGCAGAAATGGAAGGCCATGAAGGGTCATGGCTTATTGGATTGATCGTGAGCCGAGACAAGTTGGGCAAATTAAGCATTGCCAAGAATTAGGGAAATAAGCGTAGTCTAAAACTGACCCTATGATGGACTTGGTGCACCTCCTTGCATAACACTACCTCCTAAATAACTGTCCCTATCAATGTTTCTACAGTTGATGATAGGGCTTGTGCTCATCTGATAACCAGGACTTGGAGTGAAATTCCCACCATAAGCAAATCCCATATTAGGAACAAATGTGCCCCCATAGGGACTCCAAAATTAGGAATAGTCTCACATCATATGGAAAATCCATATCTTGAGACATTTCCACCCCTAAACACAATTCCAAAACTGGAAGGGTTTCCGCCTCCAAAAGGCATTCTAAGGCTAGGGAATCCAAGAGATGGGATATTTGTGCTAGCAAATGGCATTCCTACAGAGATGTTTCTACCTGACAAAGGAATACTAATAGAAGGGCTAGCTCCACCAACTGACACTCCTATGAAGGTGTTGGTGCCCCTTGTAGATTCCCTAGGGTTAGCAAGGTTGGATCCTCCTGTA
>Ga0224573_1000023_pt1 | contig 21040 bp, 18 predicted proteins | sample CRU1metagenome_FD_189088 | JGI IMG/M metagenome (GOLD analysis project Ga0224573, IMG submission 189088) | Spruce roots microbial communities from Bohemian Forest, Czech Republic - CRU1 | ecosystem: Host-associated > Plants > Roots > Unclassified | place: Czech Republic: South Bohemian Region... | reverse complement strand
CTTTTATTGGGGCGTGCCATTGGGAATGAGGGGAACGTGAGATGGGTAGTTAATTGGGAGGAGGTGATCTGCGAATGATGGGGCCGTGATATAAGATCCAAGTAAAAAGAGAAATAATTAGCCAGTATGCCCTATTTGGGCCGATGTTGCCTGTGTCCGGTGGACGACCTATCTCATAAGACGTGGCAGTTTTTGTGAGAACGCCTATTTCGGAATCTGAGGCAGGCGGAAACGCCTATTTATTTCATAAGATGTGGCAGTTGTTGGTGGAACGCTGTTTATCGGAAGATGTAATCAGTTCAATCAATCAGTTAACTCAATGAATGCCTCTCCCGGAAGACCTCTGTTCTCGTCCACGCCCCCACACCACGCGTCATTCCAATGGGCCTTCCTTCCTCTCAGAATCAATTCAGTATCGATCAAGATCTATCCAAGCCCAATCCACTTTCCCTTACTAGCAAAACCTTCCCAGCGTGAATGAAACTATGTGTCTGGCGCATGATCATAAAAAGGGTGCTGCATCATATGTAACGCATTGTCATTCATTCCTTCAATCCAATTGATGTAGTAACTCCTGTTCGTCTACATAAGCGGAGGACCGTGTGTTCCGTATGCGTAAGTGAGTCTGAGTGAGGTCAAAGGTCGAGGATAAAATAGAGGGGGGGTAGAGTTGCGGACTATGGTTTTTCCGTAGAGTTCGAGTTCGAGGGCTTTCATTCGTCCGTCCGTTGGACCACCAGTCTTTAAAGATGTGGGCTATCAATCAATCGATCAATCGATCAATCACTATCCGCACCTCCCGCGCTATACCTGACTAGCCTGCGTATGGCGCATGATCCTAAATGGGTGCATCATATATAATAGCTGTATGAACTCGCTCTTTGTGTTAAATCGCCATGACTAACTACTAACAGGATTATTTGTCCCCGTACCGTGTGTCGTACCGTACCGGGTTCATACCGTCGTGAACCTCGTCCCTTTCCGGGGGTATGGTTAAGTTATCCTCTCGGCCATTGAAGAACTTATTCTCCCTGGTCTGTTGGCGACTTGGAATGGTTGTAGGAAGGAGTTATGGGAATGGGTGCGCTTCAAACTGGGACTACATAACTCACCTCCTTGAATGGGACTACCTGACCCGCCTGAATGACACTACCTGACTTGCGTGAATGAGAAACTACCCGACCTCCCTGACTGAATGGCTCAACCTGACCTCTCCCTGAATGTTTCTCTCTAGTCCCTTTTCCCTGAATGCTCTATGTGTATTGGTGTATGATCCTCAACAACAACAACGGGTGAATTGTATAAAACGAGCTGTAGTAACTTGCTCTTCTTTATGTGAAGGTATCGCTTAGCCGTGGTCCCTTGCACATAGCCACCGTGCGTGGTCCCATGCACCTGTTGTTCACAGTACATAGTCCCTTTGCCCCACACCCACGAGCTAGGCGGAAACTAACTCTAGCAACACGTCTAGTCATTCTCTCGTATGTTGATGGGTAACACCTATTATTTCTCACGTATGGTATGATGTGGTCCTTCTCCTCTCGGCCAGTTGTGATGTGGGCCTTCTCTAATCTAGGGGTAATATTCCTTCTCTCGTCGTCCGGTGGGAACTTGGAATGGTGGAATTTGGGGGATATGCTCGTATGTAAACAAGCATGGCTCGTCTTCTGGTGGAACATGGGGGTAATGAGAAAGCAAGCAAACGGTGTCAAGGTTATTCATATCCAGGTAGAGCAATAGATATATGGCAATAGAGAGACGTACTTGCCTAACGGATTCAACCAGCAGCTTATTCGGTTTCTCCCAGCCCTCGGTTCATATCCCAGCCCGCGCAGTAACGAGAATCAGCAAGTCATAATTCATCAAGTAATAAAAGCAAGCAGCCTTCAAGTTCATTGTCTCCAGGGAGAGCACAAGATAGAGAAAGGCAAGATACCTTCGGCAAGCAGCAAGTTGTATTTATTAGCATACCCTAAAAGTGTTGAATCCGTACCATACCATACCGTATTGTGCAGGGGAATGTCCTCTCTGCCGGGTATGGATTGATGAAAGGGGGTGAGGTACGAACCCGCTCCCCCGACCAAAGAAGGGGGAGGGCCTTCTCTCGGAAACATGTACTGGGTGAATAAGTTAGGGGAATCAGTGCACCTCACACTGGAACTAAATCATCCGTTCCCTCAGGCCGCACCTTCCGACCAGCAGCAGTATCAGCAGAAGATTCAGATCTCTATTGGTTTAACTCAATCAATCTCGTCTGTTGTAAACATGGCTAATAAATCGATATGCTCATCATATGTAACCAAGCATGGCTCAATGTCTTATCATCTGTTGGGAACATGGGAACATAATCCTCATTCGGTGTATTGATAGGGGAACTAAAGAATTACCTGCCGCTTACCGTCTGGGGGTAAACATTAGACCCCGTCCACCTTAAACACGGGGTTGCAAGTATAGAAACCAAGCAATTCATTTCCTTGCTTGCCTAACGTCTAGGCACCACAGGTTCTATATCTATGGGTTGTACCGGTTTCTTGGGTTTCTAGCATCACGGATTAAACCAGCTTTTATTGGGTTTCTCTGAGCCCTCGGTTCATATCCAAGCCAGCAAGCAGGCGCTTAACCTAAAAGCAAATGATGCCCATCCCGCCAAACATAGGGAAACGTCATGAAATGACAATCTTAATTGGGGAAAATATTACTTTAAATGTTCGGTTGGAAGTATCAAAATAGATTCAAAATCGTGTTTCCATAGAGCGAAGATGTCAATAGAATCACTTTCTTTCGATACTCGGCCTTCTCCCTTCTTCCTTGTGTCTATCTGCCTCACTTTATTCCAGAGACTTCCGACCCATTGGACCTACCGACAGCCGGCTAACAAGCTAGCTTTCAATTCTTCTCACCAGCAAGCAATTGTAGCGAGTCAATCCCCCTAGCAATTGGTGTGAAACGCGTTCAAATGTCATTCTTCAAAAATCGAATTGAACTTGAAACGTAAGTTGGGCTCAGCCTCATATCATTTGAAAAAGAGCCAGAGCGCTAAAATGGTAATCTAATTTATTTCTCCCGGCATCCATCCACCTAAATTTCTGCCCTGCCTAACTCCCTCTACGCTTTCTGCCCTGCCTAAGCCTCTTATGCGGCTACTCCTGCCTGATTGGAAGGAATCAACTTAAATGCATGAAATAAGCAATTTGGCTCAAGCAAAAATGGAGTTCGGGACCCATATGAAAATCATAGGACTTGGACCCCCAACCAATAAAGACAAAAGTGTAAATACATATATAATGAGATATATCTTTGTATACGAGATTCTTTATCGAGTTCCTTATTCTCGAGATCTAGATGCATGCATTCCTTACAGGTCGATATCAATACCAGCGATCGCGTTCATCCCCCGGTCATCCTCATCCCATAAATCGCAGCAATCCTAGCTTTGTCATCTCGCCTATCCGCTCGTGTGAAAGTCGTGAAATGCCATTATTATGAAATAAAGAAAACGTCACTTTACTTTCAAGTGTACTCGGGGGGGTTTAAAAAAGAGTTGAAAGAAGCTGAAATGGCAATCAAATTGATTTATCTCCATATTTGCGCTGTAAGCACCACCCCGGCTATGATAATAAGTAAATATCACCGTTGGATTATTGATTCCCGAACCTTTCGGCAGGAGACCAGCCCTACCTAAGATTGCCTTTTTGAGGCTCGACAAAAGAAAACCCATGGCTTTACGAAGAAATGCACCGAGAGCTGGTCGAACACAAAGAGGCTGGTCAATAATATAATAATGTTACCCGAGAAATAACGGCCGATACTAGGTAGGGCTATATTTGGTTGTTTGGCGAGATATGAGTTGCCTATCACGTGAAGATGAGGGAATGATGGCTTGCTTTTATCTACTCGCCGGGAGTATGGAAGGAAGGTTTTATTTAGAAAGATTGGAATTTCATATAGTTTCTCTATATTTGGTAGGCAGGCGGACGGGATAGAATTGATTTGAGGTTGAGCGGGCAGCTGCTTTCTCCCTTTTAGCTGGGGTACCCGGGTGGGGTGCTGCATGCAGAGCTTGGTGGAAGCTGCCGGGATTGGGAGCTGGGAGAATGGGAGCTGGAGCTTGATAGATAGGAGCTGGCGGGCGAGAAGAAAGCGAGTGGACGGATGCTATTACTTACGTGCCTCTTGCTCGCTAGATTCAGAGATTTTTCAAATTGGGAGATATCGGCTGGGACTTATTCAAGCTTATAGATGATACCCAATAGTTGGAGATTGATGCTTGCCCGTAGAGAGAGATCTTATTTACGCTAAACATATGATATAAACTCAAGGCCACAGTCCCACCTACCTGAGATATTTGATCTTTTCAGCGAACCGAAAGAAAGCTGCGAACCAACAGCCCCGGGACCCCCCCCTGCCAACCAGAGCCCTGGGGAACAAGCGGACCGGAACGAATCAGCCCACCACAACATTCCAACTGGTGATGCTTCAACGTGTGCTTCAACTAGCATATCCAGTACCAGAGACAGCAGCAGAGCACCTAGTTTATCTTAATCCAGTAAAAGAAACATCCCATCTACCCCCATCTCGCCCCGGATCTCTTCCAGTTCAATACCCTGCAAATCGAGACCCCATGCCTTTTTACCTCGCTCACCCATAATCCGTTGACCCACCAAAGGTAGCGGCAGTTAGACATTGAGATGCAAATATGGAAGTAGTTCCATATCCATATCCGTTGTAAGCAGCATATATTCCGGATCGAAAGCCATAGCCTATAACTTTCCATAAGTATATTCACCATAGGCATCAAAAGATAGGTTCGTTCCCATCGTTCACACCTAAAGACGTTGAGCCATGTTGTTTACTTACAAGCATATCGATATTGAGCCTTGTTACCAACAGACGAGATTTCAACGGATAGGGAACTGAATGCTGCTGTTTCCCGAAGGTGGTTTCTTGCCTTTGCCCACAAAGAATGAAAAGGATCGGGTTAGATAGACGCTTGCCCACAAAAAAAGGAATCTTTGACCTTAAAGAGAAGAAATACTTCTTTATTCTATTATAGATACCCTTTACCATCACCCTCCTGGCGAACGAAGCGAATGTCCCTTTCTTCCCGGAACAAGGATAGTCGCTTTCCTTTCTTCATAGTTCAAGTAGGTCCCGGTAATAGTAAGCCAGTGACAGGGTTGCTAAGCGAGCCCAAGACCGTATGTGTTGGCAAGCGCCTAATCCGGGCCAGTGAATGTCAAGGTTAGGCTAGTCCAAGCAACACCGACGAGAGGAGTGTGTTGCGTAGGGAGCCAGCCGACGACTGCCCGATCAATCCAGCTAAGCCAAGCACCATGGTGAAAAAGCACGCGGACTCCCGTATTAAAGCGCCAAGGTGAAGGTGAGGGCGAACCCCGCTAGGCGAAGCGGAATAATTAAGGAGGCGGGCAACGAAGCTATGAGGAGCAACTAAGCGAAGGGTGAGGTAAGAAGCGAGTGTTTAGCTATTGTTCTTCCAGTGAGTAGCAGCATGGTTCGGTTAGCAGCCCCAGTGAATCCCGGCTACTGTTGGGGTTGGGAAGGCACAAACAGGTGCCTAAAACGGGGATTCGAAGGTTAAAGCCCATGTTTCATTAGGCTATTTCAATCGTAAAATAGGATTGGATGGATACCTATAATAATATAAAATGAGATCTATCCTTGCCCGTAAAGCCAGAAAGCAAGGACGGGTCAAAATACTGCAGCGATAGGAAGCTTTGCCCACACTCTAAAGGCGAAGGCGGTGCGGGAAGGGTTATCCACGGACCTTCGTAAAATAGGATAGTATGCCTTAATAATAGAAACTCTAATTCTCTCTCTCTTCTTCGTATGGAGAATGCCTAGGAAAGGATTATTTCCTTTTGTGAAATGGCCAAATGGTCAATTTTCGTATCTTGATCCTGGGATCGCTTGATCCATAAAATCTATATAGAATCTCTAATCAATATCATTAGATAAAAGATAATATATATATATATATATATATATATTTTATGTTAGTGGAACTTCTATTCGAAGTCTATTGAGAAATAAGTATTCAAATGATGACGGCTGTAGGGAGGGGAGGGTCCATCCCAGATCGTACGCTCAGGTGTATAACGGAGCGAGTATATAACGCCGTTCAGTTCAACACCGAAGCGACGAGAGTATGCCCCCTTTCCCCCACCCGGGAGAACAGAAGGTAAGTTATTTGTTTGTTATCATCTCGAATGCTGCGTCGGTCGGGCTGTAAACCAACGAACGGGGCCCCTCCTCCAAGATCGTGCGCTGAGGTCGTGACGCCTCGGTAGGAAATGGGTCAGATGTATCCTTAGACCGGCGGCCGGTCGTTACAACCGCTGGCTTGGGACCTGTGCTATAAATCACAGTTAATGGGCGAACTAAATGTAAGCTAAGTGGCCTTCCCATAGTACTACAAAAGGATGAGTCCACCGACGCGCCGTTCAATAAGCGGCGTTCCCGTAATATTTCGAGTTCCATACCAAGTGAGTAGAGTAGTAGTATAAAAGGCTCTGAAACTGCGGTCCCTGGAACTGAACGGGGGAAAACCTAAACAAAGTAGACAAGGGTAGGTCTCGTACGTCTAAGAATATGTCCCGTACTATCTCTCCCTCCGGGCGCTTGATGAGAAGCGAACGGGTCCTTGCATTGATGGAGAAGGCTATAATATATATCTATGCTATAAATACTATCTTGGTGAGAACAACTAGCACAACTGGCTTGGGAACTTTGCAAAGTAGGATTATCCCTTTCCTTAGGAATGCATCTAATTCCTTATGCTTGGTGAGAACAACTAGCGTAAGCGTAGTAGTTATGTGAGCGATAATAGTAGTAGTAGCTTAGCGTCGAAGTATGATTGGATAGATAGGTTGGATGTTTAGATTGGTAGTTCAAGTAGCAGTGGATAGTTTGGATAGATGGTGACAGTGGTAGCAGTGATGGTGAGCGATGGAAGATCTATTTCTATTGCTTGTGAGATCTATTGCTTGGGGTTAGGCGATACGAGGTTATGGTTCACACAGCTTGGTTCTTTCGATGGTTTGCGTAGGGAAGATCGTTTGAATAGAAGCAGTAGACGGTGAGATTGCTTGTTCGATTGGAAGTACTATTTCTATTTGTTGAAGGTAGCATTGGAAGTTCGTTCGATGGTGGGTGTGCGTAAGTAAGATCATAGATCGTTTGACAGTTCGATAGCTGTGGGTTATACCGATGTTTCACACAGGGTTAGACCGCTTCATGTTTCACAGCATGGGGTAGGCGATACGATAGAAGCAGTAGACGGAGTACTTTCGATGGTGTGCGTTAGTAAGATCGTTTGACATTGCTATTGATGGTGGGTTAGACCGCTTCATGGTTCACACAGCTTGGTTCGTTCGACTGCTAAAGTTGAATCTAGCTACCTTGCTCTAATATATTCCCTCTCACCCTAACACATCTACATTTGTTAGATATAATGCCAATGCTTTCTCATTTGGGAATCCTAGTCTAACACAGGTAATTATGCCCACCTTCACTAATGTGAGTCCATCCTTGTATCAACTACTGGTCAACTTGACTTTCACTCCTCTACCTCTCCACATATGTTTCATATGAGATCCCTGTGTGGCCTCCTAGGCCCAGGTTAGTCATCCTTTTCGGCTCTATTTCGAAAACTAATCCTAGCCCTTTGCCTAGATCCTCCTATACTATGTAATACACCTCTACCACAGTCCCTCCTCATGGTACTACATCAGCTCTAGATCCCATGCAAATACTTATGTCCCTTATGTAGGTTGTTATATCTATGCGATCAAATTATAACTAACCACCTCTAGTTCTACCATGTAATCTTTCTGTTCATACTACTTCCACTTCATTTCTCTTATGGTTAAACAACCAATCCATTCATCCACTTTCACTTGCATTCCATTTCAAAACCCAAATCCAACACCCTTTGTGCAATAGTTATTTTAACAACCACAACAATCTCAGGCATTACTCGGTACATATACTCTTCCTTAGGTCAACAACACTCTGACTATAACAACTCCCTAAGGAATAAATTACTCAGTATACTATACTTGCATAAGTCAACACAAGGAAGCTCTATTGAATTTGATTCATTAGCCAATAAACCAGTGGGATAATAATAAGATGAGTAGGCAGGTGGGACGGGGAGGCAGCATGGAAGCAAATTGGTTCCGGGCAGATAGAATAAGTAAGCTGGTTCGGTGCGGGCAAAGCAAGCTGACCGAGATGGTGATGGGGAAGCCGCTGGTGAGACTCAATCGACTGAATTTGGCTCTCGATCTGCCTCTACACCTGGGGGATCCGAATTTGGATCCATAATTAGCGTTGCGCCTGGATCCACTACTGGCCCTGGATTAGAACCTTCGTCGAACGATTCACCAACTATATGGACAGAAGGACGGGCACGTACCGGTCGGTTACATACATACATACATACATTCCTGGAACACACTTCCCATACACCACCCCGAAGTGGAATGGATTTACACAAAAAGATTGGTATTCTAGGCTACATAGAAAAGATTTAGTTTCATTATACCCTGTGGCGCGCACCTATCATCTGCTTATTCCCTCCCCACGATAGCCACCATAGTAAAGCAAAAAGGCCCTGCCCTAGTATCCTACCCTACTAACTACTACAATCTTGTTACAAAGCCTTACAACTCGGTATACCTCCACACACTCTCTGTTACTACGCCGGAACTGAATCTTATACTTATGCTTTTATGGCTCTAGCTTCTGTATATTTGGGAACACATCCGAATATCGGAACACCATGTGCATTTTACACCATAGGAGACTAAATCCTGGAAATCCAGTAACACTCTATTGAACAAGTGGGAACACCATGCTACACTCCTTTGAATTTGTGCGGGCAAATGCTACTGCTAGGTAAGGAGCTATAACATCACTCGCCTCTAGGTAGGAAGGAAGAAAGGATAGTAACCTATCAAGGAAAGAAGCATGAGACGGTCTCTCGTCTGCTACCCTTGCTTCCTCTGCATCAGCCTTTGTCTTTGTGCCTGCCTCTGCCTTCACTTCTGGCTTTGAAACTGCTAGCTTTGATGCTGGATCTCAAAATGGATCTACTGCATATGCTTACTTTATATATACGTATATAGTCCAACGATGAAGCTACGCGAAGGGGCGAGGACCGGCGAGAGTGCCCCATGTAAGCACGGGAAGACGAGAACCAGGCTCATCATAGTCACCCATAGTGCTTACGCTGCTGTGGACCACAGGAACACGGACCATTACACAGGCACTAACCCACAGCGGGAAAGACAGGATTAGTTCCGGTCCCAGGTGAAGATCCAATTCCAGGCGCAGATTCAGTGCCCGTTTAAGTTTACTACCCCGCTAGCGAGGAAAGGCTTCCTAGCCCCTAGTAGTTCCAATTCCCCTGTTGTTGAACCCATTGATCCAGATACAGATTCCGTGCCCAATACAGTAGCTGATCCATTTGGGGATCCAGAGCATATAGATTCAGAGTTAGAAGCAGGTTACCTGGTTCCAGCGGTTAAGGTAGCAGTATTCAAGGTTGCAGTATATAAGGTCGTAGATCCAAATCCAGAATGATTCAAGGAGAACCAAATCCAGAATGATTCAAGGAGAAAAGGTAATACTTCATCAAAGCAGGTAGTAAGCTCTTGCTTTTCCTTGGTATATTTATCATGGACTTCATCCACACTATCCTGGGCATCCCACATCTGCTTTCTCACCTATTATTTTGCTGTTGTGGCTTGGTCATCTTGCACTTTCCAGTGGGTCTCCTACTCGTAGGCGTGTTCAGAGGCATTTCACAAGGACTCACTTTCTATGTTCTGCTTCTCCATTTGATCTTTCAATTGTATATTTTGGGCTTGCAGCTCCTCTAAATACCAGTCCCCATTTATTATTAATGAGTGCAAATACCCTATCGAATTCATAAAAAGTTGATCCAATCTGGTTAATTGCACCTTCTACAGGTCAATTAGATTCTGCGTACAAACCTTGTCCCCTTGTTTGAACTCTGTATATGCATGCACCTGTGGAGGTATCTTTAAAGGCTTATTCCTTTCCACAATCTAACCAATTTATTCTTCTATGGATTTCTGGTTGATGGTGAATAAAAATGAAAAACCAAAGCCCGTTTCCTGTAGAGTTGCAACTAGATGATAGACTCCTCCTGGAGTCAGCTGATGGATTCCCGGCCCTAGCACTAAGTCGACCTGCTTTCTTATGAGCTTATTTCTAGGATAGGACTACAGATACTCATCTAGGATGGCCTCTTGATTGGACTCACTCATGAGTGCAGCCCCGCCAAACTTATTCCCAGGAAGGAAATTAGGTTTTGGGCCTGCAACTCATTGATATCTTGCACCATTGTTGTATCCTTATCTACTAGACTGCCCGGCATTGGTGTAAATATTCTCTTTCTACTCTATGGGGTTGAAAGGGGTATTTGAATATTCACCTCATCGATAGTTAATCTCGTGTAAGTCTCCTTTGGCAGGATCTATTCTTTGGACAAGTCAATCTACGAGGTGTCCAACCATAATTCCATCATCTGGTCGATGCCCTATCCTTCTATCACTCTTCCAAACTCATCGGGATCTGAATCCCCCAATGGTAACCGGTACAACAAAAACTATGGAGGAATAGTGTGGAGGGGTTTTCAATAACCCTCTTGGTCACAGAGACCCGATGAGGTATGTCGAGGTACTTAGCTGTCATCAGTGCCACTCTCCTATGACCTACTACTGGATAAATTGGTGCAATAGAAATGGTGAGGACTTCATCCGCCAGGCTTCTTTGCTGGAGGGAATCCTAGACTTTTGTTGTGTCTATTTCAATATTTCCAAGGGTGAGGTAGTTAATTTGTGGATCGTTCTTCTATGGGAGGCACCTATAGTCATAGCTGGAATTAGGAGATACATTCTTGTCTTGATGTTCAGACCCACCATTTCGGTGCAGACCCGCCATTCTATGTTAGTGAAGACCCATCACACCATTGATGTTCAGACCCACCATTTCGGTTAAGACCCACCATTGTTGTATAGATTGCTTGAATTCTTATCTATGCTTGCTACATAGATGCTTGAATTCTTATTTATGCTTGCTACATCGATTGCTTGAATTCTTATTCATGCTTGCTACATCGGCGTAAGAGCTGGAGATGTTGTTCTCCGAAGGCCGAGCCCGGGGATCAAACAATGATAGACAGGCAATAAAGTGCCCTCTACAAGGAGGTTAGACCCACCATTGTAGTATGGTAAAGGGTGATGGTCAAGCAATCCAATGGCAGAGGGAAATGGCGCTAGAGGCCCTCGATCCAGAAGAGGTATGCTATGATCCAGCTGAAAACATGCTATGAAATTATCCTACTGGCAATGGAGTGCTATCGGATGCTTACTGGCTTTTTTCGATGGAATGCTACTGGAGATCAAAACATGTAGACTCTTATTCTATTTCCCAGTCAAGGCTCGAGCCCTATTTGATAAGGCATCAATAAGGCTCATGATTCTCCGAACCCATAAAAGGCCAATTCTCCGAGAGCAGCTGTAGAGGATAATTCCCAGGACGAAATTGGTCAGCCTTATAACTGGTGTTAGTGGGAAGACCGATCTGTTGTAACGGATCTCCCTGTGCATCACGGATCCAATCTTACCTTTGTAGCTTTCAAATAAGGACACTTTGATTTCTGACCCTCAAAGGGCAGAGCTGAGGGACCAGCCAGCCAAAGCCAAAGAAATCAGTGAGTAAGAATCATATATATAAAGCCCATATCTATCTTCCTAAACTATCAATAAATAAGTGAGTACGCAGATAATAGTCAAGAATTCCCTTCCTACCTTAAAGGGAAATATACTTCTAATTTCTCGTTGTAGCAATTTCTCGTTTCTTTCAAGGGTCCTTGCCTTTCAACGGAGTTAGGGATCACGAAAGAAAGCAAGAGTGAGGGATAACGGAGTGAGGGATAACCTCTCTTTTGAAGGAAAGAAGTCTTCGCCTTTACGGAAGGGAAGTAGCTTCCGGACCTTAAGACAGAAGGGAATAATGTAGGTTCTTAAGACGGAAGGGAATACTCACTACTCAGGTTTTCGTCTCAAGATAATAGAAATCAAATTCGATAACTTACTTAATTGGCGAGCGATCCTTCCTCGCCCTCTCTACTGGTCAAGCGAGTTTTTCCTCGCCCATATTGATTTGAATCTCATTTCGTCAAACCCATGCAACATATATAAAGCATCTACAGACAGATCTCAATCCAATTGGAAGAAATAGATGCATGCACATTTCTGCCCTCATTATATATGTAATTACGATTGGTTTTTCTTATCTCTCTAGTTACTTTATTATACGTAATTACGTATATAATAAGGGTTCATAGGGTTCCCGAACGAATAAATCCAGTCAATTCCAAGCTCCTTAGATAGGCAGGCAGACGGTTCCTCTGACTCTTACTATCTTTCACTCTTACCGACCGAGAAGGAGACTCCAGCTAGATAGCTGCCTCTCTACCACTCTTGACCGAGTCAAGATTAAACTAACACCATCCTCAACAAAATTGACATCCCTACTTACCACTATCTTCCATTGCACTAGAATGTAGATCTGGTAAGTCCGTTTCGGGCTATTTCGAAGTAACCGATGACCAAGAAGTAACCCCCAATCAATTAAGGCGAAGAATCTCATAGTCATCCCATCAAAGGCCAGGTGAAGCCAAAATCTCATTTTGTTCGGAGGAACTATAACTTTCCCATCCAAGGCTTGGCGAGCTATTAGGCGAAGTGTGAAACGGAAGGACTTACTTCTTAATCCATCCATATGGGCTAAAGTGTTGTTAATATTGATTGGCACCTACTTCAAGTAGGAGATGGCATTGCTCGTATTCATGGTCCTGATGAAGTAATGAATGGCGGGGGAATTGGATTAGCGGAATGATGGTACAATAGTCAATCTGCGTGCGGATAATGTTGTAGCTGTCTTAATGGGTGATGGCTTTATGGTAAAGTTCCGATTGATGGCCCTTACTGTAAGAACTATGCATTCTATCTATAATTGCACTAGTGGTATATCGATTGGGTTTGGCATTGCTTGACAAATCTGACAAGTCCTATGCCGACAGCCTTCGAGAGTCCTGGCTAATCACTGGAAGGCGAAGCCGATCTCTATTGCCTGCAGGATTTGATCTGTTCCTCTCCTAAACGCTCCTATCCCGCCCGCCGTGCACCATCATTTCATTTCATTAAGGAGAAGTCGAGTCGATAAGGAGAAGTCGAGTCGATTGGATCTCGCTGTATGAGGCGTTGCCCCGCTCAGGGCGGACCTGACCTACCTATATTCTCGGATGGACCCACCCGCTTACGGTAAGGTATCGGCGAAACGCTTTCAGCCTTGCTGATTTTAACAGGAAATACATAGTGATTGGCTCCACTATCTAATAGATAGAGCAAATCGATCGGATTCTCGCTGTAATCACACACATAGTATGGAGCATTCTGAATCTAATTGAACGGAAATGGCTCAAAGGAAATAGAGTGATCGGCTCCACTATATAATATAATAAGACCCACCATGGGAACTATGGATGGTAAGACGTGACCCGATCCCATTCCGACCTCGACTCGAGATTGACAGTACGATCCCTATTATGGATGGTATGATCGGAATTTCGTTTCATTCGGAATGAATTGAAACCCCAAAAGCGCCAGTTCGAACTACTCAGTCAGGTGTGCCTGATCTTATCCTCGTTTTATCACTCGTGCGAAGGGAGCGTTCTTCCTTCGTGACAGGACCAATGGGAGTGGAGCGCAATCAACTGAGATGAGCGCCTTTCTGTGTCTGGGGAATATGGAGAAAGGCCAATCCTATCTCTAGTCTCCCTGCGGCTGCTCCTTTCCTCTCCAGGACACTTTCCTTACTAAAACACTTCGGACTCTGTTCTTAAAAAAGGAAAATAACAAGTGCCGCTTAGCGCTGCCAATATTGTAGGCGCTCGCAGGACAAGCAAGCAAGATGGCCTTGCCCTATTCGTTCCCTGCTCCGTCAATTTCCATACCTGGGTCTCTATCTCTTTCTTTATTTTCACTCTACCTCACTTTCTTTCTTTCTTTTCATTAGGGCGGGAAGAAGAGTGGTTGTTTTCCCGATTATCAGGTCCCGAAAAGCTTAACTGTGAACGAAAGCGGGCAGACAGTAAATTCGAGCAGGAATATATAGGGACGATTGCTTTAATTCAAGTGCTGAACGAGAAATAGAAAAAAGGTTTGCTTGCTCCGGATCACTTTGGGGATTGGTTTGGTTCTCTGAGGTTGGTAAAGTAGAGAGTGAATGGCGATCGGTGAGCTTTCCTAGTTCCAGGTTGACTTCAACTTACCAAGGCATCGTGAGGGGGATAATCATGCTAGATTTTGAGGGGAATAGGTAGGTACAGCATGCCCATGCCGCCTCGAACTTCTGGCAGGATTGATAACCGAAAGATACGAGTCATAAAGGTGGGTGGAACCGGTCAATTACGAGCAAAGAGCGCTCATTCATCCCTGCTCCTGCGGACGAGGTGGAGGAACCGGAAGCTGGTTTATGTGACGTATATAATAGACTCGGTTCAGCATTCATGCGGGGTGAGTTCGCTGGTGTTACTCGACTCTCTTGTTCGTTGTCTTCTGTGGCAGGCTCCCGTTGGTGTAAGTTAGGTGTTAATACGTATTAAAAGGTTCGTTAGGTCTTGTCCTCTGAGGGCAAGGAACGACCCGTCAATGCAAGTACCCGTGCCAGTACCCGAAAGTAGCTAACCCGTCAATCGCGAACTAAGTCGTTTTCCGCTTCCGAGATCTATCTCGTCTAAGGAATTATCACTGTGCTTGGAGAGTGCTTTGTTGTTGTTGGAAAAAGATGGATGGAAAATGAAAGCTACGAAACTATGTCCGGTGAATAAACCGACCCGTATCTAAACCTGACAAAAGCTGAAAAAAGCAGGGCCAAGCTCGCTCTGCATGCATGATGGTGCTGGCCCCTTCGATTGACTCTTCCTATGGCCTTTCGCCGAAGCATTCTTCTTCAATGTTTCTGGCATGGGAGCCGATAGGGGAATGGAAGGGAGAGGAATTCGGTCTCCTTCTAAAAAAGAGGATAGGGCTATGAAGGTCTCCTTCTGAACAAGGGAAGGGCACTTGAGCAAGGGCCCTTGGTCTCGTATAGGAAAAGGTCTCCTTCTGCTTCTGAAAAAGGGTAGGAGAATGGAAGGGAGTGCCCGGCTTTCCTTCATGGCTGGTCTCTATGGGGCACCTGAGATGACTCTGCCCCAGCGCCGGCAAGGGAGTGCCTATTATATTAGCGGTGCGGCTAAGCTATTAGCAGCTATCCGGATGTTGTTCCTTTCCCCGCTTTAACAATATGCGACACCTTCTGTTCTTAACACCGATATCGATATGCGTTCTGAACAGATACCCGAATACGATGTCTAAAGTGGAACCTTCCTACGTTAGGGAGTTGGACCAACGTAAGGGAGTTGGTGTTCCCCGCCCCTATAATATAATAAGGGGTCAGCTACGTTAGGGAGTTGGTGAACGCAGGAGTGCATAAAGGCCATAGAGCATAAAGGGCACTCGACCAAAGGACTCGACTCCCGGTATTGGTGTCTCGACTCCGACTCTGGAACGAATAGCAACTAAAAACTCCTGCCTATGCCCTCGTTACGGGGTAAGCTGCTTGCTCCTTTGCCTCTGTAGGCTATGGTTATGGAATTGGAAGGAATGCTACGGGCTATGGGTAATAAACGAGGTCCCCTGGCCCTTACTTTTGTAATCCTCCCGACGTAATCTGCATAGTTGAACAGAGGCCTAGTGTAAATAACCCTTCGATATTTCGGAATATATATGGTTGAAAAGATCAGTTGGTATGTAAGATCCAGTAGAAGGCGTGTAGCCCCGACCAATTTGTTCCTCCCTATGGTCCCTTAAGATTGGCGATTGATAGGCAATAGGCAATGCTTTTGTGTGGTTTTGCTGGTCTTTGCCTCGGTGATGGATGGGTACTACCTGAGCTTTGTTCGGATCTGTTGCTTCCCCTATGCGATATGTTCTGTTCCGATCTGATCCTCTTGAGGAGATACATGCATAGGAGGTAGAAAGCGGACATCACCAAAATGTATGTCGCCCTGGAGCCCTACATTTACCAGATACTACCTACCATTGATCCGACAGAATAACGGAACGAAAAGAGTCTCTCTCCCTCCGGAGCATAAGCAAAATGAATCACGAATCATTAATCATTTCACTCTGGCTGGAATGTGAGCTATCCCTATATATCCCTATCTATCCCATTATTATTACTATGACCATCACTGGACACTAGTCAGAACTCAAACTGGAACATCATAGAATATCGGAACAGCTATTCTATCCTAATGCACTACATATATAGAAAAATATCCTGATACCGTAACAGGTGTTCTAGGTCCAGCAGGCAATACTGGAATCATAGTATATAGGAGCTATAGCTAATGGTAGAACATCAATTGGAAGATCTAATATGGGTACATCATGGGATCACTAGCATAAGGTAGTAGCCGAACGCATTAGACATAAGGTAACCTGTGCATGGATAACGTATGGAGTGGACCAGCAGTAGGGATACATGTTCCTATGTAAGAATCAGCATATAAACTGGAACGGTAACTCTACATCTTGGGCTAAGTAAGCGCTCAGGGCGAATGAAATCGATTGCATGAGGCTGGGGCTTTGGATAGTAAACTACATGTAAATGAAACAATAGTGCATCCATAGGTAGGTATTAAGCAGTTTACCCTGCTTTTCTTACCCAGCTTTTCCAGCAGCAACGTATATCCCAGCATGAACAGTATCTCTCCTCTAGGTTGTTGCACTTATGTTATGATGAAAACACGAACAAAGGAAGAGGAAGCGAACAGCGACGGTGCGATGGTTTTGGTTAAGGGAAATTGGCTTTTCTGTTCATACAACTGCGATGGCCAACTGCGATGGTCCAACTGCGATGCTTTTACCGAGCCAAGGAAATAAGTAAGCAAGCCGGCAAGCAAGCACGCTCGTTGCGAAGGCATAAGAAGCAGTTTACCCGGTGCTAGGAGCACAGCTAGGACCAGCAGCTAGGTGAAAGGCATATAAGGCACCCCCGGCAGTTGCATTTGATCCGGTTAAACAAGATGATGACCTTGAGCCCGTTTATCCTGAACCAGTAGTTTCATCACCGTCTCGCCTGGGATCCCTTCCTGACCCATAAATATAGGCAAAGGCTAGATTTATGCGGCCGAGCAACCAGGAGCAAGACGAGGGTGAAGGTATCGATATTGAGATCTTTGCATCAATCCGCATGCTCCAATTGTCTACTTCTGTTGGAAAGGGATTATGAACCTGGATCCCCAATGAATGGGACTGGCTCTCGAATGGTCTTTGCCTCTCCTGCTCCTGTTCCTGGCTGGGATGCTGCATACTAAGTTGCTGGTTATCGAAATGGAATCGGAATGAATGAATGACGGGGAAGCTGCTACTTATTAGGGAACTACTACATCTCTCTTATTCACAGTCATACACACAAGGTCGCAGCCATCAGAGGAATTTATCATATAGTAGTATTATTAGCAGCTGCTATTAACACGAACCAGGAGAAGCTATTCACATCTTATATTATTGAATGCATGCAATAATAATAGACAGTATAAGCTGCTAAAGTAAGGCCTAGTGATGGTGTTCCCATATCCCTGGCTTTTCCTGGTAATTAGGCTCCGGCGCTAGTGTGACTCCGAGTGTTCCGAAATCGCCCACTGTTCAGATCTCGCGCCATATGCCCTTGTTCCCAGGGATGATTCAGAGGCATAGGGGACAGAGGCAGAGGCAAGAGCCGCAGAGGAAGAGACGGGTAGAGCGAAGGCAATAGGAATAGGAGATACGGAGCCTGCAGTTTACTTTGTTGACTCAGAACCAGAGGTAGAGGCACGAAATCCATTACTGGTTGACCCAGCCTCCTCGTGGATTCACCTCTTTTATAATAATGAATTGACCTTCTTTCAGCAGCCTTGAGCGACATATAAGCCAGTCGCAGGGGCATGGGCTAAGGCACCACCCGCAGCTAAAGTTGCAGCATTCAAGCCGGCCCGGCTCGCCAGGTTGATAGCTTGTTCAAGAGTCAGTAGCAGTGGTAATTTACCCGGCAGTTTCAGTATTCGTTCGATAGCTAGTAGCCTAGGTTGAACCATAGCCAGTTTCATATCCTTCAGTCGCAGATCGAGATGCAGATAGAGATAGACAGAGCCATAGCTTACAGCCAAACCAAGTCCAGGAAAGGACCTCGAGCTTGGATGCCTGAAATAATATGATAATATAAATAAAATAGTCCTCTGGTAAGGAGGTCAACCCCGCACTTTTACTCCATTCGATCAGGTAGGGCTACAGCTAGGGAAACTAATGGGTCACTGGCATCATTTACTGGTGCGGAATCAACTTGGTTAACTGGGGGGTGGATCCGGAATTGGATCTTTCACGGGGTTTTCAACGGGTGCTTTTGCTCGTTCAAGTGTCTTCGCCCATGCCGCTGGTGCTGGTGATCAAATGCCTTTGCCTATTATGTTACTGGTACCCACACAGTCTATGCCTTTGCTCTTGGAAACTGCTAGGTAATAAACAACAGGCTTACGGGCTCTGCCTTTGCACTAGGTGCCTTCGCTGGTGATGCTGTTGGTACTTTCCCAGATGTGGGGTCACCTGGTTAAATGGATTCAACTGAAACATCTGCATCTCAATAGCATCTGGACGTGTTCCAAGAAGTCTAGTTCTGGGTGCTGGTGTTCTCTTATTTGGTGTTCCCACATCTGTGAGTGTTCCTACTTTTTTACCAGGAAGTGAGTACAGTTATCAGAAAAACGCAATGCTTAGGTCATTATATTATATAGAACTGAATCTGCTGGATATAGGTCTGTAAGGGGTGCTTCTTGCTTCGTTGCGAGTGAAACTGCTGGCTTTGATACTGCTAGGTCTCTATATAAATCTGCGGGTAATGGCTCTCGATCCGCATATGGATCAACGTCTTGTTTTCGAAGTAACGAGGATGCTGGTCCAACTGCTGGATAAACTGAAATCGCTTTTGCTTATGTTGGCCCTCGGGACATGAAATCGATTCCATATGGATAACCGACACCATGGACACCAGATATGGTAAATAAACCAACCAACACCTATCTACAGTATCATGGAGGGCGCACGAACCTATACTAATACATATCGATACATACGGAGACACGGGGCGGCATACAGAAAGGCAGACGTCAAAACGACGAGATACGGGGCTACCTTACACAGGCGTAGGAAAAGCTACAGAGGTATAGGCATAGGAAAAGGTGGAAGCATAGAGAGCACAGATAAGGATAGCATGTGCAGTGGAAGCATATCCATCGGGTTTAGACCAAGTTACATATCCTCCGGTTCAATATCTAGTTTCAGTCAATCCACTAGCATCCTCGCCAGTTTTAGCATATCCAATTGTAGTTCGTTACCTGGGGGATCGAGATAGAGATCCAGCAGCCATTGATTCAGTTCATTCGGAACCAGAAGCATCAAAGCGAGTATATTCACCACCATCAGTAGGAGAGGCAGCAGATTGATATTTAGAACATTCAAAAGCAAAGCCAAAAGGGGTAGTACTTTCTTTCACACGTTTACTCGGGCAGCGCAGTCTTGAACGATTATTAAGTAGTCGCGATAGATAAGTAATTGGTGTTTATTCATTGGTCAAGTTATACCCTGCAAATGTAGAGCCCATTCGAAAGCCAGCATTTCGCCCAACAGTATCCCTTCCAGGTGGAGAGCCAGACCCAGCAGCGAGGGCAAAGATGGGTGCAGCTGATTCATTCGTTGAGGATCGTTGAGGATCCATACGTGCCCATCATGCATGCCGCCATAAGCGAGGTACAGACACAACATGCGGACTCATGCAGGGCAATACACCCCACCATGCTAGAGACAGAGAGGGATACCTATAGAGCACTCCCGATAAGCTCAAATGCCTAAGAGCCACTAGACGTCTTTAGGGCAAATAAATAGAACCCGATTATCTATGTCAGAATCGTGTGTAGCCGTAAAGTCCATACCCACAACGCTTTCCGTCCTAAGCACGCATCCACACCCGTCCCTATCTGTCACCCCGCTATCTGTGCACCTGTAATTCCGCCTAGATCAATTTAAAGCACCTCTATACATGGCCACCAGAGACAATTGCAAGCGCTACGTCGTACCATCATAGGCAGGGGTTTTACTTGTATAATAGGCAAAGACAATAAAGGCAAAAGTAGCAGCATGGGCATAGACATCACCATCAAAGGCAGAGGCTTCTTTGGCTGCAGGAAGGGCAGTTTACCACCCGCACCACCAATTGCAAAGGCCTAGACAGCCTCAGCATAAGTGGCTATTGACCCAGTGGTTGAACCATTAGTCTTACCGGTAGCAGAGTCAAAAACAGACGTAAAGGGAGCATAGGTTGTTATATACAAGAATTCAATTCGTGCTGGATCAAACTTGTGCATTAACAGAGAGAGCCACAGATCCAAATCTAGTCCCTACAGATGCAGTTCCTTATCTAGTCGGATAACCCCCAACCAGGACCACTACCTTACCCAGATAAAGATCCATTTATCAGGAGGGCGGGTGCAAGCGCAGTTTCATATCCAGTAGCTGTTGATCTTGTTGATCCACCAGCGTCTGAGCCCGTTCGAAAGCCCCGTTGATGGATCTGTTTAAGTGGACGGAGGAACCTGCACTCACGTCACAGTATCCGCACCTGGCTATGTATCTGTTGCTTCAATGAGGTAAACTACTCGATCTGCATCTGAATCTGTATCTAAGAGTTGGTTTCTCCGGGCGCTTAGCTCTCTTCTACAGGTGACTTCGTTTGCTCCAACATGGGATACCTAAACTGATGGATAGAGAAGGGCCTGCTTAAAGAACCGGTCCATTACTTGACATCATCGGTGGAATGCTACCTCCTATTCCAGCCGTTTACATTG
>Ga0224573_1000022_pt1 | contig 21613 bp, 15 predicted proteins | sample CRU1metagenome_FD_189088 | JGI IMG/M metagenome (GOLD analysis project Ga0224573, IMG submission 189088) | Spruce roots microbial communities from Bohemian Forest, Czech Republic - CRU1 | ecosystem: Host-associated > Plants > Roots > Unclassified | place: Czech Republic: South Bohemian Region... | reverse complement strand
GGAAATTCGTAGCGACTTCCCCCGGCGTAGCCTAAAGCCTAATAAGCGTCCTACCCAGACTTATGGGCTACAAGGCTGTTCGTTCCTCGCCTTCCTACCTCAGTCGAGTCACTTAACGTACCTCGCCCTTTTTTGGGCGAGTCACTTAACGTACCTCGCTTAAATTCGTAATCAATCTTATCGGTACCATTGTGTGATATGTGTTTCTATCCTTTCCGAACAAGAGAGGTTTGATGCTTCTGAATCCATTATATCAATTGCACTTCCTACTCAGTAGCTCTTTCTTATCTCGGCTCGGCGGGAGGGGCATCACTATGAAAGAAAGCTACGAGGGGCTCCCCTTACTAGTTAGGCCTGGGACTATGTAATCGCTTTACTTCGCGGTCACTTCTTTGGCATCTCACAGAGAAAAGAGACGGGTCAATCGGGTATTCAGAACCACATGGATTGTTAGGGTACGAATCTGGCCGGCCCAATTGGCGGGTGAGGGTGGTGTGAAACGAAATAGGCCATAAGATAGCTCACTATTCGCTCTGTTTGTCGCTTTGCTTTCCCATATATGTGTTTTTCTTCGATCGATAAAAACCCGTGAATAGCAAATAATTGAATAGTGAGACTGGTTTCATAATAGAAATGTTTCTCGTTGTTGCCACGTTCGACCCAAGGGAACGTCCTAGTGACCCATTTCCAGGATATGGTTGGAAAGGAATCAACGGTGATTCAAGAACTAACTAGAGGTGCACTACCGTTCGGAAGCCTCCTACTGTGCTTTTTTGCCTGGGCCATACAGCCTCCGCAACTCCCACAGATCCGGACCGATCCGTTGATAATATGGCAGTAGTTAGAACTCCTTTCGGTCAGTCCCACCTATTTATATCTACTCTAAGTACTTCCCTCCCAGTCCTGCCTATGTATATCTTCTTCCCCTCGCCCGTAGCGGGAAAGCCGTTCCTTTTATATATCTATCTTCCGAACCCAGCCAGTTTCACATTCAAGTACCATAGTTATCAATTCAATTGGGTTCTCTATCTCAAGCGTTTGTATCAGGTATCAGGGCATATAATATATATTAGGCACTCAACAATATAGATTTACGCCCATATATATTCGGGTCAAAGAAGACACAGGAGGTCATCATCCGGGCCGAATATATATGGGGACTTGACTGCATATATAAGGCCGCCATCGCCCAATTCCATTACCTGTAGGGCCCTTGGCCATTCTGCCCCCTGACTCTGCTTTTTGACAGGGCACGTTCCTAGTCGCAGCAGCAATCCTTCCCCGGAGCCCAGCCCTGTTGTCACCTACCTTCTGGTATCTCATGCAAGGCCATGTACCTGTAGTTTCCTGCCGTATCCGGTCGCTTGATTCCTTCTTCCAAAACGGAGAGTCCACCCGCTCCTCATACTCCTCGCAGGGGGCAACCACTAGATGCAATGCTGCTCTGGACAGTGAGCTTTTCGAGGGATTCACCCCCCCAAATATATATATATATATATATATATTACGTATATATATGCGTCAATGACGGACGTCAGCATGATTTGGAAGTAATGCGAGAGCGACCTAGCCCGTCCTCCCTATTTCAGGCCAGGCTTGCGTTGTGAACCATCCAATTCGCCCAGCCGGACCTGTGTTGGAAAGATGACATACATAACCCACTTACCTAAAATTGTATTGGGCACTAGATTTAAGAGGGCCCACTCTAAAACACAAAAATATAGATTGAGGGAAAGAATATATGTTTGAATTGAATATATTACCTCTCCTCTCTTCTCATTATATTTATATCGGGTTGTTGGCACCCTATTAGAAACTATTAGGGAAGGAATAAGATGGTATTGCCTATTATTTGATTGCCCCTGACGCTTCTATTCTATTCTTTGCTGGTGGGATAAATGGTAATACAACCCTTCCCAATCATTGATGAAGGGCAAGTGTGTCTCCATCATCCGTAACATAGACAATAAAGCCAGCCAGCCCGAGTATGGCATAGCGCATTGTATAAGGAAGGAATGGGTGCAATGCATACCAATCCCTTGGATAAAGTGAAGTGGTGTGGTAAACCGCTAATAGACTATTTATTTATTTCTAATATGGATATAATAGAATATTGGCGCTGGAGAGCGAATAGTTAGATAACGAATCAGAAATGGAGGCTGGGTTCCCCCTAACCCTATCTAGTGGAAGGAATCCAGATTGAGAAAGACTTACTTCACTTAGCCCACTCACGTACAACTTGTGGGCAAGAATAAGATATATACTCGATTGTACGTACATCCCCGTATTCGATAGCGAATAGCGCCATCTCCTTCAGCCAGCCCTGCGCTACACCTCCTTACTGGGGGATACACGCTATCCAAATTGACATAATGAACTTCAAAATATGAAATTGGAATAGGTGGAGATAGACTCTCCATCCGCGGTGACTCGGCTTCCTTCCAGTAAAGATCCAGTCGAACCCGGAACTACTATTGGATCAATATGGCTGTAGGAAGTAAGTAGGAACTCCCTACCACAGAAAAGGAAGAGTACGCGTAGATGTCATATAATGCACTAAGCCACGTGGAGAAGCGTAAGATAGGGTTCTTTCTCGCTGCATGGAATTATTCCAGCCAGTGCGAGAGTATGATTCTGGCTTGATTGGGGAGGAAAAGCATCAGTAAGAAGGTATCCACTACATACAATAAGAAATAATACGACAGCGAGCGAGTAAGAATACGTTATGCATGCCAAAGAATAAGGGATGCCTTTTCTGTCTGAGTTTCCCGGTAGACAAATAGACATTGCATTAAGCCTTGGTTGGCAAGTACGTTACCAAAGACGATAATACTTTGCTGGGACTCAGTTTGGGAGATTACTGAGCGAAGTATCGCCAGTTCGAGGAAGGAAGGTAGGGCTTGGTAAAATCCTTCCGGTCTAGGCGCCCCCCTGCCTATATATAAAGTAAAGGCCCGACTGGCCTTCTCTTATTCAATCAATGCATGCGGACACACAGTGCTATGCGTAGTACCTTCGATGACCTGAGGCGCTATGAGAAAGAAGAGGAGCTCATGCTCTCCTTTATATGCTTATGTATGTGCGGGATAAATAAGAATTATCCTCACTCATTGGTATAGGGTCGAGGAGATAGGTGAAGCAAGGATGGCGGTGCTAGATTGGATAGGCTCAAACATGGACCTCGCCCCCTTAATTGATTTATTTCAGACATATTTTCCACTCTTTATTAAATAAATTCAGGGAGCGCCAAAAAGAGAATGACTATCTCTGTCCGACTGACTGACTGACTTAACTCTGACTACCGCAAGACTGATCACTACGGGAAGACCGAGCTAAGACCTTCGGGCTTGATTCGGTTAGTTTCTGACTGGTGTTATTGGGGAAGACCGAGTAATTACCTACGAGCTTCGATCGGCTTCCTCCTTTCTGATGGGAGAGAAGACCGAGTCATGACCTCCGGACTGGGTTCGGGTAGTTTCTTACAATTGTTGAACAAAAGTTGCAATTGGGTACCGGTTTCTGTAAACAGATAAAACAATGTGAAGGTTGCTATATTAATACAATCCAACTAACATTTCCTTTCTGCTCATAGTTTCCTTCTAGCTAACTTATCCGTCAGAAAGTATCAATGTCATTTAGAATCCCCTAAAATCTGTACAATTAGAATTTCAAATGTCTATCGCTTGTTAATATATTTATAGCATTGTGAAGCCCCATCAATTTTTACCACATTGTTCATAGATTTTCATTTCATTGATGAAATTATATAGGTCCTCAAGTTACCATCCAATAACTGAAGGACATCACATAAAAGAATTAGAAGTACCATTGGAGCTCTATGCACCTTTGCCTAAGATCATTCCTTTTTTTGTGAATTTTCATCAACAAATTGATAACCCTACCATTTAAACCCTAGATTCAGCCTTATCTGGAAAGACAAAGAGACAGTTATCGAGCCTAGCATGCAGATGTTATTCAACATGGCGTTTCATAGAATTTACCTCCTCTATTCGAATGAAAGAATATATAACCCTAGGGAATCACTTCGGTGACAAACCTTTCTTATTCATCACACCAGTGAAAGAGACACACTGTAAAATCGGATCTCATACGATGGATTACGCAAATTAGACGCATGTTCTTATACATTGAGTCGAGGCCGCCAGGATCAAAGTAGGGAAGGTGGGTGCGGCCCAACCCATGCAGGAATGTCCACGCACAGTCGTAGAATAGAGCGCCCTCGATCTGCCTCTCAAAGTGGGAATTTGTGTTGAGAAAAGCCACACGAGGATACCGGCCGAAGAGTACCCTTTCTAACTTCTCAATTTGGATTCTGAGTTCCTTTCATCTGCCAATGAGCAAGAAAGACGTGATTATGCAATGCTTTCGATCTAAACCGGGAAGATATTATAAGGTGCACGTCATTAGGACATTGGGACGCTAACCTCCCTAAGACATTGGGACACATTCTTCTTTAAGCATAGTTATTAAAATAGAGAAATAAATAAGAAGACGATGAGCTAGAGATCCGTGCCAAGTGTGTTGCAGATTCTTTTTTACTTTGTAAAGTAGATGTTATAGCTAATTTTTACTTTGTAAATTATGTAAATCACAAACTCACATGGAAAATAATGCAGGAAAACAAGAAGAAGAAGACACAAGAATAGGCTTCAAAGTAGATTCATATCTTTATTCTTCAGCAAAAGGTATTTATATAGAGTTTTACATCACTACTACTTTACATAGTAAACTTTAACTAATAGCCAAGAATTGACATAGTCAATCTTAACCTCTTAATAATGAAAACCAAAACTTGCATGAGACTCAATGCTTGAGGTGCATTTATTCTTATTTATCCTACTTATTATAGTTTTAGGGAGGTGCGCCTCTCCATGAGGGCGCACTCCTCGAGGCGTACGCCCTTGCGGCACATCAGATCCTCCCGGTTTAGCTCAAAAGCATCCCCGCTTTATTCCCGATTTAAGAATGAAGCTAGGGGGAGAAACAAGGTGAAAGGAAGTGTCCATGAATGCTGAGTGGTGGAGCTGCAAGAGGTGGAGCTGCATGAAGATTGACAAGATGGATGAGACATAGTGTCTGGTAAGACTGCTGTTGTGAGAATATGCCCAGCTGAAAAGTCCATATAGCACACTGGTTGATGGTGTAAACTGAGAAACTTACTGATGTGGAAGAGGCCAACTACGTCTAAGAGCCCGATCACTGTTCCTTTTGATTCCCGACGAGGCGTATGAAAACCTGTGGGTCCAAACTGCTGATGGGTGGCAGCATGGAGTGCATGACAAAGGAGAGACTCCTGTAGTGTGGATGGATAACTAGAAATCGCTGGAATTTTTCTGGTCTCGAAACACAAAAATGCGTCCTGATCGCTTGGGAAGAGAGGAATATGTGGGTCCTGGAGAGAAAGCAGATTACGCCATGAAGTGTCTGCACATGGATAAAAGGGAGTTGCCTTCTCCACGCCAACCCTAACTGCTGAATAAAATGATGGTAGCGTGGAGATCGCCTAGGGCGTTTGGCCGATAAGAGAGTATGCGGCAGAATTTCTCTGGCCTGATGTTAAGGCTTCTTCTCCAGTAGTGCGCAGATCCTGATCACCGTATGGAGGGCGTGACAAAAGTGTATGAGAAGCTGGAGCTGCATTGAGAGGTTATGCATCGGGCCTACCATGTTGAATGCGTAGGGTTGTAGGATTGTGTAATTGTGTTGGGTTATTGAGAAATCAATTTGCGAGAGATGCTTCAGCTGCATAGTCTGTGTGGGAATATATCCCCATGGCTCCAAATATCTTATCTTCATTAATGGCGCTATGGTCTGAATCGATAGTGGATGGGAACTGTTGCGCTTTTAAGGTACTTGTTGTGCCTGGCGTCGCAGGGATATTAGCTTATATGGGTGGGCCGTGTTGATCTGTATAACCGACCAGAGGGCGTGTTGTGCCAGTGATAGGATCTGGATCCAAATCTGCAGTGATAGAAAGTGTCTGGTGCACGGTGCGACCTGCGATCTGATCTGTTGTTCCAAGGTAAAGCTGATCGTCCTTGATGGCATTGCCATGTATACCAGAAATGGCTGGTGTACGTTCATCATAATGTCCCACCTTGTGTCCTGGAATATTTATGTCTGCGGAAGAGCTATGTGTAATGTTGTTGGTTCCCTGGGTGGGTACTGAGTCCAAACTGTGTTGTATTCTCTCAACGATGTGAGCACGCTATTTTGAAGTGTGCAGAGGTGCTAGAAAGAGAGCTGGAGAAGATCTGCATCGTGAGAAGTGGCCATCTGGATCGAAAAGGCGAAGACTTGGGCCAACAGCATCTACCACGGTAATGATCCGAGGATGTAAGGAAATGAGTGCAGTTGCTAGAACGAAGCAACTTCCATCAGAAGAACAATGGACTGTGAGCTTGAAGGTAGAAATACCCCATAGGAAACAGCGGGGTCGAGGCCAACGTGTCACCTTTGTTGGACAGCAGCTGTAGTATCTCCACACAGCAACGACCTGCTTCCTACGAGGCGTGAAGATGAGTTCTGTCTTTGCAGGAAAAGCGCTTGCAACAACCATTACATATGGAAGCACAGAATGAAGAGCAGGTGTATGTTGCAACAACATGAAACAATTATCATGGACACGGGGGTCCTGTGAAACAGACAATTTATCCAGAGCAGTTTGACGGGTAGGAAATGTCCTCATCTCATCAGGTGAAAGCCACGCAAACCCTGCCCTGCACTCTTTTTAATTGGAATCAAGAGTAAAGGCAGCTGTGAAATAATGTGAACTGGATCCGCATCATGGCAAGCGGCCATTGCAGGAAGATGGATGTATGTAAGAGCAAGAGCTCAGGATCCTTAACGAGGCCTGGGCTGGCTGGTAGGTATCCATATATCCTGGGACTAGATCTGGCAAACGCGCCTGAATAGTTGCTCGAGCCGTCTAAGAGGAGAACAGCGCATCATATGTGGACTTGTGAGGAGAGGAAAATTGATCCCGATCGGTGCCAGGCGCTAGAGAGGAGAGGAGCTCATGGGTATCTAACATCTGAAGGAAAAGTGGTGCCTGGAAAGAAGGCTGGCCCTCGGAATTCTTGTCGGCATGGGGAAGGGAAGGTACTTTCGTGGCCATGACCGCTCTAATGTGAAAAAAGGGTGCTGGTAGCCAGGAAGTCTCCTTTGGTGCTGCGCCAGCGCTTAAGTGGGTGCCAGATTGTGATAGGGATGGTCTAATCGAGGTGAAGGAGACATGGGGCCTAGGGCGCAGGTCCAGAGGGTAGGAGTTAATGTGGGGATCGATATTAGGAGGGAGAGACCCATGAGGTGATGGGGCTAATGGTGAGGCGACGTGAAGTAGAGTTTGGGCTTTGGCCACAAATGTAAGGATGCACACCACTGGAGGGGGTGTTGACTGCGTCTGGTCATTATCTGGAGGATGCATCACGCCGCCCACCTGGTCTGCAGGAACTGCGCGATGAGCAGGAGTGGTAGAAGAAGCAACCTGATCGTAAACTGGGGCAGGCTGCGTATAGTGACCAAAAGGTTGGTGAGGCTCAGGAAGGTTTTGATCTGTGGTTTTCTGGGCAACAGGAATACCACAAGCCGTCTAGTGCTCGTGGGAAAGCAAGTGTGGGCTTGTTTTTGCCTGCACGTGAATGCTAGGGCAATCTGTGCTGAACACGGCAGCAAGGGGTAAGAGCCACGGTCAGCCACGACAGCTGGGGCAGGTGGAAGAGGGGTGGTGGCGTGGCGGCAAGGGCGGGCATATTCTCGTATAAGAAGCTGCTCCGTGCAAGAACAGATGCTGCCAACCGCTTACCGAAATGATATAAAAAGTAAGTGAAAGAAACACTTAATTGCAATTTACCTATGTGAAAGTCACACTTCGTCTATTTCTATGGAATTTCTATGGAGTTATGGCTTACTTATTATTATCTCTCTGGCTGTCTGGCTTTATGCACTTATCTCCCTGGGCCTATTAGTGACCGAAATGGGATAGTTTTTTACGTTATAAAGAAGCAACACTTCGCCAAATGATCTTTGGAGTTATGCACTTGAAATTGACTCATCTGGTGGGGGAGGGGCTTTATGCACTTATATCCTTGGCCCTATTAGTGACCGAAACGAGATAATACGTTATAAAAGAAGCAACACTTCGCCAAGTGATCTATGGAGTTATGTTTTCTCTTTATGCACTTAGATACCCGGCTAATTACCGAAATTATACGAGTCAATACGTGATAGAAACACCTATGTCAGTCATTTTTTTATTCTTATCTATGTTCATATTACGTATATAACGTGATTCAATTAGCTGCTAGCTCAACATATCTATTATTACGTATATAAGGATTGGTGTATCACTCTCGGGAGGGAGTCACTTGTGAAAGTGTGAGGAACGAGCACCAGCCGGCGGGAGTCGTTCACTCCTGCGCGCTAATGCGCTTGTGTTGCGCCCGTCCCCCGCTCCTTTACTTCGCGTTTTTCACGCTCAGCAAAGGGTTAACCTCGATACTTCAGTATCGACACGCTGCGCTCCTCGCCCTCGCAGAACTCGGACAAGGGCTTCGCTCCTCGATACTGAAGTATCGACACGCTCCGCTCCTTCCGCATTCGCCAGTACCACGTCTCCGTTCATGATAAGGAAAGAAAGGTGCAACACTTGTCTTTCACTGCCCAAACATCCACGTTCCGTAGCTCCGTTGGCTACCGTATTGGTTCAATCTTTAGCCTTTCCTTTGCCATGCCCCGCGGTCTTTCACCGTTCGTTCAAGCCCGTGCCCCCCCCATAGCTGCTTGCTGCACATGAGGACGCCGCTCTCACCTCCCCACAACTTCCATTCTTCCTCCTCGGTCTCCGAACGCAACTGTGGTGGCGACACTGACGCCCACTTCTCCATCTGGGAGTATTATGATCACTCTTATCTTACTAGCGATTGGATTCGGGCCCCTGGTGGAACTGCTTCGTTTCAGCTCTTCCCAGCTCCGGCCTTCGAACAAATACTGGACTGAGGGCACGAGCTTCTTCTTTCCAACCACTTCTGGTACATACAGTCCGAACTTGGGAATGGAATCAAATGATCACCCCTTTGTTCGAATTTCGTAGATCTCTGGCAGGTCCGTAATGCTGAGAAGGGTTTTATCAACTATGGTTGTGAAACAAATATTTCGTTTCTTGCTCGTTGAGATAGAAGATTCAGAATATCAACTGGGTCCACAAGTTGCGATAGAATGCATTTGGTCTTAATAACTGGGATACCAACACTCAAGTCAGGTGTCCCGTCAAGTCAGGAGCGATAGGAAGGCCTCTACAGCTACTTTAGTAGCGAGAAGCAAGAGAAATAACTTAAGAGAAAATAGAAAGGTCTTATCTAGGTATGGCAATGTCTTGCAATGGCTATTTTTAGACCCGTATTTCCTAACGCCCAAAGGAAGGAAAGACGAGGACACCCTGAGAGCAGGTTTAACAAGGCCACGCTATTTTGATACATTTCATAACGCCTAAAGGAAAGACCCTGTCGAGCGACTATCCCGAGTACATCTCCCTAGTGGTCGAGTGTGACCCTTCCTTCTTTCGGAAGAAAGCTACTAGGATCCTTCAAGTAGTGGCTGGCTCTTCTCCTCCGGAAGCTATTCTGGGATAGCCCCAAGCAAGGGAGGGACTTCACATCTCCCGCCTTTGCTAGCCTGTAGCTTGCCTTGCTTCTTGCTAGCTTGTAGCTTGCTTCTTGCTAGCTTCTGGCTTGCTTTCCGCTGGCTTAGTGTGAGCTTGCCTGCCTTGCTGAGTGTTAGCCTTGCTTGCTTAGTGGTTAACCTGGCTTGCTGGCTTAGTGTTTTCTTTATGTCTTTGAATTCAAGAGATTTATAAAGCCACACCTATTGGAACAGAAGGAACGATGTCAATTGATGTTAATAGCATCATATAGGCATGGTCACTAGAACTTGTGGTTTCTTAATGACTTGTATCCTGTAATAACTCCAAGATTAGTCGTCGATAGTGTTCATGTATTACTTTTTTTTAAACTATTGAAGGTTAGATGTTCTCTTCTATCCTGGCCCGGGATGTGGGTTTTGTGAATATTTCTATAGTAATCTAGTTATAGTGTTTACAGACAAGGTGAAAAAGTTGGTAGGAAGGACTTACTCGTATTCCTCATTTTCTATGGATGGATCTTATGTGTTCGCATTGGCGGTGCCGACGACCATCCTTATTGTACTCTACTTTCAATATTTTATTTAAAATGTATCATTCTTCAATGAAATAACTACACTGGTTTCTCTTTTTCTTCTATTTCATTGTGATATAATAACCAATGTATGTCCTAGTGATATGAAGGCTCATGCATAAATAAATGTTTACATTAAGAATATTTAAAAATGATATTGACTGGAATCATATACCACACTTTAGGAATCTGATTTTAACACTTTCGGACACTTTAGGAATCTGATTTTAACACTTTCGGACACTTTAGGAATCCGATATTCGCACTTTCGGATTCGATATCCAGATTGGGAGTAGAGTACTGCATGCAGTGTAAACAATTGGAGGTTTAGAGTATAGGTGGACAATAAATCCATAGCCCATTTGACTTGGATGTAGGTTGTTTTTCACTGATGTCGATTCACCCTACCCCTTGATTTCTCTTTTGGATGATCAATCACAGTTGTTCGGGATGTCTTAAAAGTGAAAAAACATAATCTTCATATGTATGGACTATGGATTCTTTAAGATGGAGGCACTACCAACAAACTTCCTAAACTTACAACCATCTTCTCTTTTGGTAATTCTATCATCCAACCCCCCGGAGAAGACAAAACCAAAAGGACAGACTTTGAATGTGGTGTTATTATAGACCTTTTCCCCGTTCTCACTCAATAGTAGAGGTCTTCTTTTTAGAGAGATACTTGAAAGCGAGGCGTTTTGAAACAAAAAAGATGCTCTTCGCTGCAGTGATTCCCTTTCCTTATGTGATCCAAAGACAACAACAACAAACGGGAAAACCGAATAGTTCCTTATTCTCCGGTGGTTACTAGAATCACATGAAAAAACACGATCGCCAGTTCCAGGGTTTCTTAGCTCGGTAGAAGGTGGAACCGGTTAACTACGATTCTCGAGTGTTGGCCCAGTACTACGAATGCTGGATTATTCGCCCCATTATTTCCCTGTTCTTTTCCGGGATTTGGAGAATGAAACAATTGGGCCTACCTCCACTGATGGATATTTGCCCGATTCTCTAGAGCTCGCCGCTACCTTATATAAGAGAGGTAGGTGGGAACAAATGATTGCCTAGTTGTTGCTGAGCCAAGATCCCAGCATCTTGAATAGCATATAGATAGGGCCTTAACTAAGCAATGGGAAAAAGGGGGGATGCGAAGTCATGGCCATTCTGCGGTGAATCGGAGCTTTTCAAATTAGTTGCTTGAAAAAACCAATTCTACGGAAGATCATCAAGTCCCTACGGTCGACATTCATCTTTTTATTGTAAAGAAGGCTGAAGAAAGTCTCTACTGAGTTCGGTCAACGAAGCCGGGAGCTGCCTATGATGGATTAAGCCACGAACAGGAGTGCCTGTCCTTAACGAGCAAGATAGTTCTTCTCGTCGATCTGGGAAGGGGTGGAGATTGTCGGTGCGGAGGGAGCCGGAGTGGGTAGAAACATAATGATTGGTCCGGGGAGATAGGGAAGAAAAGAACCCTAGGAAAGATACCTTAAAACCTCCATGGATCCGGGAAACCATATCCAAGCTCGCCCCGCCACCTTTCAGTTGTTCAATTACCAGTCGTATTTTATCAATTCTGAAATAGCGTAATTACATATGTAACAGATTCTGAACCTACACAAATTGGGTCTATGGGCTAGGCGCTCTTAAAAGCTCTTTTTGTAAGACCAATATAAAATATTCTCCGGCGAATGATCTATATCTATCTATCTATCTAAAGGTGGGGAATTTCGTTTTCGTCTCTCTATAATCATCTCGGAAAAGGGATCATATCATAAGGTCTTGCCTGCCTATATAATCTTCTTCATTCCCTGCCTGGTGGGGTGGAAGCATTCTTGATGGGCAATTTCCCCTTACCCATGCATGTCAGTCAACAGTCTATCCTTCCTTCACACACAAAGGCTATCCATGTCAAAAATAAGTATGTATCTCTGCTCTTCACTAAGGGCTTGGTTGGCTGGACAGAAGGATCTTTGGCGGGAAAGGAAGGCGACAGATGATCATTGTGATTGAGGGGAAGGAAGGAAATGGAAGATCATCTTGCTCGCAGCCAGCCAAACAGACAGATTGGGAGAAATTCCCATCCGGCTAGTTGTTCGGTGAACGAGAGAGATTTTAGGTGAACGGAACGAGAAAGATGTGAAGAGAGCGCCTAAACATGTACATACATGCCTGTGCTTGGCTCAATTGGGTTTTCTCCCGCAGATGCGCTAGGATGAAGTGATGATCGTGAGCGAATCTCAAAATAACTTGTTGAAGAGAATGAGTCGTATCGGAGGAATGAAATGAATCTCTTAAGGAAGTCCGTGAATAAAGCTAGCTAATTCATTCATCTGTTCTGTATAGTATATGAGCATTAGATTAGCAAGTTACTTCGATCTATCCCGTTCGGAGAGAGATTCAGTCTAGGTCCTCCAGCCAGCCTAGCAAGCACTCTTCGAACACCTCCTCCTTTCTTACTTTACCCGACGAAGATGGACAACACACAGCCTCCATCTATGACCTAGAGGGCCCCGCCCGCATCTATCTCCAGTCTTGCGGCTCCAGGCAGTCTTGGCAAAGCCGTGCAGTTACACTTCGTTCGCTAACGAAATAAAGAGGGAATTGAAGTTGTAAACTAATTCTATTTATTTAAGCATTCACTCATAAATTTAGTAACAGTTATTAAAAGGTTCATGGTAGCAGTCTATGGCAGCCCAAGTGCAGAGAGGAAAAGCCAAAGAACAATGAACGTTCATAATCCTCTACATGCTAAAAAGAACACATTAGATTTGCATGGCAATAAGAGACCACGTGCCTTCATGGAAAGCCCACGTATCTCCCTTTTTTGCAACTAATCTCAAGGTAGGTGAAGCAATAAATGCACATAGTATAAGGTTAAGGACTTAGGAGAAAAGTGGGCAGCAATAGAATATTAATATTTTCTCTTAGGCCCCTAATCCCCCTTTCTTGCCCTCTCGTGGACTCATAGCCCCCTTTCTTTTTTTTGTTTGCAGCCATTGCATTGGTGTATTTATATTCTATTTCACTGTTCCTATTGACAAAGTCGATGGTAATTATGAGTCTTTATGGTAGTAGGCAATGCAAACTTATATGCAACGGGTCCTATCCTATCCAGGATTGAAAAAGGTCCACAATATATGGCTGCCAGCTTAGTCCAGCTCCCCAACTTGGAATTCCCTTGGTATTCTGCCTTTACCTGCTTAACTCTTTTGCCTATCATGTGCTGCCTTCAAGTTCAGCTTGATCTTGGTAACCTGTTCTTCCATTTCCTTGAGTAGCTCTGGCCCAATTACCACTCTATCAGCTGGGTTATCCCATCTTACTGGGGTGTTGCTTTTTCTGCAATACAGAGCTTCAAAAGGACTCATTTTCAGAGAGGCATGATACCCATTATTGTATGCAAACTCCACTAAATATAAAAAATCCTCCCACTTAGATGTATTGTCTATCACATAAATCTGCAACATGCCCTCAATTACTTGATTAACTCTCTCTGTTTGGCCATCAGTCTGCGGATGGTCTGTTGTACTTAAATTCAGATTTGTGCCAAAACCTTTGAATGAACCTCTCCCAAAGTGAACTTAAACCTTTTAGTTTGAGAATCAGTCTTTGTAGGCAGGTAAGGATGCCTTGTTTCAGGTTAGCCAGCTCTGGCACTTATTCCTTATCGGGCATCTTTACTGGATTTTGTGGTTTTTGTTAACCCCCAAAATATACACGTCAGCACCATGAGTCATCGTTCTTGTGCACCAAAAGTACTGGCGAAGAACAGGGGCCAATACTTGGGCAAATAACCCCTATAGCAAGTAGTTTTTGGACCATCTTTTCTATTCCTATTTTTCGATATGGGGATAATAGTAAGGCTAAATGTTAGGTGGAAAACTGCCTTGAATTAACTGGATTACATGGTCATGAAAGCATAGTGGTAGCCCATACAGTTCAACGAAGAATGAGGGATTACATATAAATAATATATTGCAAATCCATAGGGCTAGCGGAGTGCTCTAGCTAAATAATTGAAATAGCATAGAGTTGGCTCCTTTTCATCAATTTTTCCATTCTTGGCCAGACGTACTTTCATAGGGCATGGAGCTGTAATGAGTAGCTCGGGTAGATACAACGGAAGCATAAGCATAGACATTAGCCGGGGTTGAAACAGAACCCATGGATCAAGTTTTTTCTCCACCTTACTTCCACCTTTGATAGGCTTATTAACACAACCTTGACTCATATGGCGTCCATGCTTTTAATTCCCACCTATGTGTTTAGCCTCCAGGAATAATTTTGGATGGGAAAGAAACTATAGGCACTAGATCCGAGCCATCCCCAGATTCAACGAAAAGGGCCTGCTGCTTCACAAATAATAGAAACTGCTAACACATTTATCCAAGGGATGGAGCCTAAGCCTCGAATCCTGGAGTGAATCGTGTATAAGAGACCAAACGGAGGAAGAAGAATTGAGGGACCGGTGCACGATTTACACTATCGTACAGGTCTATATAAGGGGTCATTCGAGGACAGAAATAGACCGGGGGGCGTGCGTGTGGGCGGCCCCCCGAGCGATGTGCCGATTGCCCAAAAACGAGCAATCCTCGGCAGTGCATATCGGTGGCTCTAGTAAGGTCCGGACCACTGATCTGATGAGACATGGATCTTGCCACTTTTAGGAGTCAGGGGATTGGAGGAACTCTTTGCATTTAGAACGCCTCTTATAACTTTGAACAAATGAATATCCCTCATTCCCACCTATTTCGCAACCTCACGACTTACCTTCTTACATGTCCCTTACTTATCTTAGCTTCGATACAGCCATTGCACCGGCGGCTTCACTTAGAGCATTTTCACGGGCGTTCGATAGCACTTTATTAATTAATATCTTACTTGGGTAATTGCTATTGATATCTTCCCTTTACTTACGTGCATGCTATCAACCTGTTCTATTTACCCACTTCTAGATACTGTCTGCCTTACTTACCAAATAGTGCGCCAGGAGAGCCGCCATCGTGAAAACACTTGTTCGAGGTAGGGCTGATCTCCTTCCTCTCGAAAGGTTCGTTCATGCGATAATCCAGGCTGCCTGGCCATTCATTCATTTCCCCACTATTTTACAAAGTGTGAATTTCACGTCTTGACTCATAATAAAAACACTTCTTGTCAATTTCTATGGAGTTATGGCTTGCTTCGTACCTTGGCTGGCTTCTTGACCCTGATAGCGTCCTTCATATTTATCCTGTTATTATTAGAAAGGTTATACCTTACCTACCAGAGAAGATAAGAGCTAGAAGGAATGATTCTATTTTACAAGCATGCATGAAAGCAGAGCTATAGGGTTGGTCAAGTGGAAATGACGAGTCAGAAGCGCATTTACAGGACGCTTCAGGTCGATGTGGTCTCAGATCTTTTATGGACCGAACACGACGGAACACTCATCAAGCTGATGTCTCCATTTCAGGATGACATAAAATCCAAGCCCACTAGGGAGTTTCCAGATACGGTCGCTTGCGGCGGTAGCGATCTTGGGAAACAGCTCGGATCGAGACCGATGTGGTCCATCTTCCGAATTTTGAGAGATTCAAGAAGATCTCTGCTCCATGGGAAGAGCAAAGCGAGGTGTAAGTTAAGTAAGGGCCCCCGACCTACTAAGAGCACTCAGACTCCTATCCCTCCCATATTTCTGACGCGTTCACCACCCGCGCAGTAACCACGGCGGGCTCGGCGGCGCCTATCCTTGAATGGAAGAAAGACGATTTTGAAATAGCAAGGAGAATGAGTCTTCGAATATTGGAAATGGATGGGGAGCATTAATTCCTCCTTATATAACGTGATTTCAAAATTTCATAATTTCTCAAAGGCAATTGATTGAATTGAAGTGAACTATTTTCTTCCACTCCGTGGCCTTCGCATAGCGATTTGAGGGGAATAAATCAAGGGTGAGGTAACGAAACATAGAAGAATATCATATACGAGGAGGATCTATTTCATTATATATGTAATGACGCGCGCTCGAATCATCGATTGCTTCCAGTCACGACCGCCAAAGGCCTGACCGCTGGAAACAATATTTTTTATCGATTTTTATACAGAACCCAACTTCGCATCCAAAGGAACTTTTTCTTTTTGAAGAATTACATTTTCAGACGTTTAACACTAGTGACTAGGGATGAACATGCATTACATACGTTGATTCACTTTTCGATTATCCGCCAGACATAGACGCCCATAAGCACTCTCAATAGCCATTGCGGATAGAAGGTACTCACTAGAAGCTCTAGTCATTGAAGCTCTAGTAAGAAAGTGCTTGAAACTCTTGTCAGTGCAGCTCTAGTCAGTGCCAGTTGTCATTCCCGAGAGCCGCTAGTCTTAGTCCTCAGTCATAGTTCCTAGTCTTAGTCCCTAGTAATTGACAGGTGTCATTGCCAAGCATTGCTGCCAATCTTCGTAGTCCTTGCCTTCAGGTCATTGCAGAGAGCCAGTCGACAGGAGGTACTACTTGTCACAAGGGCTTTCGATGGCCGATCACATTGCCTCTGGGCTGGGATACTAGGATACTCGGATACTCAGTTGAGATACTCGACTGGGCCTACTCAACTGGGCTGGGAGCTGCTGCACTATTCGACTTGGATACTTGGCTGAGCTGGGCTACTCGGCTGGAGACAGTCATACATAGACCTCGATCTCTACCCTCGAACTCTACGGAACCATAGACCTAGAACCTAGATCGAGACCCTAGACCTCTACCGATAAGGAACCTTGGGAATGTTCTTACCTGGGATAGATGGAAGGAATGATGCTATCTTCAGTTGGTAAGAGTCCACTTCAGGATTGGTTCAAGAGGGATCTAGTTCGTGTAGCCCTACCTAATAGTAGCTCGGGCGGGCAGGAATGAGAAGGTCTAGTGCTCGAACAGGTCAGGTCGTTCCAGGCCTTCCACCTATTGATTGGATCCAAGGTACGAAGTACTTCGTTACAGGAAAGGAATACTGCTCAGTACGGCTCCAATAAGGGAAGGACGGGGGGAACTACTTGACTCTTTATTTATGGGTGGGATGGGAGGCAAGAAGGGAGGGAATACGACCGCCTCAGGGTTGACCTTGAATATATTCCCGAACTCGCTACCTACGCCTTCCCTTCGCTGCGCATGCAAAGTGACCTGAGCGCTTCTAAGGTAGGTAAGATGTGGTGTGGGACTCTACGAAGGGAAGGCAGCGGCCGGCATGGGGGTTAATTAAGAAGAACATTAAGCATCTCCATTTCTTTTATATCCCATTAAGACTTCGAACTATCCATCCATAAGGCATAGGGCGGCCCGTTCACGTTCAAGTAAGGTTTGATATGGATCTCAGGTTCTTCAACCGTATCTAGGCGGGGTAATGGCTCTATTACTACTGGAAGGTATGCTGTAGGGTACACGGGATATAGCTATGGCTATGAAACTGGATCCACACCCGGAATTGGTCCCGAGTCAACTAGCTTAGGCGCTGGATTTGGAACCACACGAAGGGAACTTTGACACCATTTTGACATATTATAACTCGTTTTAATGGCATGGTTCTCTGTGCTATTTGAACCGCAGTGGGTGGAAAGATTCGAACCTACATAGCGCCTATGCACCCAAGTAACACGTGATCGAAGAACCGAGGGGAAATACGCACATTCCTTCCCCCCCTGAGTATTTCACATCTCGGGGCCAGAAGAAACAACAAAGAGGAGCGGAAGTTCCCGTGAACCACCTTCCCCGCTGCGGGAAAGCTACTTCGTTCCTCGCCCCTTTTGGTCGAGTCACTTAACGTACCTAAAGAGTAACACTTTGAGATTATGACTAAGTCTTGATCCGTGAGAGGCGATGCAACTTGAACCGTTAGAAAAGCCCATGCGCTAGATGAATCGGGAAATAACGTATATAGAATTATCTTTTGATAGATGAATCTATTCATTAATTACATATATAATTCATAATAGAAAAGGCGCCTAGTTATTAAGTTATTAAGACCAAATGCATTCTATTGCCACTTGAATGCATTCTATTGCCACTTGATGACCCAGTTGAGGAGATTCTTAATCTTCTATCTAAACGAGCAAGAAACGAAAGAAATCATTGATTGAAGCGTAATTACATATATAATTAAGGAAACTTTACGTAAAAGCGCCTCCGGCGGGCCCGGTTAAAGCGCCTCCGGCGAGTCCAGTGAATGTGCCTCTGGCGGGTCCAGTTGTGGAAGCAAGGAGAGACAGATATGATCACAGGGGTTATAAGTCTAGGTAGGTATAAAAAGGAACCCTCTCCCCCCAAAAAAGAAGGAGGGGAGGAGGAAGTGCAGCGGTAGAAGCCAATTAGATAACTGGAGGTTAATGGTAAGGGTAAGCGAGTATTGGAAAGAAAAGGAATGGAAGTTATTGGTCAAGGTAAGCGATTCCTCTAAGGATTATGACTGGAGGCTCTTGGTCAAGGTAGGCGAGATTATTGAAGGATTATTACTTTAAGTAAGGAGCCCGGGTAGGCATTCAGAAAACCCCTCTCCCCCCATGCACTCAGGGGGAGGAGAGGGGGAAGCAAGGGAACATACTTTGTAGCTTGAAGTTAGGAGCCCGGGGATCATACTTGAGTTAAGCAGGGGATCAAACTATTGAGAATGTTAGGAGAAAGATAAGGATAATGAATAATGGTGACTAGGTAGGAAAGGGTTATCCCTTAGAAGAATAACCGACCTGATCCAAGAGGGGGTTGATCAAGGTGGTGCAATTGATCGTGAACCATACCATTGTGAAGCTGAACCTCGTCTACCCGAACTTAGTCACGGAAACCTATTGCTCGCTAACCCTACCAATCAGTTGTCCAAGCAAACCTGTTACCCGAAGTAGTCTCTCGTAACCGGCCGGTTACACGAAGTTGTCCAAGCAAACTCGTGAACCAATAGCTCGCTAACCCAACCAAACCATAGCTAACTGAACCAATAGAATAGCTAACCCTACCTCCTAAGCTAGTTGTTGGGCTGGTAATCCATACCGACTAAGCTACTAATATCTTCCTTGGGATAATATATTCCAAGGGATATCCTTCCTTGGGATAATATATATCTACTTATTTACTTCGGAATGCAGCCGAACTAAAAACGCTGGAATGTATATTTGGGGGTAATCTATAGGAAGGAAGGAAAGGGATAATATATCCTAATTGGTATGAGGTACCTATAATAGAATCTATACTAGTTGATTCTCTTGTAGGTATCCCTATAGCTATAGGGATAATCTATCCAAAGTATCCAAAGGATAATCTATCCAAGGAATGCAGGTCCCGATTTGCAGAAGTATGTACACCGGCATACTCCCTGCTACAAACACTGGAATGCAGATTTGGGGGTAAGTCAAATCTATAGGAAGGAAATGGTAAGAATCCCCAGTCGAAGGAAGGCTGCTAGCGGTTGTTTCGTCTACTCCGTCACACCGGTGACCCACTTATCATAGTATAAGTGCTGTGGGCGACACGACGTTTGAACTTGGCTTGGCCTTATTGATTTGATCGAACTAAGGTAGGCAGTAGTGGGGGAGTTAGCGTGTTACGGCACTAAGACAGGTAGATCCAGGAAAGTCCTGACTTTGAACGCAAGCTCTTTCAAACTCTTAGCGCCGGGCTTCGGGTGCCCTCCCTAGAACAGCTAACCTACGCCCGCCCAATAGATGTATAACCGGCCGGAATTATGTATGCTCTCTCGCCAAAAGTTAGGAGCAAGAGGGAGAAAAGCAGGCCTATCTAACATGGTGGTTGGCCATGTAAAGCTCCTGTTTGATCAGAATCTTTTGAACGCTTCATACACTCCCGCTTGTCACGAGATCCCTGGAAGAAAAGTCAGTCGTGAATCCGAGGAGGAAGGAAAGATTGGTCATCAATACATAACACCATCTCATAATAAATCTGATTTCAGTATGACCGGCATCGTATTGTAGTCAATCCGATTTAAGTCGGACTGAATCGAGGTTATCGCTGCTGGATAAAGTGAGGGGCAAGAAGAATAAATAGGGGCAGACACTTTACACATTATGGAGGTTACTAAACACTTATGGGGCAGATCTATGCATTCAGATCCGAGCATTTCATAAGGGCGGGCAGATCCGTGTCTTACAAAGATGAGGACCTCAGATGTGAAAACAATCAGCCGAAAGAGCCCGGTCAACGGGTCTTTATACACTCGAAGACGCTTGACCTATCCTCCAACGGCGTATCTTTGAGGGTCGACCCACAAGATCCTCTTCCTTCTTCTTCTTCCATAGGCGTACTGGGCGTTGTTTGAAGTGTAATGGGTATGGGGTAAAAAATGGGTATGCGGGCGAATTGGGAAGCGTGTATGTGAGAATGTGAGAATGTGAGACTGGGAGAATGCGGGACCGGGTAATCTGGGGAACGCCTTTCTTGTAATAAGGGTAAGTTTGTAAGCTTTCATTAGATCTTTTTTTAGACACCAATTGTCTAAGCAACTCTTTTCAAAAAGGTTACATCGTAAGTAAAGCATTTCCATGACATCCATTCGAGGGAGTGTGTTCCGTATCAATAAGTGAGGTCGAGGTATGGTTCGAGGGCAATAGCTGCTATGGGCTATGGCACTTCAACCTGGGATCGACTGGATCGACTCTTGACCGTACCGGGTTGTCAACCTTGCTCTTTTCCCGGGGTATGGGTTTATCCTCTCTAGCGATGATGGGTAAGTTCTTCTCCTCTCGGCCATGTAAGAACTTATTCTCTCTGGTCTGTAGCTCAGCGGCCGAGGAGCCCAGCCAAGCGAATGAATCCATTGCGCCTAAATGTATATGCTCGTTAAGTAACCAACATGGATGGCTCCATCGACTCTTGGATCGACTAGCGGCTATCGGCACAGACTACTTGGACCGACCAGAGCTTAATGCATCGACCCTAGCTTAATGCCCTGAGTATAGGTTCGATGAATAGCATCATTCATGCACGACCGGAGCTTCATGGATCGACCATAGGTTCATGCTGCACTGACTAGAGCTTCCATGTGACTCGAGCTTAATGCTGCACCTTCTTCTAGCTCTGACTGCCAACTGGCACTGACCGGTTGGGTTGGCTATCGGCTGGGAATGAGTGGCATCCCGGCAATTATAGAGAAACTTAATGAAAGGGTATATTTGATTAAGAATCAAATCCACTTTCATGTGCCGATTAGAAATTCCTTGTCTTTTCTAAAAGAGCAATTAGAAAAAAAAATATAGAATGAGGCTGTTTTCTAGAACCGGTAGCCGATCAAAGTAGCCAAGCTTGAGTATCCAAGCCCATCTGAGAATTTGATGCGAAGCTATTGGCGAGGATATGCGCTAAGAACTAACCCTCAACTGACTTCGGAGAGATTTCCCTCCTATTTCTCTCCGAA
>Ga0224573_1000021_pt1:10000-17500 | contig 21755 bp, 19 predicted proteins | sample CRU1metagenome_FD_189088 | JGI IMG/M metagenome (GOLD analysis project Ga0224573, IMG submission 189088) | Spruce roots microbial communities from Bohemian Forest, Czech Republic - CRU1 | ecosystem: Host-associated > Plants > Roots > Unclassified | place: Czech Republic: South... | reverse complement strand
ACAACGAAAAACGATGGGATTTTTTATCAATTCCGATTGAGAATTGAAACTTATCTTTCAAGGCTTATTATTTCCCGAAAACAGCCGATATTCATTCTCTTGTGTATTTTGTGAACACGGATCTCGATTTCCAAAACCATCTGAAAAATCGTGTGAAAAGAGACGATTTTAAAGAATCGATAGAGATTCTAAGAGAGATCTACCTAAAGCTAAAGATAGGCATATATACCTACTTACAATTTGACTCTATGCTAAGGAAAGGGTTTAAATTCGGAGGCATAGATACCTACTTACACTTTGACTCTATGCTCTAAGCTAAGGAAAGGGAAAGGGTTTCAATTCGATTGATTATTGTTCGAACTGAATAGGAACAATAATCAATTCGATTTTTTTATAGACAAAAAATAAGAAACCTTTCCCTCTCTCTTCTTTTTATTTGAGTAACGGAACAAAAAATCAAAAGAAAGTCGTTCATTTTTTCTCTTCAATTAAAACAAACAAATAAGAATTCTATAGGGTTAAATAAAAATTCAATTGACCATTTGAGAGAATTGCTATGCTTAGTGTGTGACTCGTTGGTTTTTTTAGGCTTAGGATTCAAAGAAGAAAACTATTGCCCATAGTATCAACTATTAACTATAGAACTAATAACCAACTCATCACTTCGCATTATCTGGATCCAAAAAACCAGTCAAGAGAGGATATATTGATCCTATCATTGTAGCAGCGGAAATGTGTTTTGCATAAACAAAAGAAAAACCAATTGGATTCTAAGTTGTGAAGCAAAATTTAGAAAAAAGATGTGGATAGGGGGGGGGAGAGAAAGAGAGAAAAAGAATATCAATGATATACAATTCCAATATGTAAGGTCTATGAGTCATCTCATAAAAGGCAATGTAATAAAGCATCAAGACTTATTCATCCATAATGAAATGGATCTGTTCATGGAATCAAACAAAAAAAATCAAGAGACTCGAGCCAATAAAGACTGAGAAGATTGACTCAAGAACAAATTTCATTAAGAGCTCCATTGTCGAATGCAGACCTAACCATTAAACAAGAAGTGATGGGAACGATGGAATCCGTGAATGCAGAAATTCTATCGAAAACAAATCCTAATGATTCATTGGTTGGGATGGCGGAAGTAACCGAGAATAAATTCATCTATTCTGAGAAGTCATGAGCTAACCCTACAACTGAAATAGATATAGAGCAAATATTCGCCCGCGAAAACTTTATTCCCTTGGATTACTAAATTTTAGACAATCCTATACGAGAAAAGGAAAAAAAGGGATTATGTTGTAAAAAAATTGATTATCTATAAATTTCTATAAATAGAAATAGATATACATCTAAATATATGGGGAAGATATTTCGAAATCCAAAATATCCAAACAAGTTATACAAAAATTCGATGAAATCTCAAAGAATCCAGCGATTTAATCTATTGATTGAATCGAATATGCGTTAAACATGTATATCGTAATTTAAATGAAAGATTTTTCATCCTTTTATTCGCGAGGAGCTGGATGAGAAGAAACTCTCACGTCCGGTTCTGTAGTAGAGATGGAATTCAGAAATAACCATCAACTATAACCCCAAAAGAACCAGATTCCGTAAACAACATAGAGGAAGAATGAAGGGAATATCTTATCGAGGGAATCGTATATGTTTTGGTAAATATGCTCTTCAAGCACTTGAACCCGCTTGGATCACATCTAGACAAATAGAAGCAGGCCGACGTGCAATGACACGAAATGTACGTCGTGGTGGAAAAATATGGGTACGTATATTTCCCGACAAACCAGTTACAATAAGAACCACAGAAACACGTATGGGTTCGGGGAAAGGATCTCCTGAATATTGGGTAGCTGTTGTTAAACCAGGTCGAATACTTTATGAAATGGGCGGAGTCGCAGAAAATATAGCTAGAAAAGCTATTTTAATAGCAGCATCCAAAATGCCTATACGAACTCAATTTATTCTATTATTTCAGGATAAGAATGGCAAACCAAAGCAATAGGGCTTGGGAATGACAAAATCACGGGTTTCTTTTTTTGAACAAAGAATATTTCTTTTTTTTTTCTTCGCTCTTTGCATTGAAAGAACAGATAAAAAAAAATGATTCAACCCCAGACCCATTTGAATGTAGCGGATAACAGTGGGGCTCGAGAATTAATGTGTATTCGAATCATAGGAGCTAGCAATCGTCGATATGCTCATATTGGTGACGTTATTGTTGCTGTGATTAAAGAAGCAGTACCAAACCTAGAAAATAAAGAAGCAAGATCAAAAAAGCCCCTACAAAGATCAGAAGTAGTTAGAGCTGTAATTGTGCGTACCCGTAAAGAACTTAAACGTAGCAACGGTATGATAATACGATATGATGATAATGCTGCAGTTATTATTGATCAAGGAGGCAATCCAAAAGGAACTCGCGTTTTTGGTGCGATCGCCCTGGAATTGAGACAGTTAAATTTTACTAAAATAGTTTCATTGGCTCCCGAGGTATTATAATATACTATACGATGAGATCATGATATAGTTGTAGTAGGGAATTGGAAAGAAATAGATTAACATTAATTAGTAGATTGTGTCTCACGCATATACCTTTAAGAATTCCCATCACAAACTAAAAAAAGTAAAAACGAGGAAAACATGTTGATTATATCAAAATGGGAAGACCCCAATAATTTTAATCCATCATGACTAGAGACACTATTGCTGAAATAATAACGTCTATACGAAATGCTGACATGAATAGAAAAAGAATAGTTCGAGTAGCATCTACTAATATTAGCGAAACCATTGCGAAAATCCTTTTACGAGAAGGTTTTATCGAAAACGTGAGGAAACATCAAGAAAGCAACCAATCTTTTTTAGTTTCAACCCTGCGATATAGAAGAAATAGGGAAAGTAGAAACTTTTTAAATTTAAAACGGATCAGTCGACCTGGTCTACGAATCTATTCTAACCATCAACAAATTCCTAGAATTTTAGGTGGAATAGGCATTGTAATTCTTTCGACTTCTCAAGGTATAATGACAGATCGAGAGGCTCGACTAAAAGGAATTGGGGGGGAAATTCTATGTTATATATGGTAATACTTCTTATATCCGAAATTCTATCCGAAACTTCTTTTTTTTTTCAAAAAAAAAAAGAAGAAGAGGAGATTAATCAATTTTTTGAATTACAGGAGGATCTTTCAAAAAATGAGTAAAAAAGAACAAAAAAGAATTTATGAAGGTTTAGTTACCGATTCATTTCCCGATGGTAGGTTCCGGGTTCTTTTAGATAACGACGATAAAGTGGATAACCATAATACAGATATTATTCTAGGTTATATTTCAGGAAATATACGACGTCGTTTGATACGGATATTCCCGGGAGATAGAGTCCAAATTGAAGTAAGTCAATATGATCCCACACGAGGACGTATAATTTATCGACTCCCCGTTAAGAAGCCTTCGAAGAAGTCTTCGGAGAATCTCAACAAGGCTTCAGAGAAGCCCGACAAGCCCGACAAGGCTTCGGAGAATCCCAACAAGGCTTCAGAGAAGCCCAACAAGGCTTCAGAGAAGCCCGACAAGGCTTCGGAGAATCCCAACAAGGCTTCAGAAAAGCCCGACAAGGCTTCGGAGAAGCCCAACAAGGCTTCGAAGAAGCCCAACAAGGCTTCGGAGAATTAGGCGATTTTTCAATCCTAACATTCCTTTGGTAGGAATACAATTCAAGATTCAAAATTTCACTAAACTTTTTTTCTTCCAAGAAGTAGATTCAAAATTACGGTAAGAAATGGCAATATGAAAATAAGAGCTTCTGTTCGTAAAATTTGTGAAAAATGCCGCCTAATTCGTAGGCGGGGGCGAATTAGACTAATTTGTTCCAATCCCAGGCATAAACAAAGACAGGGATAATCTAAAAGAGACTCTCTAAAAGACCCAATCCAATGTACAAATAAAAAGGGGATCCAGTTTGACAGGAAATGGATATATCCATATATAACTTAATATTTATGAGATGATAAAATATGCCAAAAACTATCCGTAGAATTGATTTCCGTACGTATCGACGTATCAGTTCACGTAAGAATACACGTAAACTAGCAAAAGGAATTATTCATATTCAAGCAAGTTTCCATAATACCATTGTGACTGTTACAGATGTAAGAGGTCGAGTGGTTTCTTGGTCCTCTGCCGGTACTTGTGGATTTAGGGGTAGAAGAAGAGGGACCCCTTTTGCTGCGCAAACCGCAGTAGGAAATGCTATTCGTACAGTAGTAGATCATCAAGGTCTGAAACGCGCAAAAGTCATGATAAAAGGGCCCGGTCGCGGAAGAGACGCAGCATTACGAACTATTTATAAAAGCGGTATACGATTAACCTATATACGGGATGTAACCCCTATGCCACATAATGGCTGTCGACCTCCTAAAAAAAGACGTGTGTAAAAATAAAGATTGCAGAAATTTCAACAAAAAGAAACGTTTCAATAATCCAATTAAAGAAGAGAAAAAAACAATTCAATAAACTAATCAACTACTATTACTATGAGTCGAGAAAACAGAAGAGGATTTCCTCGGAGATTACAGTGGAAGTGTGTTGAATCAAGGGTAGACAGTAAGCGTCTTTATTATGGGCGCTTTATCTTGTTTCCACTTAGGAAAGGTGAAGCCGAAACCATAGGTATTGCGATGCGAAGAGCTTTGCTTGGAGAAATAGAAGGAACATGTATCACGTACGCAAAATTTGAGAAAGTAACACACGAATATTCTACCATAGTAGGTATTCAAGAATCCCTCAATGAAATTTTCATGAATTTGAAAGAAATTGTATTGAAAAGCAATCTATATGGAACTTCTGACGCGTTTATTTGTGTAAAAGGTCCTAGAGATGTAACTGCTCATGATATCATCAAACCCCCTTATGTGGAAATCGTTGACAATACACAACATATAGCGAGGTTGACGGAATCCATTAATTTTTGTATGAAATTAAAAATTGAGAAGAGTCGCGGTTATCGGATAAAAAGTCCAACAAAGAACTTTCAAGCTGAAAGTTATCCTATAGATGCTGTATTCATGCCTGTTCGAAATGCCAATTATAGTATCTATTCTTATGGGAAGGGGAATAGAACTGACAAAGAAGAGATACTTTTTTTTGAAATATGGACAAATGGAAGTTTAACTCCTAAAGAAGCACTTCATGAAGCTTCTCGGAAGTTGATTGACTTATTTAGTCTCTTTTTAAATACAGAAGAAGAAAACCTCCATTTAGACGACAATCAACGCAAGATTCATTTACCGCTTTTTACCTTTCATGAAAAATTAGCTAAACAAAGTAAAAAAGAAAAAAAACTTTCATTTGATTTTGATTGACGAATTAAGATTGCCTCCCAGAATCTCGAATTGCCTTACAAAGATCCAATATATATATACATATACATTATGGGATCTTTTGAATACAACTCCCATCGATCTTATGAAAATAGAAGACTTTCGCATAGAATATTTAATATTTAAAAGAGCTCTAATAATATATACTACTTTAGTATTATATGCTTGATTACTTTAATGAAAACACAGTTTTTAATCCAACAGATTTTTTCCCGCTTCCCCTCTTATGTATGTTTTTGCATAATTCAATTATATTATAAATTCTATATAATAGAAAGGGAAAGTAAAGAAATAAAGGAACAATAAACTCTTCTTTTCTAGAACTTAGAAGAACGCATTGCTCCCTTACTATTTTTTTATTCGAATTAAATTAAATAAAATAATCAGTTCGAACAATAATCAATTGGATTTTTTATAGACAAAAAATAAGAAACCTTTCCCAGTCTCTTCTTTTTATTTAAGTAACGGAACAAAAAATCAAAAGAAACTCGTTCATTTTTTCTCTTCAATTAAAACAAACAAATAAGAATTCTATAGGGTTAAATAAAAAGTTAAATAAAAATTAGATTGACCACAAAGTTAAAATTCGATTGAGCACAAAGTCAAAATTCAATTGAGCAGAAAGTCAAAATTCTATTCACCACTTAGGAGGAAAACTATGTGGAAATTTTTTGACTATATCCGTGTGGAAATTCGTCTTATGAAGGACCGCAATCGTCGTCATAGTCAACTCTCATTTCGATAATATGGAACTTTTGTTCGACCGTCTCTTGGTTGCTCTCGACGATTGGTTAAATTCTTGTGATCGAAGAGATGACCTCAGAGATTTATTTTCTCGGGATTTCTTTTCTCAGAAAGACGACTATTTTCAAGATGAGGAAGAGTCTAGGGATGAGGAAGAGTATGAGGATCAAAGCGAAGAAAGTGATTGGCCAGACATTTTCGAAGATTAATTAATAGTTTTCTTTGAAAGGATCTCGAAGACCCAGGAAAGCACGAAAGACTGAATCTTTCCGAAAATGGATTCCTAAGTGCATAACCGCATGGATAAGCTGACACTAACCCGTCAATTTGAGATCAAAAATGCGAGATTTTCCTCGGACAGTTTAAACAATACAATGGAAATAACATCATTTTTTTTAATACGAATGACTAAAAAAAATGACACTTAAACTTCCAAAAGTGGCTCTTATGTCGGAGCCAGAAGTCAAAGAAAGTTAAAACAAAATATGGATGACTAAAAAAAATGCCGGTTAAAGTGAAACTTCCAAATAAACTTCCAAAGAAACCTCCAAAGAAACCAAAGAAACTTCCAAAAGTGCCTCTTATGTCGGAGCCAGAAGACGAAGTCGAAGCCGAAAATGAAAAGGAAGAAGAAGAAGAAATCAAAATACGTTGGATTAACTTACACACCATTCTTTATGAGAGTGGGGTTCTTTTTTTAACCAAAAATATTACTAGGAAAAATGGAAATAGGCTAATAGGTCTTATTATCCACTTGGCTCTCTATAATCCTACCCGAGATATCTACTTGTTTATAAACTGCGCTACTGGGTCCGCACGAACGGCAGTTGCTATCTTCGATGCAATCCAAACGGTGCCACCAAAAGTAAATACAGTAGGATGTGGAATGACTGCTGCAGTGGGATCTCTTACCCTCCTTGCAGGAGACATGCGCCTAGGATATCCTCGCGTTAGGGTGATGGTGTATAAACCTAAACCTAAGCGTTATAATTTTAAGAAAGGCACTCTTCGGGGTTTTTTTCATAAACAGGAAATAGTGACGTATATTAATGATGTCATCGACGAGATTTTTGTAGCAAGAACGGGGCAACCTTACGACATTATAAAAAAAGACCTGGCGGAGGGACTTTGTATGTCAGCAAAAGAAGCCCAAGATTATGGAATTATTGATCTTATTACGTCGGAATTTAATTTTGATCTTATTTAGAAAGTCGAGATTTTAAACAATCCAACGGAAATGACATTCTTATTATTTTTATTATTTTCAAAATTTTATATAGTTCTATCCGTACAATTGCCGGAAGAATATTTCTATATAGGATGGAGGTATCTCTTTTTTTATGAAAGATATGGAAAAAAAA
>Ga0224573_1000021_pt1:0-2500 | contig 21755 bp, 19 predicted proteins | sample CRU1metagenome_FD_189088 | JGI IMG/M metagenome (GOLD analysis project Ga0224573, IMG submission 189088) | Spruce roots microbial communities from Bohemian Forest, Czech Republic - CRU1 | ecosystem: Host-associated > Plants > Roots > Unclassified | place: Czech Republic: South Bohemian... | reverse complement strand
GGTTTTCACTGGGAACTTGAGTAAGGAGTAGATCTTTTTGGGGTTTTATAGAAGTTGAAAGTGAGAACTCGCCTCTTTATCTTTATTTGGTGTATCTACTTGAGCCGGATGAAAGGAAACTTTCATGTCCGATTTTGAAGGGGGGAGATCCTATAGGGCCCTATCCCAATTTTTCTTTTGCTAGGCCCGTAGCTAAAAAACCTACTTTCTTACGATTACGAGGTACATTCGAATATGAAATCGAATCCTGTAAAGCCAGCATCCCACTTTTTTTTACGCGATTTAGAAGACTACCTAGAGAGGGCTTCTTTCGAACTCGAGAGATCTTTACTGGAGCAGGTGCGATTCGCGAACAACTAGCCGATCTAGATTTACGAAGTATTCTAGATTATTCATTGGTAGAATGGAAAGAATTAGAGGAAGAAGGGCCCACAGGGAAAAAATCGAAAGATCAAAAAATTGGAAGAAGAAAGGCTTTTTTGGTTAGACGCATGCAATTAGCTAAGCATTTAATTCAAACAAATATAGAACCAGAATGGATGGTTTTGTGTCTATTACCAGTTCTTCCTCCCGAGTTAAGACCGATGATTCAACTAGATGGGGGTAAGCTAATGAGCTCGGATATTAATGAACTCTATAGAAGAGTTCTCTTTCGTAACAACCATCTTACGGATCTATTAAAATCCAGTCCATTTGTGCCAGTAGACCTCGTAAGGTGCCAGGAGCAATTGGTACAAGCAGCCGTGGATACACTTCTTGATAATGGAATCCGCGGACAACCAATCAGGGATGGTCATAATAAAGTTTACAAGTCGTTTTCAGATTTCATTCAAGGCAAAGAGGGAAGATTTCGTGAGACTCTGCTTGGCAAACGGGTCGATTATTCGGGGCGTTCCGTCATTGTCGTGGGTCCTTCGCTTTCATTACATCGATGTGGATTGCCCCGCGAAATAGCACTAGAGCTTTTCCAGACATTTGTAATGCGTGCTCTAATTATACAACACCTTGCTTTGAACACAAAAGCTGCAAAGATACAAATTCGGAAAAAGCCACCGATTATATGGGAAATGCTTCGGCAAGTTATGGAGGGGCATCCTGTTTTGTTGAATAGAGCGCCCACTTTGCATAAATTGGGCATACAGGCATTCCAGCCCATTTTAGTGGAAGGACGCGCTATTTGCTTACATCCATTAGTTTGTAAGGGATTCAATGCAGACTTTGATGGAGATCAAATGGCTGTTCATGTACCTTTATCTTTGGAGGCTCAAGCAGAGGCCCGTTTACTTATGTTTTCTCATATGAATCTTTTGTCTCCCGCTATGGGAGATCCCGTTGTCGTACCAACTCAAGATATGCTTATGGGACTTTATATATTAACGAACGGGTATCGTCGAGGTATTTGTGTAAATAGATATAATCCATATAATGATAGAAACTATCAAAATGAAAGAATTGACCATAATAACCCTAATAAGTATACAAAAGAAAAAGAACCTCTTTTTTGTACTTCCTATGATGCAATTGGAGCTTATCGACAGAAACAAATCAATTTAGATAGTCCGCTGTGGCTCCGGTGGCGACTAGATCAACGCGTTATTTCTTTAAGAGAAGCTCCCCTCGAGGTTCACTATGAATCGTTGGGTACTTATTATGAGATTTATGGGCAGTATCAAATAGTAAGAAATAGAAAAAAAGAAATTCTTTCTATATATATTCGAACCACTGTTGGTCATCTTTCTCTTTATCGAGAAATCGAGGAAGCCATACAAGGGTTTTGCCGGTGCGGTTCATATAGTACCTAATCAGATGAGATGGGACCTCAGATTCTATGAGACCCGGTGGAATTCGGGTCTCTCCGGTTCAACTAGGATCCTAGTTCCACAATTTCTACGCGAATTAAGATCGAGAAAAGGAAGTTTTTCAATCACTGACTCAAACCCATTGTCAAATCCTACTCAGCGGAATACAGAGGTACTTATGGCAAAAGGGGCCAATCTGGTCTTTCCCAATAAGGTGATAGACGGAACTGCCATGAAACAACTTATTAGTCGATTAATAGATCACTTCGGAATGGCATATACATCACACATTTTAGATCAAGTAAAGACTCTGGGTTTCCAGCAAGCCACTGCTACATCCATTTCATTAGGAATTGATGATCTTTTAACAATACCGTCGAAAGGATGGCTAGTTCAAGATGCTGAAATACAAAGTTTTCTTTTGGAAAAACACCACCATTATGGGAATGTACACGCGGTAGAAAAATTACGTCAATCCGTTGACATATGGTATGCTACAAGTGAATATTTGCGCCAAGAAATGAATCAAAATTTTAGGATGACTGATCCTTTTAATCCCGTCCATATAATGTCTTTTTCGGGAGCTCGAGGAAATGCATCTCAGGTACATCAATTAGTAGGTATGAGAGGATTAATGTCGGATCCCCAAGGACAAATGATTGATTTCCCCATTCAAAGCAATTTACGCGAAGGACTTTCTT
>Ga0224573_1000020_pt1 | contig 21784 bp, 15 predicted proteins | sample CRU1metagenome_FD_189088 | JGI IMG/M metagenome (GOLD analysis project Ga0224573, IMG submission 189088) | Spruce roots microbial communities from Bohemian Forest, Czech Republic - CRU1 | ecosystem: Host-associated > Plants > Roots > Unclassified | place: Czech Republic: South Bohemian Region... | reverse complement strand
AGGCAGCTTTTGTTAGTGAAATTGGATATTTTGTTTAGGCTTATTTCCTTGGGAAGGCTCCGACAACATTTTGCATAGATAGAACCATCGCAGTTCGCAAGGCAGAAACCCTCTTTTGTTGTATATAAAATAATTCCTTTCTTTCCCGAATGGGAGGGCCTTGCCATGACTACTATTACCCGTAAACACCAGGGCCTTGAGACACTCCCGACTTGGATATCCCGAAGATGGGGCAGTCTCTCCTTGGATATCCCTCAGACCTAATCCGTCCAACCTTCTAACCCTCCGATGGGTCCGTCTCAACTTGATCTCCCTCATCTGGCATCCGTCCACTCCTTGCTAACCCTGACTTGGCATCCGTCCATTTCAATCCCTCCGACTTCATCCGTTCCGGCCAGGTCTCTATTTGTTTCGCAAACCATGTCCCCCCCATGGGAGGATCGAACTATCTATCTGTTTCGGACCTCATCCCCGTGAAGGCATTCAATCTGTAGGCAGTCGCCCTCCGGACAACCCCTCCCCTATAGTAAGTAGCGAGGGGAGGGTATAACCTTGCGAACCTTCCAGCCAGCCCAGCCAGGGCCGTCCTAAGTTGACCTCTACAAGACGCCAGCGGACCTCACGTCTCGAGACAAGCCCAGGAGCATCTATATCTAGGGCAATAACCTCGAGCGCATAGATTCAGTGAAAAATGTTACTGTTACTAGCTCCCTCCCTATATATATTATGGGGCGTCAAAGTGACCAATTGGTTGGTCCGTCTTTCTCTTGCATCTTTGAAAGGCCCTTAAGCAAGGAAGGTTACATCCGGCCGGCTGGGTGATTTTGGGCAGGTGAGCTGATGGGGATATGGTGAACCGAAATAAGATCTCTCCAGGTGCAGGCAAGGGATCGAGCGCTGAACTGCTGCAGAAGGTCTTCCCGGGCATGCAAAGGATTCGGGTTAACCAATCGATACAGCTCGGCCCTTTCATGCCGATCCCAAGAAGCATATTAGGTAGTCCCAGCACATAGATTAAATGGCCGATGCGTATTTTTATCAATCGCGTTTGAAATGCCCCGATTCACCAGTCTCCCACCCCTTTTTTAATAATAGGAAGAAGGTGCGGCAAGAGATAGATTCGTGGATCTCCGTTCCGTGGCACCTTAAATAATAATAGGGCCGTCTCAGAGCACAACTTATATCGTTAGTAAAGGGCACTCATATTTATCGCTAGCAATATAGAAGTGTTCGGGTCGAGGTGAACACATATTCTCCCCATTTATTCCCCGTTCACGGAACCAAATAGCTATGCCTCGGCTACCTATGCTTCATAACAGAGTGCTTCATCCGATTAAATTCGATTCGCATAGGAGGTAGTAAACTCGTCGTACTACGGTTACCAGTGCTTTATGCTCACGCATCTCGGTTCTGGCCATGGTTAAGCCTCAGCGTCGATAACGCTACCTTTTCAAAACAGGGGTGGTGATAACGAGAAAGCTGCTTTTCCTGGCACCAATACTTATACGCTTCGGGTAGCAATATCTATATAAAAGCATTGCATTAATCGACCCTGATACTCGACCCCCTTTCTATATAATAAGAGCGCGGTTGCTGCGGTAACACATGTTTAGGCCGAGGGGAACTTGTACTTCTCTATGTTCGACCAAGCTTATACCGATGTTACAAATTAAATGGTCAGCGTTTCTACCGATTCGCCTGCCCCAATGCCTATGCCGATGCTTGGGATTCGGGTCCCCTGGCAACTGCCTCAATAAAATAATGAGTCAATTGGTAGACATGCCGCTTCCAGTCATTGGAATCCGCTAGCCATCGTTTCTAGTAATCTCCGGAATGAAATGGAATGCTTATATATAATTAGGGGATATTAATAATTAACAAAATGGAAGGGAAAGGAGGAAAAAGAGAGAGATAGATAAAGCAAAAATAGGAATTGCAGTGGGCCATGAAACGTACACATCTCGGGCGTGCAATAAGAGTATGCGGGCAATAATCTATTCGAGCAGATATTCATATGGGTATTCCCTTTTCTTAATTGGGGTCTGGACAGTTAGTTAAATTATCCCGGTTCAATTCGTTCAACTAGCATTATCTATTTATAAGCTCGCCCATACTAAATAGGTATAATAGAGGTATCGGTCTCTCCTCCCAAACGATATGGCTCTACCTGACTAGTTGGTGGGAATGCAGTAGATAACGCTGATTCAATGCAGTGGGTACAGGGGATCCTATGAATGTTATTATTAGGCCAGTAACCATTCGATTAGCATTTCTATGCCGTACCATGGTTGTGCTTTATCCCCAATGCCAGGCCCAGTGAATCCTTATTGTACCTTATTCATTCGTCGACCCCATCGAATGTGTACCCCGATCCCGGGTAGTAGCGCCAATATAAACCGTACTTAGATGCGGCAAGTGGTTTCGAAGTCGAGTCCGCTATTGATCCAAGCATCCCAGCTAAATAATGCAAAAAATTATGGTAAACCCAACTTGATTTGCTTCTCTATGCTTCCCGGTCGACACTTATGCGCAAGGGCTGATGACCCAATGGATGCAAGTGCAATACATAGATCCCCCCCTTCAATAATATAAAGCAAAAGGAGTCAAGCTATTGATTCTTATTTTCCTATTATTATAAGCAAAACTGGTTCAGGCCAGCAATTCTATCTCAAACATCCGGCTAGCGGGTGATTAACGAATGCGAGGTGGGTGAACATGAGAATGGATGTAAATACTGTAGAATGCCTGTTTACGGGGATAGGTGGTAGTACGGAGTGGGCAATAATAGAATGTATTAAATATGTTCCGCCTGCAGATGGAGATGCGGAGGGCACTCAAATCATACGCTTTATGGCATCCAATCGGCGTTTCAATAAGCATTTTTATGGTTGAGAAGACCCGGCCAGAAGGAACGGGGGGAAAATGAAAAAACCTTTGCCAACTAACTGTCCCCATATTTTGTGAGTCCACCCGTATCCATCAAAGTGTTAGCCCAGCCAACTCTCGAAGTGGCTAGCCTATTTATTTGAGAAAGCGGGCTCCCGCGTTTACCCATTTGCCGCATGTCTATCAGTCCAATATGCTATATCCTACCGATAATTAGGATGATTAGTATTTCTGCTTGACCAACCTGATATGACCAAGTTCAGTGCCGATACCAGCTAGCGTTGATACGATTTATCCCCTGGGTTCGGAGTCGGGTCAACCAATTGATTCGGGATGGGATCGACTAATAAATATGGTTGTATTGGGTGCCAAAGAGAAAACATGTTCTTCTCTGTCATCGCTAGTAATAGTGATACGCGTTGGGTGCAAGGGAAGATCCCACTCTAACTCCTCTCATTGCTCTCCCCTCATTGCTCTAGCCGGTTCAACTGGGAGAAACTCTTAATTGAGGGTAGTTGGTTGGCTCCGGACGAGGGATAAGGACGAAAGATGCGCAACTATGTTATATATAAGGTCGACCCAACCGAATCTGTTCGATCCCCCCACCCAATAAGTAACTTAGTAATAATTGCGAGACTCGACGATAGGAGGGCAAGGAAGCCGAGAATAGTCCGCCAGATCTAAATTCAGTGTGTTCAACTAGTGAGTGTAAGGAGGATTCAGAGTTTGGTCCGGAAGGTCTTGTCCCGGTGTGTTTGAAACATGGTGTGTTCGCTTAGCCCGGATGGTGGCCGACAGGTCTGGATTCGGTGTGTTTCGACTAGTGAGTGTGTTTATGGCTAACCCGGATGTGGACGGTACGCCTTGTTCCGGTGTATTCGTGAGTGTAAGATGGGAGCCGGGTGCAATAGATTTATATAAAGAGGTCGTAGCCTCGGTTGTCCCACCACCTGAAGCGGGAGAGACAAAGGCATATTGAGTACACTTTGCATAAGTAGATTCGAATCCGGTGCCAGTAGCGTATCCTGCATTTTTATATCCAGATCCATAGTTAGTAGCATTTGATCGAGATCAATATCCAAATACTGCAAATCGAGAACCAGTAGTTCTAATAGAGGTCGATACCCAGTAGCGAAGGTAGCAGAGCCCGTTCGACCATACACAAACAGCTGCTATGATATAGAATATATGAGTAGTAACACCTAATAGGAGCTTCCTACGAATGGAGCCTTACGAAAGCAGGCCTACGTGTACATCTATACACAGCTTCAAACAAGAGAGGTTCTGCCTATAGATCAAGAGCCGTAGCCCGTTCCAGGTCCAATTGTTGATTAAGCAGTATCCCTTCCAGCATCCTCACTTGTTCCAATTGATCCAGTAAAAGAATCAGTTGATCGAGTGAAAGCACCAGTTGGAGGACCAGTTAAACCTATTGAAGCAGCAGTTGAGTTGGTTGATTCAGAACCAGCAACAGCGAAAGCAGCACCATTTGATCTTGTATAAGCAAAAGCAGATCGAGACCCGGTTACAGATCCACCTGCGGAGGCAGCAAAGGAAGCATCTTAGCCACCGGCATCCTTTCCAAGTTGAGAACCAGTCGGTTAAGAAGATTAAGCAATTGAAGTTCCAGGCGTAGATCGAGATCCTAAACCACCAGCAAAGGCAAGGGAAAGGTAGGTAGGAGCAGGAACATCAACATCAGCATCAGTAGCAAAGGTAGAGGCATCACCAAAGCCCGTACTAGTGTTATATACTCTAGTCGCAGATCGAGATGCCGTTACACCTAGGGATACTGGTCAAGATGGGACTACTCCGGCTTATTTATATGCTCCTGTCTTAACCGCTACTGGTGCTAATACATACCTATGCCTCTGCTACTTTCTCTGCGGTAGTGCTCTAGGTACCTACGCTTTCGATGCTTTAGGTGGCTTTGCCTTTCTGGCATAAAAGAGATATCCATATAGTTAGTGCTACCTTATTAGTGATTAGTGCTTCTGCTGGATCAATAGGTTCAACCATGACTGGTACTGGATCTTGATAAGCAGAAACTGGGTCTCGCTTTATATATGTTTCTATATACATATATATGGATGGATCTCGCTCTCGTCCTGGAACTACGTCTGGATCTGCTGCTGGACCTGGTCCTAGTGAGTATGCTGGTCCTGGTGGGTCATTTGCTTGATCAATATGATAATCAACCGCATCAACCGCATGAACTGCATCATACAAGATCAAGGTCAGAACCATTTAAAGGGGCATAATCGACTGCATCAACGGCATCAAGATCGGGATCGACAGAATCCAAAGAATCTACCTCTGTCTCTGCACTTGGCTCTGCTTCTCCTGCGAATGGTGCTATGACAAGCGCTGCTTCCGGCTCTAAACATGGAATGAATTTGTCGTGCTTACCATTGCTGTGCTGTTGACTAACCGAGCGAAGGCCTTCCTTGCTTGAGCTCCAACCCTGGCTTGTCGAAATTAAGCCTTGCTTGCCCAGCTACAACTCCAGGCTCACTTCAAGGCTGATGGGTACTCGGCTCCTATAGCTACAGTGGTGATGACCACAGTGGTGATGACAGCTAAGCGTAAAGAGAGCATTAATACCAGCTATAGGTCGAGATACCTGGTCGTACGTACCTATGTACAGAAAGCGGAACAAGAGAGCACTAGGTAAACCGCAGCAACCATCTTTACCTCTGCGGCCTCTGTTCCAACCTATGGCTTTGCCTCTCTATCTGGAATTGGATCCGGATATGGAACGACGGGATATGAAGCTATAATTGGAGGAACTTAGTAAACAAGAGCCAATGGGTTAAAGCACTAATGCCACAAGCACACTACCCACTGGCCAACATTCATGAGCAAGCGCGACGCTCCAAACCAGAGAGATGTTATGCCCCCAACCGACCTTCATTAATAAGAACTTAAACACCAGACACGGGCCGGGCATTAGGTCTTCGAGTATATACGCCAGAGATGGTGGTGAAACTTCTTACTTTGCTCCCCCTTATATGGGTGGTAATTACAGGTGGTAAATTGGCTCTGTAACTTGAGAATATGAAACCGCTGTTTTTGCCATTGGATAGGATTTCTTCACTGTTCCGCAATGACTGCTGTTTTTACCACTGCCTTCTTCTGCTGTGCATTAACTCGTCAGCCATAGGCGGCGCGTTAGCTACTACTTTACTTAAACAATGCGTTAGCACATGGTGGGCCTTCGGACTCATCGGACTCAGGAGCCTACGGGTTTTACCAAGGTAGTTCACCCCCAACGAAGCAAGCAGCTAGAACACAGTAAGTCTGGGGCAAGTGCTCGCTTTATTCACTTATATAATAAGGAAAGCCCCTTAATTTATTAGTACGTACCATTTACACCAAGATTCAGCACCAAAGCAAGCGAAGGCATCGGTAGTTGGTTCACCACCACCAACAAAGGTAGCTAGAACACAGGCAGAGGCAATAGAGGCGGTTGAAGTAGCACCAATAGCAAAGGTATTCGGAACACAGGCAGAGGCACCACCAGTAGCGTTGATAGCAGCGGGAAAGATAGGGGAGGAAAAGGCAGTTGATCTCATTGCCCGTGAACATGAACCAGTAACAGATCCAAATCCATAGTCATTTCGATAGCCATCCCCTCGTCTATATAAAGATCCAACAGCATCTGAGCAAGCAGCATCAGTGACTGTTCCGCCCGTTTAAGCAATTTCTTCAGAACCTGAACCCATTGATCCATATCCGGTTAGAGATTGAGTTAGAGGTACTATTTACTTTGTTGACCGATTGAAAGCACCATAGGCATAGGGAGTAGGAGGAAAGACAGAAGCCATTGCATTTGACCAAGTTAACTAAGTTCCAGTAAATGAACCAGCAGCAGTGGAGGAAGAACCTATTGATAAAGTTCCACCAGCACCTCGCTCAGTTCCAAATACTGTTGTTGGAGATCGAGCAGACCCCTAATAAGTGGCCCACATTGATATCGAGACAAAGACCCAGCGCTAGGTGACCTTGATGACCTAGAAGAAGTTGATCCCGCAAAGGAAAAAGCAACAGTCTCCTCCGCAGTTGACCTAGTTTATCCACCCGTTGAAGAGTCCCCGGTCGTGAATTCAGTTGGATCCATTGAACCATAAGTGGCAAAGCGAGATCCAGTCACAACGCTAGTTTCATCTCCTAAGAAGCAGAGCCGATTGAGGGAAGAAGTCTCCTGAAAGGAAGGTCTTATCTGATAAGCAGAACCAATTTTAGGGGAATAAATATAGGGTCCTTAAAGGTATTTCTTCCCCTCTAAAGAGTGAGCATAGCGAAAGACTTCGTTACAGTAAGGCGCCAAGGAAGGCGTAAGCCCTAGGTGTACTTCGAGAAATAAGGCCGGGCCACCCACCCAGCCAGTAAAGTCCTGGCAATTGTTTGAGGGAAGATAATAGTTAGTATCCTGGCCCTTTATTTCTTCCCTCAAGGCCCTGGTCTTCGGTCGGTAAGGTCCTGAAAGGTCTGGCCTTATAGATGGAAGGTCAGGTATCTTCCCTGAGCTAGAACTAGAAGGTAAGGTATCTTACCCGAGCAGGCTCTCCTGGACCCTCTACCTACAAGCAAGGAAAGCATCCCCTATATCACACCACCACCTTTCGAGAACTCCTTACAACAACTATTCACAAGCACTAACTATTCACAACGGATATGTTCTTTCCTGCAGGCATAGCTATTTATTAGGTGCCTCATCTGGTGCATCATCATATTATAATAGGAATCCGGATATCGGTGAAGAAAAGAAAATCTAGTAGAGGATGCGAAAGCACGCTCGACTGTAAGGAGAGGAAAAGGCACCCCCACTATAAGATAAGGTCCTTAAAGGCCAACCCAGCGGGTTCAAATTAGCAGGAAGATATGAAATTGGAGTGATGGTCAATTTTTGAGGGGGATAAATATAGGAGAAGATATGGTCAACCCAGTAAGTAAGATCCTGGCCTTTTATTCCTATTATTTCCTTGGCCCCTCAAAGAGCATAGCGAAGCGTTGGTTGGGATAACCTCCTATTCGAAACTGATTTTGTTCCTCTCCTGACCCACCCAACCGGAATAGATCATATAAGCCGCGGTCGAGTCACTTAACGTACCTTTAGGGTGTTCATAAAGGACTAAAAATCAAGTGTTACTCTCAAGTGTTACTCTTTAGGAACGAAGTAGCTTTCCCGCAGCGGGGAAGGGCAATAAATCTTCTCACGGATCAAGTCGCCTTCGCATCGCCTCTCCCTTATGGTCGAGCGACTACGTTCCTCTCCCTTTTTGGGTCGAGTCACTTAACGTACCTCATGTCGCCTTCTAACGGTTCAAGTCGCATCGCCTCCTGCCCTCCTTGCCCTCCTACTGTCAAGCAAGGGGAACCTTTATTGAGTGGAAGAAGAGGGGCGAGGTATGTTAAGTGACTCTTCTAAAGACCTAAAAAGGGATATATTCTATCTGCTCTGCCTCAGAAGAATAAGCTACCGGTCAATCTTAAGAATATTGGGATTTCCACCTGTCTTATGGGGCAACTTGCATAGATTCCGGGTGCAGCATAGATTCTGGTAACAACCTCCTGAAAGAGGCCCACTAGAGAGTTGTTGTTAAGTTGTGAAAAGAAGCTAATAATCCTATATATAGTAGTACTAAACCATTCTATTAAGGACTCGCATATAGACGTTCCACTTGCTCTAAGACCTAGTTGGATCATTTGGATCTTTGGAAACTATTTGGACTTGACAGCCCGTTATAGAGCTTCTGATTAGAAGAAAACACTATAAAGTGCTTAGGAGTGGCAAGCTCCGGTCCATAACTACCGGTTCATAACTATGAGATTTCAATCTAGATAGAACTTTGCCGAAGAAGGGCTGAGGCTAGTGGGGACTAAGGCAGTCCACCAGTCCAAAGGGCCCCCGAAAACACCAGGGACCGGGGAGGGCCAGCCGTTCCCCATAAGGCAGTCCATGCCACTACCGGATCAGACTAGTCCATACCTACGGCAATAACTTAGGGCTGCTAAGTGCTTGGATTAAGGAAGGCTAGTAAGAGAAAGGTCCGACAGTCCCCCTTTCTTTTCGACAACGTGAGCCGTCCGTTAAGTTGGTTCCATGGAGACATTAGCACTTGGGAAGTAGTGCTGCAGCTTTAGCAGAGATCCAGAGAGAAGCCTCCAGAAGGGAGTGAAACGCAGCACCGGTTGGAAACCCTAACTAAATAATTGTTTCTGTGGCAAGTCAATTGTATAGATAATATTGCATATCTCAGTGTTATGTTCCCAAAATATCCACATATCTATGACAATAATACAAATTATAGCAATATATTATTATATATGATGCACGCATATATAAGTTAGACTTACCTTTTCTACACGTAGTCCGATATTTAGGTGAAATCCATCCATGTTGTGTTGCTGCTGTAAGGAACCCGGATCAATTCGCATATAGTCGTTTCCACTTTCACATATTATATTGTACACATCAAAAACAAAAAGAAACTAGGGGTGGGATTCCACCACTTGCAGCAGATATTATTTCCTAGTTGGCTCCAGTTGTTCATACCATGTTCAGGAACTCCCCATGTGAAGTAACCACTCCCCTAGTTGTGGTGTCAGGAACCGTGTTGTTGTAATGAACCTAAGTGGTATCTTAGATCTCTGAGCATCGGCATATAGTCTTGAACTTGTCCGTAGACACAACACAAATTAACAACTAATCTATAATTATTGGTCTAGAATTGTGGTGGGCTCCCCAACCAAGCTGTGGGCTCTTGAGCTCCTCCCTGGGCTCCCTATCTATGTGTGTGGGCTCATCTCCCTCCATCCAGGAATGCAAGCGGAAGCTGATCCATGTTCAATACATCTGTTATGTGGAAAAATGCGCATATCCAAATGTTAAATCCATTGAAGAAAACAAAGTGTAGCCACATCTTACAATAGAGGCCCCAACAACAACAGCACCATCTTACGGGAAGAGGCCTTCCAACTGAACCATCTGCCAATAGAACACCCATTCACAGCTCACGGCCCAATATGATACAATCTCACACCCATCGATGGTTTCCTATTGTCTTGCTTTTCACCCATTTCTTATTGTCTCTTTTGGAATCGATGTGCGATCTTACTTACGACGGCACCCATTTTGAGAAGTCGCTAAGCCCATTGTTGTATTATAAAATAGATAATGTAATAAAATCCTACTTGGGACCTTCCTTTCATTACACTCTGCTTAAAAAAAGATAATAGATATATATATATATGCCTCTGATTACCTCTTGGGAACTTACACTCTGCCTCATACCTCCTCTTTGTACGCATACTTGGTAACCCCATCATACATGCAGCTCATACTTACTGCCTTTGTACGCATCCTTTTAAAACTACTCCCCTTGGGGCCTTACTTACACTATGCTTTGGGTGGGACTAGCCTTGGAAACTTACTTCAACTCCTTTGGACTATGGAAACCTTTCATCATATCTCCCCTTGGGACCTTACACTTAGCCTTTAGATCCTATGCCTCTAACCTCATCGGAAAAACATCATGCCCCCCCTTGCCTAAATACTCGCCTTAGACCTTGCCTTGTGTGCCGTCCGTTGTGTTGGCGGAAGTTTCACCGGATCCTGTACCCCCATGCCTCAGAACCAGTCTTTGTTCGCCCCCCAAGCCTAGCTCAGCTTGGGGCGAGGTTGCCCTTCTCCCAGATGCTGTTCCTTGAAGCGAAAGGGTAATAAGAGTAATCAGTCTAATACCAAGAGTAATAAGCCTTATTATCCCTTCGGATGCGCTGCTCCCTTCGGAGCTTCTTATCCGATGGTCATTCCCCACAATTGTGCCCCATTCTATAGAAGTACTCACCTGCCCCAGTGACCTTGTTCTATGACTTCTACTGGGGAAATACTCATAACATGGAAAACTGCAGGGCCTTACAAGCCTTGGCAGGGAGGTTTATAAAAACCTCCTTAAAAGTTGAAGAGAGGGCCAATGAGAATCCAAATGGTGTCCATGTTAAAGGAGGAGGTTTCAGAGGAGGTCACAGTGGAGGTAGAGTAATACCTATCAATTGTTATAATTGTGATGAGATAGGACATATCTCAACAAATTGTCCTCTGCCAAGAAGACCAAGATGTGGATACTACAGAGCCACATGGCACGCTACAAAGGAATGCTCTGACCTATTGGAAAAGTGGGAGGCCAGAGCTAGAGAAAGGAATGCTAACCTAGTTAGCTCAGATCCGAGAAAAACCTTGTCCTCGAAGCTACCCGGCAGGACACGATGCCTTTTCACTTCGTTGTACTCAGGGGACTGTACCGTACCATCACTAAGGGAAGACCAATTAGGACCGGTAAGACATGGACCTGTCCTGCCTCATGCCTGAAGGTGAACCTCTATAAGAAGTCAGGAAGGTTTTGGATGGGCTTGGTCCTGGCTGGTCTAACTGGAACTACCAAGAAGGAAGAATAAGGCAGCGGCAAACCTTATTCTTCGTTCTGCCGGCCGGCCGAGATTTAAGTAGATGGCTGAACCCGAGCGGACCCCAGCGTTATAACGGTAAGGTTATGCCCGCCCCTTCGAGTGGTCGAAATGCTAAGCAGTGGGGGGATTTCCCTCCTTCCTTATATATCTGATCTACCTTATCTGACGGGGAGGATAATGGGGAGAAGGACTACTAACCCACCTGAAAGCATTAGCTGACGGGCCGGCCCACTAAGGATGAATGGGATTAATCTATGGTGGGAAGCAGCATTCATTATAGGGACGGCTGGAAACAGAAAGAACGTCTATTAAGAGATATGCCTTAACGTATATTAATAAATAGATTATATAGAAGAAAGGGGAAGTCCTCTAGTAGCCTCTGAGTATACGAAGCCCTTCTTCAGTCATGACTTAGATGCCTTCGGTACCTAGAGATAGTATGAAGAGAATACCTCCCTAAACCAGTAATGACTCAAATGGGGATAGCGTAAAAGCATAAATCTTGAAACTCCACTTAGCTACCGAATTTAGAAGAGTAGTTAGGGGCGTTATTTCAAGTTACGAAAAAGGTACGTCTATTCAGAGCTTTGGGAAAGACTGGGGGGAACTAATAAACAGGGGGGAGGGGTATAACGCTAACGACCTTATCTACTCTCCTATTGTTCTTTTTAGAACCGCAAGAGGAGTTCGTGTCTATGGTGTTGTTCTTCCCCTTAACCTACCTGCCCACCAACCTACCTAAGTTAAGAAGGTAATTACCTTTTAGATAAGATTAGGATCTCTCCTTACCTACCTATGAATCAGTAGTGCCCCTACCAGCCTCACTCACCTACCCCACCTACCTACATTACTTACGATGCATTAGTGTGCCTCCCTTGCTTCAGTCCCTGGGCCCCTCTCCCCCGAAGAAACCGACCCCCACGGCGGTAAGGAGCCATCTACTACTTGCATGCATGCCTGTCTCGAAGAGAATTTCTGTGTCAAGGCGGGGGATGTTATGATCTACAGGACTCAAATCATCGTTCTCCAATAACATAATTCGTCCGCTCCACCAACACACTCAGAGGAGCTGTCTAGTAGCTCAGTGGCGGTCGGCTGTGAACTGCCTACTTGGCTTGGGCTTCAAAATAGGGCTCGCTCATTAGGAGTAGGTAAAACGTTCCCTGTCCTTATACTCTATATATGAATGCAAAATAAAAGATCAAGATAGGCAATTGAAATACTGAAACTCTTGATGTGATGACATTAACAGAAGGTGAACCTCTATTCGCACTATGAAATTGTCCTAAAATATATAAAACTATCCCTTAAAAGACAGTCCTCAGATTTTGTTGGGATAATTATAGCCCTAGCAAGACAATATGCTATTTCCTACTATTTTGAATTATCAGGTAATGTACTATACAGTTTCTAAAAGATGCAGCATTCTCGGGATAGCGTTGATGAGCAACGTATGTCGGTGGCTACTACTGCCCTGCAATGAGATTGACAGGAGGTGAGAATGACTCTCGGGCGTACTTCAAATCAAATTCGATTTCGGCAAGGTTTCCGAGCTCATTGCTTACCCGATTTCTCTTGCTCGATCTGAAGGCGATCTATCTGCTGGCTGCAACCGAACAAACAGGGCAAGTGCTAGGGAAGTAGCCAGTTCTCTTTGCCTGATAGGTTGCCAATAGTTTATAGTCGTTCATTGTTGAGAGCCTGTTGGAATTGCTGGGAGTACTTCTCTCATTGACGAGATCCCCTAGTCATAGTACCCAGTCATAGTCCCTTGTCATAGCCAGCTTGTCATAGCCAATAGACAATAAGCATTAGTCCCTTTCATTAGTCCCCTTTCAGAGACACACTGACAGAACCCACAGAGCTAGCTGGACCCTACGGGGTTGAACATACGGACGGAACTGAGGTTTCTACCTCCATCACACTTACCGATACGGACACAGAGGTCCTACTACACCTCACAGAGAGCACCTCACCATAGGCTGACTCACACATGGAGATACTCTCACAGAAGACACGTAGAAGTTACACGATGATTACTCATTGATGACGCCTAGAGGAGTGAGTGAGGAGTATTCATTGAGCTACAACGTAGAGCTACGCATAACGCGCATATACACACAGATTCCCAGGAAGTACTTGACACTCATAGCCCTAGTCGATAAGGAGTGAAGTCTTAGTCGATAGTCGTAGTAACCCGTTAGACGTATGACTATAAGTGCAGCATGAAGTATACTCACATGGGAAATGGAAAGAAGAGTCTGTGCAGCAAGGAAGGGGACTAGTTTCTAAATAAAATAATGGAGACTTAAGGCTTCTATTACGCTTTCACTATATGGAACTCTAAGGCTTTCACTTTCTATGGCTTAAGGCAGTAGAGCTAGTAGTTATTCTTGCTAATAGTACTAATTGGAATACGTAAGCTAGTGTAGAGCTAGTAGTAAGGCTCGTAAGAGGCAAGACCTTAAAGCAAGTTACTAAGACTAGAGCTAGAGCTACAGACTAAAGCGTCTCTAAGGCTCTATAAGGCAGTCCATGCAGCTAATGCAATGACAGAAGCTAGTGTATCTAGAGCTTATTGACGTTGGGCTACTCGGCTTGGGCTCATGGACTGCTCAACTGGGATACTCCGCTTTGCTACCAGGCTGGGCTGGGGGCTGGGCCGGAGAGATAGAGATTGAGTCGATTGATTGCCAACATATTGGCTGTGGGGCTAGTGGGAGCAAAAGGGTTAGTAGGAGCATAAGGGCTAGTGGGGGCATGGGTTGCAGTAACATGGGTAGTTACATTGAGGGAAGAAAATAGGCTAAGCACTACCGATATTTGGAACTATTGACCTAACAAACTACTTCATTCAGTAGTTGGGCTAAAATATACGTAGACTTTGAGAGAGTTGTGTCTTCTCTCATCTCTCTAGTTACTTTATTATACGTAATTACGTATATAATAGCAGAAAGGCATAATTACATATATAATTCATAACCAACGGATAGAAAGTCGAGGGGAAAGCGCTCTGCACCCTGTCGCATTCAGTAGCGCGACCTGCACGAATGGTGTAACGACTGCCCCGCTCAAAGTCCTTCGTGATTGATCGATTGATGGGAATAAATATGAGTACCTTTCCCGTAGCGGTTATCCCCCGTAGCTTCTTCCCGTACCGGTGGATGTGGCATGTGTTGAAGAGAAAGACAGGCCATCCGAAGGTCAGTGTTCTTTTCTTCCTCACCTTCCTACCTCAGGTGAGCCATTCTTCCTTATGATTTTTATGTAAAGACTCTCTTGATGTCTCTGAATTCTTCGCTCACTCTCTATATTTGCTCGAGAACCACAGTGGCAAAAGGTGATATAGGGCAGTCGAAGTGGTTGTTCGACCGTTTAGCCGACTAGCCTGGTATATCAAAAGAGTATATCCCTTCGAGCCACCCCGTGAGAGGACATGTGCTTTCCTAAACGGGTGCGAATGGGGTAGTAGCGATGTTTCGTTCTTTCATCTACTTGAATGAATTCGGCACTCCAGCGGTACTCCCAAGGCGGAATAGACTCTAGTGGCCTATCGGAAATCAATCCTAAAGGGCGAAGACCCCTAGATGGGTCAAGACGCTAACGCCGAGGAGAAATAGCAGGGAAGAGCCCGTGAGGCCGGCCACGTGTGTTTCAAATATTGACAGACCGTCCGATGATAGGTCATGATTTTATTCCTTGCTGTGAGGTTTCCTTAAGTTTTCTTACTTGCTGGCATTGCAAAGCAAATAAATTCTCTATCCAAGAGAGTCTCGGTGAATTTTCTGGTGTGCCTTCGGGAAAGGCAAGTGAGCAGCCAATGGAGAACCCGAAAGCCTCCGGAGAGAGGAGAGGCCAATGGATTTCGATTCGATAATAGGTACTTACGTACTGACCTGATAAAGTGTCTGGATTCTTTTGTCCTTGGGGAAATCCTTCGGGGACTCCAGGGACTAAGAGATACATGACGATCCTCTCCTGAAGATACCTCGGTGCATGATATGTGTTCTGATTGTGGGGTAAGCCTGACTTACCTGATGCAGCTTCCTTGTGACCTTTACCTGACGTAGCAGGAAAGGAGGTGGGCAGGGGGTTGCATGATCTGTGCTTCAGAACGGGGATGACACGCTGATCATACCTGATGCACCGACCAAAGCCCAAACTGCTTAAGGGGGAACAGGAATGAGCTCCGTGATGGACTAGGTCCAGGATATACGCGCCCTCTCCGGGCTCAGGCCAATGGGAAATCCAGGTAATCTTGTCCATCAGTTCCCTTTTATGACGGCTTTTTGCGCAGGGGAGGAGTACCTCGTAGGGTAGGGATCTTTTTTTATGTGAGTATGCTATATTGCATATAACTTTGAGGCTTAGTAGTTTATTATAGCTGGTTATTAGTCGGCGACCGGCTGGACTTATCCCTCGTGAATAGATGTCTCAGCCCACCAGTCCATGCTGCCAGCCATCCATCGCAATCTATGCTTCCGAGGCGATCCTTTCAACCAATCAACCAACCGATGGTGGAATTAATTCTACCTACAAGCGGGGGATAGAATGCAATCAATGGAATGGATTGGAATGCAATGAGAGGACATCTACAACCATCAGAGGGAAGGGACGAAGGGTGGAGAGCATCTACTACCACTGATACCACTGAGAGATAGGACATATACTAATGAACTAATGGGGGTGATAAACATATTCTACCAGGGAAGGATGATACGATTGATACTACCGGCGAGGGATAGAGGTTTATACAGCTACGGTAGTGGGGTGTCTTGATGCTTGGCAAGGTAAGAGCGCTAGGAGACTTCATTCAAATAACGAATGCATGGAATGAATATGGGATGTAAAGTGCGCCTGGGGCTAATCAAGTTATAATAGTGGAGAAATTCGTATTAAGCGCGCCAAGAGAAGTTGTTTAAAAAGCTTCAAATGCTGAATGCGAATAAAGTGCGCCTAGGACTAATCAACCAAGAATAGGGGCGGAAATGAAGATTAACCGCGCTAAGACTAACTAGAATTAAAATACCAAATGCTACCAAATGCGTATAAAGTGCGCCTAGGGCTAATAAGTTTAGAATAGGGGAGTGTTCAGTCTGTCCTATTAGTGAGAGAGACCCGGATTACTTCTATGGTGACGAGGCGGTGAAAGAGCAGCTATCTAGGGAAAAGAGGTAGGGAAGAGACCCTAATTACTGCAATTATGATGGGGCAGTTCATAGGCAGTCATCAAGGAGAGAGGGGAAGGGGAAGACCTTGATCTGGTGTCGGTGAATGCGACATTCCAGGGACAGTCATGAAGGGGGATAGCTTGGGAAGAGACCCTAATTCCTGCCATTGGGGTGGGGCAGTTCTGGAGCAACTCTAGAGGGGAGATGCCTTTGGAGCGAGGCTAGCCCAGTAACCACCAATATCCTTTCTCTAGTGTAAGTGAGCTTCACACCCTGAACCAAGACCGATGGCCACCATCCTGATATCCAATCAGTTACGGTGTCTGGCCTTTCCTCCACGGTGTATGTCGTATTGTCCTTCACATTGTGATGTCCTTTTCTTTCAGTCACATTGTTACGTCGTATTGTCCTTTCCCCCGCCCTGACCAATCAAAATATCCACTAGGCAAGGAAAGCACCCAACTGTATGGAAGGAAAGAACCCACCCCGGCAAGTAATTTCACCCACCCCAAGCCAGCCGTTAAAGTGAAACCAGCCACCCAGTAAAGAAAAACATCTATCCCATCCAGTAGAGAATATAGTTTAACCCACTCAGGAAAGCCAGCCAGTCAATAATTGAGGGAAGAAAAGAGTCTAAGTATAAAGCTGGGACGGGCGAAGATGCTATTGGTGGTGCTAGTGCTTATAGGTCAACGGGCTAAGCTGCAGTAGATGCGCCTGAGACTGGGTATGTATCTGGATAATAAACCTCACTAGTATATTCTAAAGCAGCAGTTCGAGATCGAGAGCTCGCCTATAGAAAGAAGGAAGCACCAGCAGCATCAGCAGCACCTACGACACTAGCAGATCGAGATCCAGAAGCAGAGCCTTAAGCAGCTAAATAAGCCAGCCAAGCCAATAAGGAAGGCACGCAATCTATAATCTCTCCGTCCTTTACTTTATTGGAGGGAGCCCTTCGACATTTTCATTATGATGTTCGGTATTGGGGCTTCTTCACAATAGGAGGTCTGTCTGTAGATGCGGAAGAATCAGTTATGCCCATAGCGGAAGCACCAGATTCCGAAGCAGCAGTAGTGGTGTCTCAGTAAGTGGAGTCGCAATGAATTCATAGAGGAAGTGAAACACCATAATGAGGAAATCAGCCAACACCAAATAAGACCAATGAATAGCAGGCAGATAAGAACCAAACGAGATCTCGGGAGTTTGGGATGAGAATACGGAAAATTCCATGGGTTGAGAGATCGATCATTGTGGTGAGTTTGTCGTCGGTTGTGGTGAGTGACCGGGGTTACTCTTATCCCAGCGGGGTTTATATAAGTATGCTTGGGTCGGGCGGGGTCAAGCTCGGATTCGAACCATGAAACCACCCCTTTTTGCCCCATAAAATATATGTCTTCTATTTATGGAGTGAATTTCTCCTTTATATATAGCGATCCCCAGCGGTGGCAGAGTGGCTGGCTGGCAAGGGTGGTTCTTTCCTTCAGGGTCACGAGGCAGGCTCTGCTTGGTAAGAGATGACCAGGACCTTATCCAACCAAGAAGAGGACTTACGGCCGCCTTTCAGGACACTCTAATTTATTCCCGTCGAAGAGCTCGGGTAAGTGACTTTTAATTGGTCGGTCGTTTAAGCCCCCTTAATGCCGGAGCGAAGAATAAGGCGGCATTTATGGAGGGATGGTGGTAGGTAACTGAAAGTGAATTGACAATGTTAAGGGAGAGGGTCTGAGACAATAAGGGGAATTGTAAGGCATTGATGCTCAAGCATGGATGGTAAGGCAGGCATTGATGGTATTAGACGCAGTCAAAGAGCGACCGAACTCCCCTTGGGATATTTCCTTTTTATCCGCATTGGGCAAGCAAGCAGATCCTTTTTGTGCTCTCACTCAGTCCCCTACCTTCGCTGCCGCTTTCTCTTACCCTTCCCCGACGATGAACGCACGCCTTCTGTCTGGTGGACCGGCGTGCTCCCACTCGCCGCCCAGACAGACCTTCTCTTCTTCACTCTCTGAACCCACGTCCACGGACTTGAAAGTCCTACCAATTTCCTCTCCATGTTATAGATTTCAATCCACTCCTCCACCCACATAGTAAGTCACCATAATGATACAATAACGACGTCCATCTCATGGCACCAGTTGATTTATTTCACAGGACCCATCCAACACACCGGAATTTGAACCTTTCACACTTACCTTACCAGTTCCACTATCAATGATTTCCCAAGATTAAGTTCATGGTTTCTTCCTTTTTTTCTTTCCTTCGCACGCAAAGGGGGGTTTTGGCTCGCAACCCGAATGTTTGAACCAAGGTGCAGGGACCCGAGGCTTAAGTCGGGCGAAGCAATTAATTAAGCTATACATAAAGGGAGTGGTAAAGAAAGACCACCCGGTTAGGGAAGAGAGTTAGCTCTACCTGATTGATATAGGGAGGGAGAACTTGCTCTTTATAGACGAATTTTAGACGCTTTTTAGTAACTGGAAAGTGCTCTTTCTTGAACCATTCCCTTACCTCTTTTTCCCCTAGATTCTTTTAGGTGTTTCCCTTACCTCTTCCATCTTGATATCTCTAGTTACCGAATCAGGCTGGCAAGCAGGCGTGGGTATAGCGAGCGGGACCCTGTATTTATTCCCTCAAGCGACCATTAGTTTAGGTTCAAAGCCCGATGCTCCACCAACTGCCCTTAAACCCCACAATAGCAAGCAGCAGTAGATCAACGCTTCTTGTGGGAGAGGAGGTAGGCGGGGTCCTTGTCTTCCCCTAAAACCCTACGTAGAAAACCTCCAACAGCCCCCACCCAATTGAAGTGATTGCTGTCGCTTTCAACCACCCGGAAAGAAACTCTGCCGAACTGCGTGAGGGGAAGGAACAACCTTTCCCGAACGGACAGACAGTGAGGGGGACCGCCCGAGCGTAGCATAGGGGCAAGCTATGTTTTCTACGTAATCTCTTTCTTTCCATGGCTTGAGTGATCCCTAACCAACCCTCCCTGAAGGAAGGGGTGAATGGAATGAGGGGAAGGAAGGGAAAGGTTCTAACTTATTCGCTCGGGCCCGGGTCGTTTACTTCACTTTGTTCGTTTATGCTTTTTCATTGGCTGGCTAAATAAGGCGGCTAAATCTTCCTCCTCCTATCTCTGTTCATGTGGGGAGCCTTTTTCAGTGAGGCCCCCATGAGAACTACTAAAGTCGATCCTGAGTTAGCGAGTAAAGGCACAACCAACAGCTCTCTCTTTATGTTACACTTCGCTAACGAACTAAGTAAAGTTATATAACCCTCCACTTCGTTAATAGGGGGAAGGGTAACCATCCATAAAGTCTCTCTTTGAGCAGGGAGGGACCCGTTTTGGCGTATGTATATATATATATATATATCGACGGAGGTGCACGGAACTAGTGAGTGGTTCAACGAAAGGGACCCAGTGAACTCAGTAAGTTCGGAACCTCAGCCCAGGCAATATTAGTATAGTGAATCGGATCTTACCTCAGCATGCATTAAGGGTGGGTATGAGATTGCCCTGTCCGGCCGTCCGGGTGAGATTCTTTCATCCCAATCCTGCACCTGGTGAAGGTGGGTGGCTCTGGCTGGGGTCGGGTATGGTGTATAAGTAGTAGAGAGTGACGAATCATTGAATAATAGTTCAGGGTGGGTGCATATCCTTACCTGAGCAGAGCTCAGGGTTGCCCCTTTTAGTGGGTAACCCGAGCGAGCTTCCCCTTTTCCTTCTCTTCATTCAAGGATAATATTTTATATATTCACTTACGTTTCCTATGATGATGCCCTTACCATTCTAGCTACTTTCGCTCCTGCTAGCTACCTTGCCTACGTTGCCTATGTTCTAGCTGATAATGGTGGGACAACAACTGGTTTTCTACTCTAGTCACTGGGTAAACTCCAACTGGTTCATCGACCGGATCTCCTGGTGGCTAAGGATCTGTATTTGCATATTCTCTCTTATATCATTTCATATCCTGCCCCCGTAGCTACTCCCTCTGCTGATGGTGGATCAATAATGGGCACTTATTCCGGGTCAACAACGAGGTCGACTGGTTCTTAAATTGGTGGCTCTTGAACTAAGGGCTTTGGCTTTGCTTCCATCCCTGCTTCCGCTACTGGTGGATCTCGATCTCAATCGCGAACAGGAACTAGGGATTCAAAAACTCAATCTTCCTCTGCAACTTGAGGATCTGCCCTAGCTTCCGCTCTACCTGGCTCTAGTGCTAGTGGTTCTGGGTAAATCAGATCAATGAGGTCTACCGGCACGGGATATAGATGATATCATCGATAGACACCGAAACCACGGGACCGGCAGAGAGAGATATCAGCACTGTAAACTTACCACGGAGGATGGATGGTCCTCAAAATCTCAGGAGCCTCCTACAGAGATTGGAGAAGGTGAAACGCTTGCTGTCCTAAATTATGATTTGAAATTGAAAGAAAAATCAGATTCGAATCAACAAGGTTCCAATCAAATAACATAGTCCTCATTACCTTCAAGTTCAGCCAGGAAGCTTAGATGTATTACTTAGACATTACAGGATGCACATGAAGAAGTGGGAGCACCAATGGATACTTTCAGGTGAGTCATCCACCTAGAACGTTTCCTACTTAAGGAAGGCAACAGAGAACATATCTGGTGGGATGATTTATGGTGGGTAGTAGTGGATATTTTTCATGTAAATGAATGTGTGTTAGTGTGAGTTTCTGGGTGAGTGTGTGAGTGTATGTGTGTTAGTGAAGGTACAGATTGGTATCGTTGGTATTTCAATAGTTAGGAGAGTGTGTTTCACTGGTCAAAGGAATTAAGGCAACGAATGTTAAGGAATTAAGGCAACAACTGAACTGATGGAGACATATTTATTATACTTGAAGGGATACTGATACTTTAAGAGTGTTCGTGTTTCAGAGGGATTTGAACTATTTTGCAGAGTGTGGTTCAGAGTTACTGAAGAATGCCTAACTTTTAACGATCATTAGTCGGAACAGGGCTTTGGTCAAGGGCCGACCTGGTCAACACTAAGAATCCCCGGGAAGAAGGCTTTAGCGAGGGGGATCATCAAAGCTTTCACCCCATTACTCGGGGGCCCTGCTCAGCAGTATAATCTCTCTGTCTTTTCTCCGGGCGCCACAGGCCCCCTTCAAATCGATCTTTTTCCGTCTGGTTTCTTAGCCCACCTATGCGTATTTGTTCTCCAACCAAAGCGTACTTGCCTCCTACCCTCACCAAGGCCTGTATTGCCCTCTACACCAAGTGCTAT
>Ga0224573_1000018_pt1 | contig 22336 bp, 7 predicted proteins | sample CRU1metagenome_FD_189088 | JGI IMG/M metagenome (GOLD analysis project Ga0224573, IMG submission 189088) | Spruce roots microbial communities from Bohemian Forest, Czech Republic - CRU1 | ecosystem: Host-associated > Plants > Roots > Unclassified | place: Czech Republic: South Bohemian Region... | reverse complement strand
TCTCAGGTTGAACTGAACTTATTCAATGGATTGTGGGTCAGTCAAGTAACGAGGAATGCCAGTAGGAGTTTCCGTCCCTGCTGTCCGTAGTGAACGTGAACCTTGAAAGCAGTCTAGGAGCGAATTCGGTAGGAGCTGCTTGCCCAGTCAGAAAGCTAGGCTCCGTCGAAGGAGAAAGATCGAATCTCAGGCCAATAAGCTACGAAACGAATTAGACAATGGGTGATGCGAATCCTTCTCAATAGAAATTATATATGAATTGGTCCGGTCAAGTAAAGAAATGAAATGCTCCAGTCAAGCGGGAAAGGAATGCTTTAGTTAAGGAAAGCTTCTACGCCCGAAAAGCATTCTTCATCGACAGTGGAGTGGGCACGAGTCTAGTCAGCGAAGGAGAAGGGGAGGAACGCGACAAAGCAGATCTGGACTTGAGTTCAGAAGTTCCGTCGATGTAGGCGGCGAAGAGCAAGAAAGAAGACACATTTCTAATAAAATACGTAATTAGAAAGGTGAAGCCGCTAAAGGGGTGTGAAAAGGAATGAGAGATGTTAGGCGGGGCGAGAAAGAGTCTCAAGATAGATTTTCCATCGATGAGTCAAGCTCAAGATCTCATTAAGGGGGTGCTCCCGTGCCTTCCTCAGGGAAGGGGCGATATACTGATCTATTGGGGAATGAATAGGCCACTTCTTATCTTTGCTTTTAGGCCGGTTGAAGTCCAATCCGTCTGAGTAGCTCACGTCAGGAATTGTTCTAGTTAGCAAGCTAGTAATTGAATAAGCAAGGCTCAAGGCAAATAAAGAAAAGAAGTTCCAATTCCTCTTCTCAAAGCGAGCAAGGGCTTGCACGGTAAGAAAGATAGGTTTAGTCAAGCCGAGAAAGAGTCTCAAGTACGGAAAGCGAGTACGAGAAATAAAATCTCCATTTCTACAGCAAGGAGAGAATAAGCCCTGATCTTCCATTTCATAAGAAAGGATCAATGCAAGTCGTAGTTCCGTAACTCAATGAAAGTCGTAGTTCGTTCCATAAGCATTGGAGTCGTGCCTGAATCCTTTGAAAAGCTTCTATCCGACAGTACCCGCCTGTGGTCTACTCAAAGGTTGCCCGAGGATAGTTAGATTGATTCAAAGCTTGCAAGGGACTAAAGATCTATTTCAGAAGGGAATGGGATAGGCCAGGCGGAAATACAGAATTAGAATATCCGGAAGTGGGGGTTGAACAGATGGGTCAGATGGCATTGAAAGAGGATGGGCTTTCTACTTTCTCGAAGGCTCGGGAGCAATTGAATATTCATGTGCTCAAGAAGCAGTCTTTTAGGCCCAGGTAGCTTGCTTGGAATCTCAGTCAAGCATATTCGCAATCCTTGGGCAAAGAGGTAGTTGACTACTCGACCAAAGAAAGACCGTCAAATGGGGCTTATATACGCAACCCACCTTCTCATCTCTCATTCCTTTTCTAACCTACGGCACTGAACGTCAACCCCTCTGATAGAAAGTCAATGAGCGCGGTGCAACAAAGCTTCTAGTTTCGGTATCTCTCCCGTGGGTATACCCTTCAATAGTGAGTATCTCTCTCGTGAAGTAAGAATTTCTAATATGAGCTGAATCCACTACTGGAAAGGCAGGAGGGCGAAGACGAAGTAGGGTTGAGTCTCAGGAAGCGTTTAGGCCGGGTTCGAAGCATTCTTCAAAGACAGGTACAGTAGCAACTTCAGTATCAGGGGAATAAAATGGATAATCAAACTGCTAAGGTGAGTTTACTCTCCCTTTAGAAGATGGAAGTTGACTTACAAAGAAAAAGGTAAGCGTTGGTATAATATTTTTCAGTCTCAGTTCTTTCTTTAGTCAGGGAATTAGCTTTTTGCTCAAGGGAAGGATCTATGTAATAAGAGTTTAATAAGGATTCTTCTAAGCGCTGGAGTCCGAAGGGTCCGAAGGAGTGGTATCAAGCCTGCTCGTAGCTCACCCGTAACCCGTAAAGTAGGCAATCTGTAATATTGTTGAGGAGCCTGTTACCCCATCCGAAGAGGAGAATCTCTAATAAGCTTTCTTCGAAGCCCAAGTGAAAAGACAGCTCGCTCAGTCGAACCGAACTTCGAATCCAATAAATCCAATGTATCATAGAAGGATAAGCTGTGAGCTAGGGTAATATGGAATATTAGAACGGGTTATAGGTTCAGCAAGGACAGGTTAGAATGGTAATATAGATAGGTAGTTTGCTCACGAGCTGCAATCAATAGAAAGGGATCCACCCTCAATAGAAGAGGATCGGACCCGGAATCAAGGATCAAGTCCCAATCAATGGAAGAAGTGGACTCTCTCCGACCTGCGAGCCATGAAACAGAATCGATTGAATACGTGGAGTTCAGAAGTGGAAATCAATTAGTGGCATGAGAAGAAGTAGGGACGGGACTGAGGGAAGTCATTCCAGGCAAGAGAGCCAATCAGGGAAATCCTCCCGGTAGAAGCGAATAGACAGAAGTAGGAAAGAAAGACGGAAAATATCTTAAGAAAGATCAGAAGGCGAGATAGCAGTGTTCATTCAGGCAGGGGTTTCTACGAAAGACCCGATTGCTGACTCTTCTAGTGTTCACCACGGGGATTTCACAGAAGGGGAAGAGGAGATGAAGATTGGGGTTCACCAGGCAAGAACAAGAGGTCCGTAGTGTGACAGGCTAGGTACGCCGCTCACCTGTATCAGTTATGGGGGTAGAAACTGAAAGATTAGAAAAGGGATTAGACGCAGAAGAATAATCTTATGCTGGGCACGGTCCTATTGATGTTTATTCAATTGAAAAGCGGGCTACCCAATATAGTTATAAAAAAAACTCCTCTCCAGGAAGGCGAAGGTGGGTTCAGGAGTGAAAGGTAAGCGAAGCGTACATGAAATATCGTCAAAATGGCATAACTATCTCTTTCTCTTTACTAGGAGCTGCTTGCCCAGTCAGAAAGCTAGGATCACGGTCTCTGTCCACTCTAAGGAAGCCCCGTCTCAGGCGAAGGTTGCTCTGTATTCTCTTCTTTCATAGAGCCTCTCTCCGTGGAGGAATGAATGAAGGTAACTAAGCGCAAGGAATGAATGAGCTCATCTCGTTAAGAATGAGGAGCGAATGATCAAATCAAGTTCCAATCTCAGTCTAAGTTACCCAAGATCCGGTAAATATAGGAGGAATTTATAAGATAGGTACGTTGTCAGCGAGGGTTATATGGAATATTACTTTAAATAGGCGATCAATTCCATGTGAAATGAAAGGGGCAAGCCCCGGCTCAGTCGTCGAAGGGATAATGTAATTATGTTCTTTTATCCCCTGTTCTAGGCGCAATTCGTGGGCAAAGGCGTAGAGCTCAACAAAGACAGTCTCGGCTCAAAAGAAAGTAAGAGCAAAAAAAAAAAGATTGAATATGAGTAGGAAGAAGTGGTGAAAGGCATCATCCGCAGGCAAGGCAGAGGCGAGCACGAGGAGATGTAGATCGGAATAAGTAATCCACCATCGTACCGTACAGTTTCGGAAAGGAATAGGCTTTCTACTAGCTATATTGATAGAAGAGGTAGTGAATCTTACCTGTAGTTAGGCGAGAAAGGACGTCCAACATTAGGGGTCGGAATCGTCTTTAGTACTCCCGAAGGCAACATGATCCCGCATTCCTTCACTTTGTCGGAGTCATGTTCCAACAACGTGTCAGAATACACGGCGCTGATTATGGGAATGGAACTAGCTCGTAACATCGAAGTACATCAACTGGAAGTTCGAGGTGATTTAAAGTTGGTAATTAACCAAATGAACGGCGTCTATGAAGTTAGAAAACCAGATATCTTACCCTTTCATACAGCAGCGAGCGAATTAGCACGCACCTTCGCATATTTCAACATTGAACATGTGCCAAGGGGACAGAACACAAAGGCAGACGCCCTAGCCAGTCTCGCAGCTTCTCTGTCTTTACCAGAAGGAGAATCCATGACGGTTACGGTCTATGAGAAAAGAATCCTGCCACCACTCAACACCTATGAAGTAGGCTAAACAACTAACAAAGCAAGCATTGAAGGACGCTCACCGAGTCCTTCTTTCAAAGGAAGCTCTCGCGGAGGGCTCTTCGTATGTCCATCCTCTCCTCCGCCATTTCGGGTTAAGAAGATGTGAAAGCGCCTTTCTCTCTATAAGAAAGGAAGACTGCGCGACAGCAAAAAAAAAGCTCCTACCGCGCCAGAGATTACTTGAAATTAGATCCTTCTTAATATGGTCATGAATAGGTTTGCTCTTATCCGATCCGAATATTATTTTCAAATGAATGAAGGTATAAATGGACAGCAACTGACCGACCAAAGGGGTGAGTGAGTTTCACTTATAGATGTAATTACGCTTTAGCAGCCGAGGATGCGCAAGCAAGCTCGACCAACGGGAGAGGATGCGCAAGCAAGCTCGACTGTAAGGAGAGGGTGAGGCAGCGAACTCTCGACCAACGGGAGAGGAAATAACTCGATGTAATTACGTATATAATACATTGACTTTGGTCGCTCACCGATGGGTGATTCGTTCCTCTCCCTATTGACAAGAGGTGGTTGGTCGCCGATAGACAGTATCATTTACATTCAAGGAGCTCTGTCTGAACTAGCTGAACTAGATGGTCTTCCCAACGAGAGTTAGTCCACCCACCCAACGAATGGTTTTCCAAGAGGTCCCCTCCTTCGAACGATTAGTTACGGTAACGATTAGTTAAAGAGCAGTCTTCTCCTCATTATCTATTCTGTACCAATCTGTACCAATCTGTACCAATCTGTATCAGTATTTTTTATTTATAATATCCCTTAAAGCTTAAGATATGGTAAAAGGGCTTAGGTCGTGCGTCGTCGTGCGTCTAGGCTCAGAGTCGTGCGTAGTCGTACGTCTAGGCTTCGGAAGAAAGATATCGATTTGCTTCGGAAGAAAGATATTTAGTTGCTAATGCCCCTGTAGATCGAGTTGCTAAAGTAGATCGACCCAGGTAGGAAAGTAGCTAGTCTCCAGTTTCTAGTCTCCAGTAGCTAGTCTCCCCGGAAAGTAGTTTGTTAGAACGTATGTCTCCCTGTCTCCCTGTCTCCATCTGAAAGTAGATGGGTTTCTTCTTTCTCAAATTTGTATCTTAGTATTGCGACCGACCTCGTGACCCCGTATCCTCGTTACCCCAGGAAGACTGCCACGCTGTAGATCGAGTTGCTTCGGTCAGCTAAGGTCTTCGATCAGCTAAGGAAGTCGGTCGTAAAGCTAAGGTATTCGGTCAGCTTTCGTATGGTTATCGGGCTCAGGAAATATATTTATTATCGGCCATCCCGATAAGTAGAAGTGGGCAGGGCTATATGGGCTAACAGGGCTTAGGAATGGTTAAAGGGCTAAATGGGCCATCCCGGTCAATGGGTTATTTCTTAACTATTTATTTAATTACCCGCTCAGATTCGATTCATGGATAATATCCCTCACTAGATTTCTAATATCCCAGTAGCCTGCCTTCCTAACTAGCAGGAAATAGATTGATTATCCGTGGGCCTGCCTTCCTGACTTCATTCTTCGGCCTGCCTGCTTTATCCATTCCAAGAAGCCTGCCTGCCTACTAATATATTCGGCCTGCCTGACTAGAGATTCATTTACATTCAAGGAGCACTGACCACTGCTCTTCCTTGGTGGAGCTACTGCCCGTATACTTCTTTTTTTGCCAGAGCCTGCCGGTTTCGTATCCATAAGATTCAGTTATCGATCGATATTCAGATCCCATTGATCCATCAGCGACAGAGGAAGCGCTTGAAGTTGACCTATAACCACCAACAGGATAGGAGGAGGCAGAGCGCCTTGTTTACCCTTCCATAGAACCTATTCGATATCGAGAGCCTATAGATTCATATTCTAGGTTGAAGCACCACCTATAAATGTACGGGTACATATTGGCATATGTAGACAAATATGCTCTGACTGGCGATGGTTCACCAAAAGAGGTATCTTCGCCTGGCTATTCGCATGATGATGGTTTGCCAACTGTTGTTTCCCCGTCCGCTGGTCTTGGATTCGCCTACGGTAGCTGCTTTGGCAGTGTATGATTCGCCAGAGGTGGACGATTGGCCTACAGGACGAGCTTTGGATGGACTTGGCCGGAGCGCGGTACGATTGATGTCCTAAGTTATGGCGCTTATTAGTTATGGGGGCTTATTAGTCTTCTATAGAATGCAATTCTCCAGTATACCCCGCTGTATAGGAAACAACAGAAGATACAAAGGCGGCTTTCCTTCACTCTGTTCCCACTCCAGTCCCTGCTTCCCTTCGTCCGGTTTGAGATCGAGCAGTTACAGGTGCATTTTACTCAGTCGTAGATTTTGTTTCATCAGTTATAGGTCAACTTGATGTTGTTGAAGAATCCGTTTACCTAGACATCAGCCAACCACTCGCCGACTACTGACTCTTACAATCACACCCCTTAGCATAGAGTCTTGGTCCATCCGAAGCATCGAGCCTCATACGTGAGTGGACCCGCAAACGTGTCTATTTGTATAATGGTACCCAACGATGCTAATCCTAAGGCGCCTTACGATGCTCATCCGAAGGTGGCTGGGCGATGCTCTTGTCTTATCCATATTAGGTATACCGATAGATATAAGTCTAGTGATATAGGCGATAATATCTATGTTTATAGTGATATCTAGTTATGCCAGATATGGTGGATACTAGTCTATAGGATTAGGCTAATAATTATATTAGGCACTAACCTAGACTATAATACTGTGTACTGGAAGTAGATCGATATGCCTGGTAACTATGCCTGGTAACCTTGTAGATATAAGTATCCATATTATATAATATAAATTAGTAGAGTAATAGACTAATTATACCTATATAGTCTCTAAGGGTACTACCTGGTCAGCTCATAACCTATAGTTGCTGTGTTCCGCTCAAAGGGAATGATATATAATATATGAAGAGTAAGCTGTGTTCTCCTGGGGTCTGTGTGAAGAGGAAGATGCTATGTTGGTAAGAGTAAGATGTTTGTGTATCCTGTGTCAATGTACATGCTGGTATAAGACCCAAGGTGAGTGTGTTGGGTAATAGGTACGTATCGCTATCTCCAGTAGGAACTAAAGGTGTTCTAGCGCAAAAGATGTAATTGTACCGGGTTGAATCATTGCTAAGTGGGTTGTGTGGGATCAATAAGAACTAAGTAGGTTTGTGTGGGTTGTTCCTGGTTGCTGTGTGGCTGGGAAAAGAATGTATAGTCCCTGTGGTCCCCTGTTCCAAGTGTATCTCGTATAGATATAGATGCTGGTCAATCTATCTGGTATATAGTCCAGGTGTACATATCATACATATCATTCATAGGCTGTACGTGCTAGGTTCTCAAAGCTATCATTCCCCTAATACCAAGTCGGGTGCTCCTCGTTTCGAAAGTAGGTGTTCGGGTTCATGCTCCAAGTGGTTTGTTGGTCTCAACGCTAAAGTGAAAAATGCTGGTGTTTGGTTGTACTAGGTAGTGTTCCCGCTCTGGGGTCTGTCCTCCAGTTTTGATAGAGGATGGAATGTATTTGGTACGGGTTATGAATTGATTGCTCATGGTGGTTGTACAAGGTTATCACACTCAATGTAAATGAATGAATCGTGTCAGAAATCCTCATATCAGTGCTTACACCCGAATTTGAAAGGCAAGGTTGGGGTTGGCTCAACAAGGTAACGAGTAGGAATAAGATCCGGTGTTTCAAAGTGAAAATAGTTGGGTTCCACATCATGATAAGATGAGGGAATCAAAAGTGAGTAAGTCTGTAGTTGTGCTCTATGCTTCGCGGGGTGTAGCTAGTATCAAGGCTTCATCAAGGGGAAAAAGAAAACTAGATATCTAGGGTCTGGTAGGAAGGCCCTAGGAGCAGGAATTGAAGCAATGGATTTGGTGGAACGCATAGTAAAGTAGTCGGGTTCAAAGTACATCATAGTAGAGTCATAGGTTGGTGAAAGCCATTTCCATATCGAGATTGAGCCCCTCATAAACAAAGGTAGCATTCGATAAGGTAGCATAATATATACATCATGGGCAGAAGCAAGGGTAGAAGTGGGTGACGGGGTAGCAGTTCGAGTTGCAGGGGTTGAAGTGTAGTAGCTATGGGGAGTACCAATAGCATAGGGCCTCGTTTCAAAGCGTTATTGGGCGGTACATTATGTGTGGGATTGAATAAAGGTTTTAGAGTGAAAAGATGCCCTCTGAGCCGGTTTCTGAATGTTCCCAAAGGAGTAGGTGTTTTGCTGCCCCACTATGGGATCGGTAGAGCCAGTTGATCTACCATAAGTCAAGGCAAGGACTAGAGTCCAAGAAGCATCCCTTAGGGTTTAAAACCACCAGTAGCATAGGCAGGAGCAGTAGTAGTTCCAGGTATTTAAGTCCCACTAGGAATAAGTCCAGCTTCAGGTTCATCCTCACCAGTAGCTTAAGTAGTATCCTAACCGGTAATAGATGGAGTAAGGGTCTAGGGTAGCATCAGTACCAGGAGATGGTTACGAGATGGGTATGGGTACCAGGTTAGTTAGGGAAATATGGCATAGATAGTATAATAACAACAAATAGAGTCTAATCTTCCTAATACTAATAATCCTAATGATAAGATACCTAATATATTATTATATTCCTCAGACTTATAAGACTACTAGAGTATAAGATCTTATGATTCCTCTATTGATTGCTAAGATAGTAAGTATAATAGAGTCTCAGTAAAGTCTAATACTAGTCTAAGATATTCCTGTCTAACGCCATGATAATGCAGGATAAATCCCTAATTATATTCAAGTAACAATCGAATTAGCTTAGTTTATGAAGATAATATCATTAAGTATAAGTATAGTATAAGTCTAGGAGAAGATCCCTAATACAGGATCCTTATATAGTATTTACCCTCTCTAAATGTACCCTATTGAGGTCTATAGTAGTCCTCTCCTAGGTGGTAAATAGTGTTTTTCTCTCTCTCGGCATAAGGGGCGGAGAGGCGGAGGATCGATTCCCCCCCTAGGTTTGTTGTTAAAACCCCCAATGGTGCATTCAATGTCAAATATAGGATCACATATCAAAATCATCTCAGCATCGAGTGGCATACAGTTGGAATCAAAAATGAAGTGAGTGCAATATAGGTGAACCACCAACTGAGGTTCAGTTCTCTTGACAGGAGGCCCATTAGATACATTATGTATGCATGTATCTGATGGTAGCTTTGTTTACTGAGAAGAAGAGGTACACACTGCAGGAGGCTGATACATGGCTTCATTCAGGGAGTCATGAAGCGAAAAACACAAATGCAGCAAATGTAGTACTAAAATATTAGCCTTTATATCTAACAGGTCAGTAATGATGGAATGTGGTTGCATTATATGTAATGGTGGCCGGGTGCACAGGCTGTGATGGACCAAGTGCACTCGTATCTAGAGGTGGTGTAGTGCGATGATGAATATTAGCTATAGGGGATGCAGTACTGGTAAGAGGCTAGTTTGTCAGAGGATGGCTAGCACCAGTGCATGTGATCACATTTATCTTGGGGTGGGTTATCTCCTCCACACACCCCATAATGTATTTAGCAATCAGGTTACTAGAGCTAAAAGGATTCACTACTAATGAGGTAGGAACCTGGCTAGTAGATGAATACGATATGGTGGAGGCTTTAGAGGATGACTAATGTGCCTGGGTATGTTAAGGGAATGGATCTTGGAAGATACCCCAGTTTGTGTTTTTAGGATGTAATGGACCTTTTTGTTCTCCCTCATATTGTTGCCCTTACTAGGATCTATGGTAAGCAAAGCACTAGTCGATACTATGTCCTCTCATCTAGTGATAATCCTATCATTTAGTAGGATCAGACCTTCATACCTATGGTCATTAGTTCCCGAGTCGGTTTTGGCATTGAGGTAGAGTAGAATCAGTAGGTTGAGAAGCATTAAATGAAGGTGCATTCGATTATACACTAGAGAAGTAGTGGCTGTAGGTGGTGCTTGTGGAGGAGGAGCAATCCAATTGTTAAGTTGTAGGATCCTGGGGGGTTGTTACTACTATAGTGGAGTAGGAGGTGTAGGCTGTAGAACTGATTGGGTAGCATTTACTTTAGCATTAGCTTAGGGAGCATCTACAACACCATCTCCCATAGAATTACAATCTCGATGACAGTTACGACGAGGCCTAGGAGGGGCTATAGCAACACTGTGCTCATAAGGGAGAATGTCTCCATCATACTATTTTATATTATGGCAGATATAATAAGCCTCCAGAGCAAGCACCTTATCCATGGCTTCTTTGAGGGTTACAAGATAGTTATTAGAATATTAAAGCTACAAGTAATGACTCAAGGCTTCGATCAAAATACGGTAAAGCTCATTCTCAAAGAATTGAATTTCACATCGTGACAAGGCCAGTTGGAAGCACTATATAAAGTGATTAGCCATTTCTTTGTCTCCTTGGTGGACATGGGTGAGAGAGACCACCTCAGAAGAGTTCTCATCCCACAAGGAGAAGATGGATAGGAACTAGTCGTAGAGCTGGTCAAAGGACTCAATGGAATTCTCTGGGAGGTGCTAGAACCACTCAAAGGCTACTTTTCAAAGTGTGCATGGGAAGACCTTAGCCATAACATCAAAGTATTCTCTCAGGTCTTTGCAGATGTTGGAAAATTGAGCGAGATAAGCCTTCGTGTCTCCAGTCCCATCATATGTTGGTAGCATGGGAATAGAATGTGGGAGGATTACATTTTGTATCTCAAGATGTAGATGTAATATGAAGTATGGCTATGTAACATATCCCAACAAAGGCTGTCAAGTTGGTCGAGTTGGTGGAATCACAGGTATAATAAGTATATGCCCCAGGTTCTTGCAAAAACATGGTAGTATGGAGGCACTTGAGAAGGGACTTAAGGCACTTGAGAAGGGACTTATTATGACACCTGCTAAGGGGTTACCCTAGGCTAATAGAGAGGCTGATAATCATTTGCCTAAGGTGTAAAATGAACTACGTGGTAAATGCCCGTAGGAGGCTACTGCTATAAGATATGTTATCGTGGAGGCAATGGTGGGGTTTATTATTTAGCATATTAAGACTATGATTGGTTTCTAATGGCGGTCAGGTTTCAACCAGTGACTAGTAAGGGTCACGAGAACCAAATGTAGGCTGTGACTAGCCTTATAGGTTACGAGGAGGTCTAAGTGGAGATTTTATCTACACCGGGGCAGAAAACAGCTGCTTTTTCGATAGGGAGTGGGAGGGGATAAAAAGGTCACGAAGTAGTGATCGAATCACCGAATATTGATCGGGAGAAATGCGCATTTGGCTTATAATACGATACACCCTAACACCGGAAACACACAAATTACCCGAGATTACGCCGAGTGGCTCGCCCAGGTCGTGAAGATCATATTACGATTTGTTTCGATCTCGATTCGTCAAGGCGTTGTTGTATTTCCGTATGTGAAGCGAGTTTATGCTTGACTCTCCTGGCTTATAGGGTGTGATGCTTGGTTTCTTCGCCCGTCTGTATTCAATCCGTCTTGATGTGAGCGTAAAGGCGTAGCTCTCTCTGCGCTAGTCCTTGGCATCGTATTTCCCTCTCGTCCGGCTTATCTATATTATTAGAGGAAACCGCTTATACAGGCCCGGGGAGCAGAGATCTGTATGGGAATATGTAGACGCCCTCCTGCCCCTGGGGATAGAGGTTTACTTCGCTTAGAAAGAGTGGACGTATCTTGGGGATAGGGGCATATTCGAATGATGCGGTCTTTCCCCTCCGTGCCTGTGCGTGCCGATCTATAGTAGTGCCCGTCCGTTATAGGTCTATCACATCCATTTTACGCTCTATTGCCTTGGCCTGAGAATGGCATAAGTGGGATTTTCTCCTGCCTATGCTAACCTTTGCTTCTCTTGCCTCTGTTGCCTTGGTCTATGTGTTTTATGCTGGCTATCGAGCGGGCTCTATAACTGTCAGATCCAAATCTGTATCTAGATCCGCATCTACTACTAGTAGCTTTGCTTATTCAAGTTTCTCAATTGGGTAAATGCGTGAGAGGTGAGTAACTCAGTAAACTGGATCCACGCTTGGAAGATCTGTCACTGGGGATCAATAACGATCAACCGGCTCTGGAACTGCTGCTCTTACCTTGGCTATGCTTGCTTTTGTCCCCATCATTCGTTCTCGACCTGGACAGGGTGCTTTTTATACTCGGTTAACAGGGTCAAAAATGGCTTCTGCCCTCGCTACGGAGTAAGCTCGATATGGATCAATTGCAAATGGAACTGGATATGCTCCTGCTCCTAGCTTAGATGCTGGCTAGAATGCTTTCACTCGGTAAACAGAATATACTTAAAAGGGTAATTAACTTGGCATGGAACTGGAATTGGATCTGTTACAGGAGACTAAAAAAAGGCCCTGCCTCCGGCCCCTGCTGCTTCCACTCGGCCAACTTCCTATGCCTTCGTATCTGCTGTTTGCTCCTTTACCCCTCGTGGTGAAATTGCGGGCACTGGATTCTGAACGGGTCCAACTGAATCTGCGCCTGCACCCGGCCCTGGGACTAGATATACTACAATAAGCTCTCGAGCTGCTTCTGCATCTTTCTCTGCAATTGGCTCCACGACCATAGGATCTGAAACTGGTAGCTCTGGCTATGGAACGAGAGAATCTAGAATGGGGTATGGTTTTGGAACTAGAAGGTATGCTTAGGCAGGAGCATTTTATCCCGCATAATAAGATCGAGATGCAGTGCTTGTTCGAGAGCTACCTTGCCCAGTTCCAGTTATTGATCGCGTAGTTTACCTATAAGTTCCGGTACCAATTTGAGATTCTCCAGTCCCATAGCTAGTAACAGTGCCTGTCCCAGTAGCGGATCCATTATTCATTGGAGACCCCCGGTCCGTTGATTGAGTAGAAGAAGAACCAGTCTCACCCGCAATAGTGCTTGCCGCAGAGGCAGGTGCGTTCGAGTAAGCATAATAATCAGTTATATATGGGAAATACCGGGTTAGAGATCCAACGTCTGCGGATCCATATTGGGATCGATATTCGATTCTAAATCTTCCATTCGGTCCTCTATATACTTGATCATCCGTTATTGTTTCTTTATGGGTCTATCCTAGGGCTTACGTACCTGTTTACTTCGCCTTTGCTCCTTTCTATCCTAAGGCTATTTACTGGTGCTCTCCCGCCCTACGTAAGTATGCCCGACCTCTAGCCCTTTCCAAAGGCTGACCTTCCTGTTGATTAATGTAATTACTGCTCCAGTACCCGTCCCTTGGTAATGGCGCTCTTGTCAGCCGTTCCTTAGCTAGCCTGTTCTTGTTAAGCGTAGTTTCTTACTTCAATAATAGGGCCCAATGGTATCGTGAGGAAATGGTAGCACATCGGGCGAAAGGTTTATGTTACAACTGTGATGAGAAGTACATACCCACAATGGTACCAATATAAAAAAACCCTATGCTTAAAGTGGAGTGAATGTCAATTAAAGAAGAAATCAATCCGATACGAGTTGACAAGGTCAATCCAGTCATGAATTAGATATGTAATTATGCATTTCTGCTATTATATACGTAATTACGTATAATAAAGTAACTAGAGAGATAAGAGAAGACACCACTCTCTCAAAGTCTACGTATATTTTAGCCCAACTACTGAATGAAGTAGTTCGTTAGGTCAATGAAACTTCGGAGTTTCTTATAGCTGGTTATTAGTCGGCGACCGGCTGGACTTCTCCCTCGTGAAATGGGTTTGTTATTAGTCGGCGACTGGCTTTTCCTTTCCTTACTTATTGGCAACCCTCCATCCATATTATTAGAAACCCGTATGGACAAGGAAAGCAACTAAGTTCTTCAACCTCTTTCCTTTCCAATAATGGCATGAAAGAGTGTGCTTCCGAGTGCATGTTTCGTCTGACCGCTGTACCCAGAACCAGGAACCATGTCTGGCGGGGAATCGGGGGAAGAAGGTTTAGCCGCGTCTGGATCTTTTCCCTTCTATTGATTGCCGCCCGTTTCGTAACAGATTTGCGCATCCCACATCCTGGCTGGAATGTACCGCGCCCAGTTCCCCCGATTAAGCTAGGCCCAAGCTCCTCAAGTAGGAGATGGAGGGTTTATCAACTAATAAGCCATAGATGGATAGATGGTGAAACGATCACAAGATGGATGCTCCCCTCGCTACCACTCCCATGCACTCCCTTTCCTCCCAAGGGGCCAACCAAGGCGATCACTGATTGGAACCTGTCTGCGTAGAATGAAATGATCCAGCAATCAATTCGTATTTTTAGGAGGGATTAATTCATCCCTTCTATAGCATTCATTTGCCCTCTCCCTTAAGTAGTTGCTAGGGCGATTCCTCTTACTAAGAATTCTCTACCCAAACACAACGCAACGGAACTTCTATATTTAAGGTGAGCGGCGCTGCCAATCCGTTTGCTAGCATGAATCCGGACCGGAAAGCACTGCCAGTCAATCCTATTGGTATAAATAGATATATAAAAAGTTTTATATTCTTTAAGCAGCAAACGATCAGTACGTAAATGATCCTAGACAGAGGTGGGTGCTTTATACCCCTTTCCAGATCCAGGTATTTTGGTGGGCGGCAACAAGGAGTGTGGTATCCATCTCGATGGTGAATGTTAATAGCTAGCTATTAATAGCGGACCCATGAATAAATAAAGAAAGCGACGTTGCACAGCGAGGAACTCCTCCGACTGATCGATATAGCTCTTTGCCTTGGGTCGTGGGTAGCTATAGGCGTGGTTTGGGTAGGGATCCAGCTCTGTGGAGTCGGGGTGGGGCCATTCCGAAGGTGCCTCTCCACAACATCGGTAGCAGGCCTGTATTTTCACCACGACCTTGATCCTTTGCTTCAAGAGCAATTGCAGCTTCAATATGAATTGGCGGGCCGGCCCACCCAGGAGGAGTTCGAGCGAATCTACCACGTCGCGACCCCGTACTAATGTCCCAAGAGGGAGAAAGATGAGACTAGGGCAGCGGAGGATCCCCCCAACCCAGGAGTCTGACTCCCTCCCCCTCCCTAATGAATGGATCAAGAAGTGAAGGGGAAGGCGCTCAAGCTGCCGTTCCTCTTATTCCTGATCCCCAGGCGTTCTCTGCAAGCAAGCCAAGCGAGCGGCCCTCATTTAGCGAAGACACTAAATATATTCACCTTTAGGGGAATTCAGATAAGGGCCTCATTAGGGTTATCAGGTAAGGGTTCTTAACACTACGAGGGGTCACTCTGAATTTACCACTCCTTTAAGTATTCACTCATTCCATTTCGGTCACTAGCCAGGCCAAGCCAAGGAGATAAGTAAGTAAGCTTGAGATAAGTAAGTGAGTGCAGAAAAAAAAGAGAAAACATACCCCAAAAAGGTGGAGTTGTAATTACTTAAATAAGACGAGGTTATGCTTTATTTCACTTCTCTTTATGCTTGCTATCTTATTATAGTAATTACTCAAGCCTTCAAGACCATATTTCGTTATTCTCTTATCTCTCTAGGTCATTATATGAAAATCGTAGAATAGAATCAAAGTGCTTGCTTGGCTCTCTCTAGTTACTACATTTTTCATTAATTACTTAGGGTTATTTACCATATAGGTAAGGAGCATAAATAGCAGGACCCCTTCCTTAACCTACCTACACCTTATCTCAAGCCTGGGATGGTATTAGTAAAGGAAGAAGAAAAGTACCTAACCCGGCCGGATAGATAAGGTTGGAGATATCTCCTTACCCATATCCCCAACTCCATATCTAGCTGGTCTGACCTGGTCCCCCTGAAGGAAGGGGAAGTACGGTTGATGTTAGGCTAGTGTCCCTAACCCCCCGGAGAAGTCTAGCTATCGGGAGGGAATAATATAAGTAGCTATCGGAAATAAGTAAGTAGCTATAGATGAGGGAAAGGGAATAAAAGGGAAGGGGAATAGAAAGCCAAAGAGATATCCATCTATCTCTGCCTTTCCAGTTACCTTCAGGCAGGGAGAAATAACTAGAGACAGGGATAACCCAGTAAAGAGTCATTGAGGGAAGATTAATAGAACCCAAACAAGCTAGGCCCCACACCAGATGGGTTCCGTAGAATGAATCAGTAGAGCCAGTAAGCAAGGTCGGGTACAACCACTTGTGAAATAGGAATGCCTATAATAATCTAAAATGATCTCTCTCCTTTGGATGGAGAATCTCTCTGCTTTGTATAAAATGAAGTGGATGGATACCTATAAGAATATAACTATATCTATGGGAGCATCCATGTTTAGGAGCTCTTCGTGGTTTGGCTAAACCCAGCTTGGCAGCTATGTATTGCCAGGGAAGTACGAGGTCCGATAACTCGCTATCAGCCAAATAGTAGCACGAGTAAGGAGGTCATATGGGAACTCTGCTTTCCCGTAATAGCTTTCCTTCGGCTAGTGTAATGCCAGCCTGACTGATTCGGGTTCTGATCTATAAGGAAGGTCGGATAACAACCAGTACAGTATTGTCACTTAGTTCGGGTTAGCAAGCAATTGGTTCAGCTTCGCAACTAGGTTCGGGTAGCCCATGTTCAGCTTCGCAATGGTTTGGTTCACGAGCTCCGGGTTGACGAGCAATTGGTTTCCGTGAACTAAGGTGCAGTCCAAGTGAAATTAGCTATTGGTTGGCCTAGTTGGCTTAGGCAACAGTGTGTACCCGGTGTTAAGCGAGCAACAAGGTTCGGGTAGCCCATGTTCAGCTTCGCAATGTTTCTTCCAGTGACAATGGGTTCAGTGAGCTTCAGATCCGACCGGGTGAAGGCTGCTTGGGAGGGGAATAAGAAGACCCCTAAAAGCCCGGATGAAGACCGTTAGAAGCCCGGAATAAGAGGACCGAACCGCGAGAAGCCCGGAATAAGAGGACCGAACCGCGAGAAGCCCGGTAGTAGTTTCGTACAGGTCTATTCCCGAACTACAACTACACTACTATGTAGGGATAGTAGCCTTTTGATGCAGTACAAGGGGTTTTCAATCTTTCCATCCATCAGGCTACTGATTCACTGTGACTGACCCTCACCCCAAGCAATCGAACGAACAAAGAAAGGGAAGTCGCGTAGCGCGAGAAGGGATAAACGAGGGAGGGATAGAGCCACCTAGGGAGGGAGAGACCTAGCAAGCCCCTTAACGAAGTAATAATGAATGCTTGGTCTGACAAGATAGATAAGGTGGGGAAATAACGTAAGAGACTTAGATCTACAACTTACTTATCTCCTTAGACCCACGAAGTAATCCCCATCTACATCTTCTTACTTCTCTTCCGAGATCCACGAAAGCCTTAGATATTATATAATAACACACACACTTAACGTAACATAAGATATAAGTCCCCCACCTTCACGAAGTAATCACCTTAGATCTACGAAAGCTATGATAATCACACACACACTTAACGTAAGTAACATAATATAAGGAATAGGCCAACAAACAAAGCCCCTTAACGAGCACCCTGAGAGCAGGCAAGGCCACGCTATTTTTATACCCGTATTTCATAACGCCTAAAGGAAGGAGAGATACTTATAACGAAGTATTTCCTAACATGCTTTTTAGATAGATATTTCTTTCCTAACCAAGACTTCAAACGAAACGAAGACACCCCAAGAGCAGGCTTAACAAAGCCTCTAACTAAGTCCTAGCCACGCCCGTATTTCCTAACGCCTAAAGGAAGGAAGGTAAGCCCGGCAAGTAACGAAGTCTTCCCTAGTATACTATCCCCATACCGGACCTGATACCAGTTTGGACCTGATTCCTTTACCCTTATATAAAGCCTGATACCAGTCAGGACATCCCTGTACCCTATCCCTGTACCTTGTATAGGAGCTATCCCCAGAGGGCCACCTTCTTTTTATACGATATTCTTCTATTGATGAAATCAAAATAGCTATTGGGGATTGCTCAAGGCTGCCCAAATCGAATCAATCAAAATATATCAAATTGTAGCATCATATACAGAGATAGATGCCAAATCTCCTTCTACGGGTGGTCTGCATTCTATTTTGAAACATCTCGAAATAGAATCAATTCTGGTTCACCTTAATTTAAATCTCACTACTCCAGTCGGATTACTAGTGCCAACCACCCTAACTACTCCCGCTGGGGGCAATCGTCTCCTCGCGGGGAATGACGACCCTCCTTCGAGCACACACATTCCCATCACAACACCTACCCACATCCCCAAAAAGGAGAAAGGTAGGCACCCCATGACTAAGGGCGGTAAAAAGAAGGTTGCTCCGCCTCCACCTCCATGTGATTTGTGCAATGTTCTGGGACACCCTGCTAATAAGTGCCCTACCCTCCCAAAATTGCAATATTGACTTCGTGCACCCCTTGTCCTCACCTCACCAGCTGGGGGCATTATAGGCAAAGCACGGCACTCCTCATTACGTAATAATCATCCATATGCTATTTGTAGTACTTATGGGCATGACACACATCTTTGCCCAGATCTTCCGCGTTATAAAGATGCCCTTGAAGCTATCCACCAATCTTAAGTACCTGCTTCCTCTCCAAGCATCAACATACCTACACCTTTAGCAACTAACTCTGACTCTTGCACCTACATTTATTACCTTTCATCTAATGACTCTCAGTCTTCTTCATCTGAACAAGTCCCCAATACAACTTCAGTAGATGTACCTACAGCTCCAGTGGAGTCCTCATCGGTAGAAATCCCTGCACCTTCATTCTCATCCCCTCAGGATCCTCCATTGTTTGATACTACAATACCCCCTTCCTTCGCACCCTGGGCACCATCAGAGTATCCAGGATTCTCGATCGCTTCCACTAGTTCGGGTTCCTCCCATCCAACTAGTGGTAAGAAGAAGGAATGGAAACCCAGTGGATCTCAGGCTACAACCCCCTTAGGATCCTACCTCCATGTTTGCGATGTAATTTGGATGGCCATGCTCCCCATAATTTGAATATGTTGCCTCTGGAGTGATAGGCCAGTGATTTGGCCACCAAAAGTGACACCAAGGACTAGCTGCACGGGGGTCCATAGCTCTCTCTACCTTCACGCTGAAATACCTTATGAGAGTGATAGTCTTTATCAACTTGAACTCTAATATATTTTTATTGTGGAAACTCGGAAACATATCTCTTTCGTCTGGTGGGAACTTGGAATGGTGGAGTTTGGGGGTGCACCTCACGCTGGGGGCTACATCATCCGTGCCCTCTGGCCGCGCCATCCGGCCAGCATCAGCAGAAGATTCAGTTCTCAATCCAATCCGTCGAACTCAATCAATCTCGTCTGTTGGTAACATGTCTTAATCGATATGCTCTATGGTAAGAACTTGGCTTAATCTCTCCCATCCCATCTGGTGGCAACTTGGCTCGATCTTTTCTGTTGGGAACATGGGGGACATCTCTTCTTTCTCGCATATGGTGGTTCGATGAAGGGATGTGATGTTATTCGCTGGTATAGGTTAGGTTCGTGTATTTCAAGTGTGGTGGACTTGGTGTGGACTTGGCTTAAAGTTCTAGGCTTATGTGGAATGATTCGTAAAGCCACTGTCAGTTGCGTATGATCCTCAAATTGTATATCAACGTAAGTAACATGTTTTGGTATATCGCTATTGGTATGGATGGTGTATGATTGGTTGTATCGGTTGGCAGTATCAGTCAGCTTCCTCGCTCGCCCTGTTAGGGCGCATATAACTTCAACTGAGCTTTGCGTCCCGCGCCGTGTTGTTCAATCATTCATTGTGCTGGCATGTCGATGTTCAGGCTTTCATTCGGTGTGACTTGGGGCTTGATGCGTGACTGACCTTCTGGCAATAACTGGCTACTGCAATGACTGGCAATGACTGGCTGGCTATGACCTTCTGGCTATGATCGGCTATGATATCTGGCTATGACCTTCTGGCAATGACTGGCTACTGCAATGACTGGTGCTCTATGTGCTGGTGCTGTAGGAACTATGGTTCCGTATATGTAAGTGAGGTAGGAACGTCTGTTCCGTAGCGGTAAGTGCTGTAGGAACCCTGTGTTCCATATATGTAAGCCCCGTCCCGGGAACATTCATTCTGTCCACCCCACCCTCGGTCTATCCGTTGGCAGTAGTCGTCCTCCGGACCACCCCTCTCAAAAGACTGGCAATCAATCAAATCAATCAATCAATGCCTTCCTTCCTGTCAACATGTCTGTTGGCCGCCATCCATGGGAGCGCCCCTCTCAGAAGACGGTTGTTTTGTGCGCCCCTCTCAGAAGACTGTATCGATCAATTAAGTAAATCAATCACTTTCCGGGCAAGCATCACCCACCTTCCTGTCTATCGTCGACCACTGGCTGCTATAAGCTGACGTTCTGGCGATGATTGACTCTCGGCTGACCCACTGTCACTGACTGTCTCCAGCCCAGCCAAATTGAATATCCCAACCAAGTAGCCCCGCCCCTGATCCCAGCCCAGCTCTGACCGGCTTCCAATGATCGGCTATGTGACCCTAAGCGCTGCTACATGGGGGTCTATCTATCCATGTCTGGCTGTTAGGGTGGCTATGTGGGCTTTATCCCTGTGTATCCGTCGGCTATTTGGGGTGGACCTTCCTTATCCACTTTTCCTTCCTTCTCTTGGCAATGACGACCTCCTAGCAATGACATCTCCTGGGACTGTTGCTTTAGGGCTCTGAATGATAGTATGATCCTCAAGAATCAACGTATGTAACGCATCATAATTATTTCTTCCTTATTCCATCCATCCATCCCATCTAGCCTAGGTAGTTAACATTCCATCCAAAGGTTCCATAGCGTTATAGGGTCGATGTAGAGGGCCATGGTTAGTAGAGGTCTAGATCTCCTGGTTAGGTCTCCTGGCTAGTCCTATTCGTCCGTCCGTGGTACCGCTCCTCCTCTCTGCCGATGTTGTGTTGTCTGTGGGATCGCCCTTCTCTGCAGATGTGTGCAATCAATCAATAAATATCAAGGCAAGCATCCACTTTCCTTCCCCTCCCTGACTGTCACTACCTTCCTAGCGTGAATGAAACCATGTGTCTGTCGATGATCCATCCTCAGGCAATTCCTTGTGTTTTTTTTAAGTATCTAAAATCCGTGGAGAATCTCATTCTCGATCGTGTGGTAGATCGTGTGGGTTGAGATGCTGCGTCGTACCCGAGTGAATCGAAAGAGTATTCTAGCTAGAATAATAAGTAGCTGCTATAGCGAGACATAGATAGTTAGATGCTTATGCCACGCGTAGTGATTGCTTACATTCCCCTAGGTAGGAAGCACCAGATAGTGAGTCGTCTCAACCAATTCCTATTTTTAACCTGTAGCATAGCATAGGTTTTGTTTCCGGCTGTTGGCTGGCTACTCACTGAAGAACAAGCTAGCTAGCGATCAATCAACAGCTTCTTTTATCGGTCTCTACTCTGAGAAAGAAGAGATTGGTCTCTCCCTCCAAGGCGGTGTGTTCACCAGGCAGCACCTACCTAGCTATATCATGAAGATGGTTCATGAAGATGAACTGCTTCTCTATCCCACCCCAGGAGAGAAGAGTAGGGCGAGTCATTCCTATCTATTCCTTGGTCGGTAATCCTTCCTTCCATATCGTCTAAATTCCACCTCTTTCTCAGCAGCTTCCTAATGAAATGATCCGGTGGACGGCCTCACTCCTCAGCTAATCAATTTCCTAGAGCTAATCTCTTGGGTTGCTTGGAATCGGTTCCTTGATTACGTGGATGCCTCATTCAGCAGTTAAGATCCATTTCGTTCATCGATTCACCTCCTTCTCCTGGGAGCTATTGGCTAATCTCCCCGAGGTGTGCCCGGGGCCTTCCTCTCGCGTTCGATGGGATCTAATCTCATGATTGGCGTAGCAGCTCAACAAGTGAACGAACTCTCCCTTTCGATAAGATTGACCGACTGACTCCCTCCAACAAGCATATATATTTCCCTCCGAGGAGCATATCTCGGCGACAATGTTCCCAGTAGCGGGAATACAAAACCCAGTAGCAAGCAGGAATACCTTTCTATGTCTCCAGTAGGAGGAAGGAAAGGAATACCCCCGTTAGTTGGATGTGCCGGAATCTGTCTGTATCCAATCTGGATCAAAGCATCTGCCTGTATCCGATCTCGCTCAATGCCTTTGGATGGGCTTTGGGTGGAAAAAAAGATCTCTTTCTCTTTCTATTGGGCCCTTAATATGTTAAGATAGAATCCCCAATTCTGATCTGAATGAGATGCTCTGCCTCAGTGAATGAATGCCTCCTTTCCCTCATCAGTGAATGAATTCTTCTTCTTCATCTTCATGGCTTTTCCGGAGAATGTGTTTCCCTGATCTATTCCTGTATCCCGGATCGTTCGCCCTACCTTATTGATCCAAAGAAGATTAGCATAATTGTTCGCCTCGCCGGGATCGGCCC
>Ga0224573_1000017_pt1 | contig 22655 bp, 21 predicted proteins | sample CRU1metagenome_FD_189088 | JGI IMG/M metagenome (GOLD analysis project Ga0224573, IMG submission 189088) | Spruce roots microbial communities from Bohemian Forest, Czech Republic - CRU1 | ecosystem: Host-associated > Plants > Roots > Unclassified | place: Czech Republic: South Bohemian Region... | reverse complement strand
CACCTTACCTTCCCCTACTGACCAACCACAGCGGAGACAGCCTTAGCAAGCCCAGTAAGTCAGGTAGCCATCAGACTTACACAAACAACCCGTAGGGCCGGCCATCCGTGTATTTATCGATCTTCCCTTACAGGCTACGCGAGCTCTGGCTCGCTCCGCTAGATTATTGTAATTACCCCGCTCAGAGGTATGAAAAAAACCAGGCAATGCTTTTAGACCTTCAGCACGAGGGTATAACTACCCCTACTTTTGATTACAACCAATCCACGCGAGCTAACACTAGAAATAGACTATAACTCCTAGACCTACGCCATTTATACACTCATACGGTAGTGTGAGGGGACGCGGAGGGGTCTTACACCTCCCATACACTCAGTCCCAAGGGGGCCAACCTTGTGAAGTCATGCTTTAATCCTCCCAAGCAACGCAACGTGTGCTCCATCAACTCATTCCCATATTGGTTACCTTTTAGTTGGGTTTACACTAACACCCACCCTCCACATGGTAAGGGGCTCCTTCAACCTTATACCCTACCCTCCACGGCATTCACGTTCTCTTCCAACCAATCATTAATCATAAGATAGGCACAAAAGACGCTACCATCTCCTAAGGTTTAACAGAAATAAAATGAAAACTTTCTAAAATGTAATGAAGATTACCTTGAGCCTATATCCTGGTTTTAAACATCAAAATGAGAAATAACAAAGTGTGAAGGATAGGCAAAAAGGGTGATTTGGACAGGAAAAAGGATGTCAAAATGATGACCAAAACAGGGCTCGTCATCTCCCCCCAACTGAGCTTGTTGCACGTCCTCGTGCAACCCTGTAACCCTCCGTCTACTCATCAGAATCGGACGAGTCAGAATAGGAGTATCTGTAATGTGGGTATGTTCGTTTTCCCGCAAGCAAGGGCTCCCTCGAGGTGGCTAACCATCCACGGATTTATTCTTGGAGAACGATGGATTGGTGTGGGATCTGCAAAGAAATAGTAGAGCAGGTGTAGTTTGTGCACAAAAAAAGAGAGTCTAGATAGCTCCCAATAGAGTTGGAACGCTAGGACACTCAACGAAAAAGCTATTTCTATCGCACGCAAGAAGATGAACGATTTTTGTTGGAAAGGAATATGGCTGTGCCTAAGGCATGGCACTATTCAGTCAATTTTGTTCTAAGGATGGATGGGGCTTGGAGTTGTTTATTCTCATTTAGTCGAACGCTATTTGCCTGAGCTGAATAGTATAAAGTAGTTTAAAATCTTCCTATTCCGTTCGTAACTAGGGTGGGAACTGAACAACTCTTCAACTAACTAAATAGAAACAGACCGGTTACCTGATGAATAGAGTTAAGCTTATTCCTATTTGGCTGGGAACAGGCCAACAACTTAAGTAGTTTACCTTTAAACCCGCCTCGACCGCCCTTCCGGTTTTGGGGAAAAGTGACTCGGCGAACCGAATAGCTTACAGAGGCAGGTTCAAAACAAAGGACGAGAGGGGAAAGCTATTCTAGAGTGGAAGGGCAATGGACTGGGTAAGGGTTCAGAGTGGGAGAGCAGCGTTGAATGATGAATCGCACTGGGAGGGCGGGGTTGGACGATGAATCGCCTTAAAGACAAATTGAAGGTCAAGTGATGAATCGCACAGAGAGGGTGGGGAGAGGTGGAGCGAGGAATAAACAGAAGGTTCCATAGTTTCAAGAGATTCTATAGCTAATCAAATAGTGGGGTGCGGTAGGAGGTGTCCACTGTACCACTACACATAAAACTTCAATCCTTTCTCCCTCATCTATCTCTGCCATTAGCTGGGTGCGGTGCGTGCAAACCTACCCGTTGTTCCGCTCCGAACAAACGTTTCACCTATAATCCGGCGCTTACTGAATGAATTATTTCTAGATATCCCTCCTACCCGAAGCCTTAGGCACCCGAAGCCTAGGGATCTATAGAAAAATAGATTATTTCGTTACCGAGACCAAGGAAAAACAGGAGGATGAATGGAAGGTGCTTATTTGGAAGTAGGAATGGCGCTTATGTGAGATTAAGAGGTTTGGTGTTGGTTAAATATCGGCTCTCTCGCGGCTTAGAAGGAACGCATCTATTTGGACCGGAGTAAGAGCCAGCCATTATCTATACGACATTCTCTAGGTGAGGCGCTTTTTTTTGTGGTTTTCCGAATGAAATAGCTGATACCCTAAATGAGAAGCGGATAGGACTCGGCATTTCCTACTATCTGTTACCGAGTCAATGCCCAGTGAAACGCCATAAACTTTCTATTTTCTGTCTTCCAGGTGTACTGGGCTAACAAGCTTTGTATGGAACGAATTAATAAGCTGGAATATTATTTCATTTTCCCGCCGATTGTGCCAGCGAAGTATAGTAGCTTAAAGTTGGCAACCTATCTGATGGAGAATGGCCGAAATAGATGCACTCAATTTTCTGGTGAGCTCAACCTTTCGGATAAGGCAGATAACATTTGATCAAGAGCAAGTAATATATTCCTTCCCACTTAAGAGCGAGAGCCGAGACCAGTAAGGTCCATAGCCGGAAGATGCGCCGCCCTTTGAGATGAGGAGACCATGGCGAAAGAAAGGAGGTTTCCCGATAGCTCTTCTCAAGATCTGGGGTTACGTCCAAAAGAAAGGGTCTCCTTTCCTCGACTTACCGGTTGAGCGCTTGTCATGATCGAACGGAAAATAGGGGTTTGGGCGGGAAAAAAAGATTTTCTCTCTTAGCTTTTAGGTCGGGCACCTTTCCACCGGCCTCTTTCGCAAATGCTTGCCCCGGACTACTGTTTTTTCATTTCGCCCTGCATTTCACTAGGTTTCTCTATCACAGGCACTATCTTAAGAACCTACTTACTCAAGTGACACTATTATCTATGTTAAAACAACTACTTCTCCCCTCGGCCTATCAATTTGACCTACCTTATCAGGCATTTCATCTACTGAATTGAGCCGCCTATCTGTTGAGTCTTCTGAACTGGGTCTATGATTTCCGTATTAACCTGACGTAGGGAGATTGCCCTTTCCCGAAGAATAAGATTAACATATGGAATAAGATCATTTATTCTCAGTAGGCATTGAACAGGCCAGTTGCTCAAATGTGATTGACGCCGGGTTGTTTGCCCACTCCCCTGCAATAGGAACTTCCATCAGATCCCCGAAGGGTGGATACCGATCGATCGGGCGAGAACGTCATAGAGCCCTCGAACCTTCCAATGCGCCTTTCAGAAGTTGACCAACAAAGTTTTGAACCTTCCTATTTATTCAGGGGTGCGGCTCTCAGATAGCCCTTACGTAGCTTCCCCGATGGCTTGAAGATTTAGGAAATCAATATTCCTCTCCGATTGCCCCGGACCCAGCCCTCAATAAAGGATAGTTCTTCGAGTGACCCTTAATTTAGAAGAGTTTACAACTTGAAAACCATTTCCCCGCATTTCCCCGGCTTTCTCTGCGGGTACATCTACCGCAGTGAGACACCTGAACTAGTTGGTCAACCTTTACTAATTCTCTTTCGGGAGTGAGTCTTGCCTTTTTCGCTTCAAATCTTTTTCTGCTTGGGCTTAAGAAGAGCCTGCTTTCGAGGGTGGGGAAACGGGGGCTTGCTCCCTTCCATCAAGATATTGATTCCTTCCAGCCGTTGTTTCGGTTCTGGCGGAGGTTTATCGCTTTTCACTGGGGAGGCCCCTTTCTATTTCAAAATAATTGGTCTAACTAACGCATATAGATAAATCCCTTTGATGTCTAGACCTAAAGTCTCTCCTTATCCTTTGCCTAGATCTAAGCATGCTTTGCCTGGAAATCTAATAAGACCATAAGAAGGTGGCCATGGATGAGTGCAGACCAGTGCTTGTAGGCGGGTGTAATAGCTGAAGGTTACTGACTCATAGATGTGATAGCGTAGGCAGCAGCAACAGGTAAAAAGAGGTAGTTGTCTGAGAAAAGATCTCCTTCCCATTGTGGATGAAGCCAACAAGCTAATGACCCTAGCAATGATCCCAGGCCCAAGGAGGGAAGGGGAAGGACCATCTCCTCCAAGTTATGGGTTCCCGATCGAGAGATATCCAATAGGTGGAATATTTAATTGTTTGCTACCAACTTTGGATTTTTATTTCCTAATGGTGAGTGAAACTAATGATGCGTATGCACGCTACTAGCTTAGCTAGTGAGCCAAAAAGAGAGAGAAAAAGGCAAATAAGAAAGAAGAGAAAGGGTCTTGATTGCTTGCTCCGGATGCCCATTTTCATTAGTAGCACCTCCACCTGGCCTTCTGTCTGCCGTTCAATCCAACCCTTGCTACACCTACCTTGACCTCGGAATGAACACTACATGACTGACCCCTTCCCTTTTTCGGAATGAAAGCATAGCATCGGATGGTAGCCCGTTGGAGCCTTTCCCTACAGGGGAATCTGGTAATCCGTCAGTCAATGAATTTCCTTAGAACATATTTTTCGTAGTCGTCACGTCAGTCTGTTAGCCAATCGATGAATGCTCACCCGGACCAGGGAGGAGGGCATCTAAGAAGCAGTCAATCAATGAGTTGGCCCCGGAGAAATATGTATCTACTTTCGTTTCTCCGCCCCAGCCCCTAAGAAGGAAGGTATTTTTGGTCCAGTCCTCTACTCACTTCATTCTATTTATTGCAACTAGTCACTCACAGCAGATCAGGATAGCATACTGAATTCCCACTCAACCCCGGGCAGGTCATCTTATTCACGCGTTCGGTTCCCATCGATAAAAGCGGTATTAGTCCCACCCGAGCCGGGATCCAATATTTCCTCGAACGGTTCCTCTTCCCGATGCGAGAGAACCCAACTCTTTCTTTTCTCCCATTTAACATGTCCCGGCAGGATCAAATCACAACTATGTATGCGCCCGCCAGTAAGGAAGGAGTTCAGGTGGGGTTCCCGACAAATCCTCTAGCCATGGAGGGAAATCATTCGCACCTGCGGATCGGAACCGTTCTTCGGATCAAATTTGACCCAACCTGCTTCTGATGTGGAGAACACCTTCGTTTCCAACTTCCTTCGGCGCTGCACTGCAGAAAAAGGGGGAGTAGTTCTAGTGTTTCGATGGTGGGTACTATCCATACCCGGGTAGACGAACCAGCCAATCGATATAGTGTATTCCCACCGGGAGAGACAGATCCGACCAATCGCAAGGATAGATGAGATGGGAAAGGCTTTCTAAATAAAGGGGTGAGACGTCAGGTGGGAAAGGAAATATTCTAGTTTATAAAAATGTACTGCACGCGGCTGAAAAAATATGGCTGGCTATCTCTATGATATTCTGGAACATAGGAAGCAAGCAATCGTAGTAAGTAGATTGGACCCTATAGATTTGGTTAGGGCAAAGTAAACTAATTAAGGCCTCATCCGATGCAAAGCAAAATGTCTCTATATTCCGAGAAGGAGGGTCGGGATAGAAAGAGTGAAATCTGCCTCGGATAAATCTATTTCCTTCCATGAGAAAAAGATCTGAACTATCGGGTTTCAAGTACTAGAGGGTAATCGTGTCAATCCCCACTTTCTTCTCCACTCTGGACCAACTTACGCTAATGGAAGAATTCATATCGGGCACGTCCTGAACATTATTAAGAACATAATCATCCGTTTTCAGAACTAACAAGGATATTATTCTCCTCCCGGTGAGATGCTCGCGGTCTACCCTATCCATTGGACATAAAGTTCTACAAACGCGTCTCTTTCTATAATCGCGAGGGGCGTCAAACTTGCCAAAATTTTGCTTTGAAACAAGCTCGACTACAGAGATATCAGCTGAGAAAGCTAGGTCTTTTCACTGAAACCAATGAGCACTACATAACTCTTGATAGAAAATATGAGGCGGAACAACAGTCTTTGGCGAACCAGTTAAGAGAGGTCTTATTTCTAGGGGATTCAGACCCATTTACTGATCGTGTGGACATGAAACCGCTCTAGCAGAGAATGAGATAGAATATCTCACGCCAGCCAATTAAGGGCCATTCAAATACTTTCCTGGGGCTTGTTTCTGGAGTTATGGCTTGCTCACTTATTTCCTTGGCCTTGGCTGGCTTACTTGCTTATTTCCTTGGCTGGCTCTCTAGTTACCGAAAGCATACGAGGCTATTCAATACTTGAAAGAGACCCTTCAATTACTATTGGGTGGTGTGGGGCTTTGGTCGAGTGTCTAAAGACCCTCAGGTCCTAACCTTACCTGGAACTACTCAATACCTAAACTGCTTGACCAATCACCGTTCAATGTTACAGCAAGCGGGAAGGACCTGGAGGACTGACTCACTCGCTCGGCAAGGGGAAGGCTTTACCACGCCAATCAATACTTCTGGGCTAAAAGGGAACTACCCCCTCGTTCTTGCACGTTCACCTCGATGTCAGCCAATCAGACCCTCCAAGCCCATCAGTATGGGCCAATCAGTACCAATCAGTACCAATCAGTCACGTTCACCTTGTTCATCTCGTTCATAGTGTATATTTGCGACAGTAAGGCCCTGTAACGTTACAGTAAGGCCTTCCATGGTAATCTGGTAAGGTTCCTCTCCCGATGGTCTTTAGAGCGGCTCGTAATCTCGCCCCTCACCCAAAGGATGGGTGAGCGACTTTGTTCCTTTGGTCTTTAGTTCGTTTCTAACCCTCTAATTGAAACCCGGTAAGTAAGTCGAGTCAGTCGAGTCCACTTAGCTACCGAACTCAATTCAATAAAGACGTTAGGTGCTGAGGGTCGTTAGACGTAATTACGTATATAATATCTAGAGATCCTCTCCCTTCGGTCGAGTGTCTAAAGACCGTACATTCAGAGGCAGCACCTAAAGGCTAGGGAGTTGTGTCAAGTACTTATCTCCTTGGTCTTTATGCTCTCTAAAGTGACCGGAATCATACGAGTCAATATAGATTTCTTAGGGCCTTCGATCCACGCACGTCTTACGGTCTTGACCTGCCTGAGAGAGGGGAGAACCACCTTACTGGATAATAGTAGACTGCCTGAGTGTCAATGGTAGGGTAGGCGTGGAGAGCTTTTCGCGGGGAAACTTGCAAGTACAGTTTGGGGGGAGGCGGATGTACCCGAACAAGGACTGGGCGTCGACCCAACCTTATGAGTATTCAGACTATAACAGTTCCGATGAACAGTCACCAACTTTTGACAGTTATACGATTCCAGAGGATGATTCAGAATTGGGTCAATCACGTTTATTAGAAGTGGACAATCGAGTGGTTGTACCAGCCAAAACTCATCTACGTATGATTGTCACATCTGCTGATGCACTTCATAGTCGGGCTGTACCTCCCTCAGGTGTCAAATGTGATGCTGTACCCGGTCGTTCGAATCAGACTTCCATTTCGGTGCAACGAGAAGGAGTTTGCCACGGTCAGTGCAGTGAGATTCGTGGAACCAATCATGCCTCTACGCGTGCGCCCGGATACATAGGCCGACTGCTGAGCCCACTCTGGCTCAGCCGCACCTTCTCGAACAGGCCAATTCGGTTCAGGTGCGAGCTACCTAAGGAGCTATTATAGCGATATCGTGGCTAGAGCAGTAGGGAAGAGAGGAGCCTCTCTAGCTAGTAAGAAATGAAAGAATAAGGGGGGCTCGGTGGAGTGGAGCGGAGGAGACGGTTAGGACAACGAACTCGAAACGCGGAGCCCGAACCGAAGCCCGAGGATATAGCGATTAGTGGGCCGGCCAATAGCGCCCCGCCGCAGTCGGTGGCATTACCCTCCGCGGCACTCACTCGAGGAACCTCATAATTTGTTACGGCAACTACGATCGATAGTGAGTGACAGAACCCTGAGCTGAGCTAGCTCGGGCTTTGGGGGAAATATAGGGCGCTAAGGTCGCATAGATCTTACCGGTCTTACGCATAGCGAAGCTTACCTGAGGCTCAGGTGTCTTGAGCATAGCGAAGACATTTATTTATTCCCCTCAAAGAGCGAGCATAGCGAAGGCCAGCTCAGGCGCATAGCTCAGGATAAGCATAGCGGCATAGCCCTTACCTTCTCAGGTAAGTTACCTGAGCATAGCGAAGGTCGGTCTTACCTGAGCTCTGCTCAGGGCTCTCATTCATTTTCGGCCTTACCGCCGCCGCTATGCTTAAGTGATAACCTGACGCTATGCCTTCTCGCAGGGATAACACAAATTCAAACACAAATTCAGCCCGCGCAAGGACCTAAATTCCCATTAGGAGGTTGAACCAAGGACCTGTGGAAGTCGGGGCTACCCCGTCCCCATGGCAACCAGTGTCCTGAGGGAGGAGTTCAGAGGCCTTCTAGTAGCACGGACCTATTCCTCTCCAGGTCATGCGAAGGAGGCCAGTCCAGGATCGTACTGTTCCTCTACAGACAGAGACAACAAACGCACGGATCTGTACCTCTACGCGCAAGCAAGCTAATCTCATTAGAGAGAAGCGTAGCTCAGGTTATCACTTACCTGAGTTATAACTCATATTTATTCCCCTCATTGGGTGCTACCTTCCTGGGTTGGGTTCGGGCTTGCTGAGATTATATAGGTCCGGGCTTGGGTGGAAGGCCTTACTGGGTTGGGTTCGGGCTTGCAAACGTAACAGAAGGAATGAACGTGGTCAGTCAAAGTAATGTTACGGTAGAATGCTTATCTTTCTCTAATGCTTATCTTTGGTTAGCTCATCAGGGGTAAAGGGCAGGTAAAGGGCAGGTAAAGGGCAGGTAAAGGTCTGAGTTCGGTGTGTTTCAGGTGTTTTCTTGCCTAGGGTGTAGAACAAGGTTAGAACGGAATGCGCCTAAAGGTGTGGAACAAGGTATGTTATAGCGAGGGTTACGGTGGTCTAACAGAACGTAACAAAAGGAATGAACGTGGCTAACAGAACGTGGTAAGGGAATTAACGTGACTAACAGAACGTAGAGGTGTGGAACGCGTACTTCTGAGCTGACTAAGGAAATAAAGCTGTGCAACGCTGACTTCTGAGCTGACTAAGCTGTGGAACGCGTACTTCAGTATAGGAACGCTGACTTCTGAGCTGACTTATGAGCTGACTAAGGAAATAAAGCTGTGGAACGCTTACTGTGGTGTGGAACGCTTACTGTGGTAAATACACCTACATTCAGGGGACGAGGACACCTACATTCTTCATGAAATCACCTACATTCAGGGGAAGACACCATGAGGACACCTACATTCTTGGGAAGCTTAAAAGGTCCCTTCTTTAGCTCAAGGTTCCTTCACTATTGACTGCTGACTTCTGAATTGTCTTCCCAAAAGAGGTTCCTAATCCTGACTGATGAGCTTACTTCTGAGCTGATCATCTTCTGAATTGTCTTCTTCCTATGACTAAGGTTCCTTCACTGAGGTTCCATTGACTGAGGTTCCTATGACTTCTGAAAGGTCCCTAATCTGTGGGATAACCTAATGATAAGGTCCCTAATCTGTAGCCCTAATCTGTAGCTAAAGGTTCCTAATCTAAGGGCTTGCTTGCTTATTTTCTCTCTTGACAGCCATGACTTAGTTATCTTCCTCAATCCACTCTTTTTCTATGTTATGCAGGTTTAAGAAAAAAAACTTTGAGTTCTTAATAGAAGGGTTAACGGCTCTAAGGAAGGGTTAGAGGCTCTAAGGAAGGGGAAAAAGAAGGGAAGAAGGCTCTTACGTAATGATCCAACAATCAGCTCAGCAACTTCTAGCATCTTTTCCCTCCCCCTAATAGTAAAAATCCCCCTATTTGGATCGGAAGCAAACCTACCAATTAATTATTCCAGCCAGCGATCAAATCCAATAAATTCAATCAATCAATGACTGAAGAAAGAACTATGGGGAACTTACAGATCCTTCCTTCTCTCTTGGGTCAGTATCGATCCGTCCGTCCGTTGGACCGCCCCACCCCCGAAGATGTGTGCTGTTTTCATCCGTTGGACTGCCCCACCCCCGAAGATGTTTTCCATCAAGTGAATCAATCTCCTCACTCACTGTACGCCCCGCTCTGCCGATGTGTGTGGTGGCCTGCTCTGCCGATGTGTGCTGTTTCCGTCCGTTGTAGCGCCCCACATCGAATATGCAATCAATTCGCTCAATCAATGCCTCTCCCGGAAGACGTCTCCTCTGCTGCACGCACCCACGCGGAATACGTTTCCTCCACGCACCCACGCCCGCCACCCGTCTGTCCAATTGGCCCTCCTTGCTCTCAGAAGCCATTCAGTCTCGATCAATGAAGTCAATCAAATCAATCAATGTAAATATAAAAAATCTGTATAAGAACGTATATAAGCAGCTCCGTGTAAGCATGCACCCACCTAGCTGTTCTGGATGGTGTATGGGCAGGTTGTATCCCATCCGAGGTACCAGGTTTATTCCCAGATTCGAGGTTGTGGGTCCGCCTGTAGATTCAATGCCAGGGTGTTGTCCCTCCCCGTTCTTTCTGAGGTATTGCCATGACAAATCCAGCCGTTTATGCTTATTCCAAGGTACGCAGGGGCGTTGTAAGCAATTAGATTTACAATTAGATTGATTAGAGGTCCTCATTCTCTTCCTCGCGGAGCTCCTTAACGCTTCCTTATTCACTTACTCGGCTCGCTCGGGATATACTTTCGGGGAAAATATATAGATGCTCCAACAGATCGGATAAGAAGGAGATCACTTAAAATAGCTTTCCTCAGCCCTGCTTTTTACAGTAGCTTTCCCCAGCCCTTTTCCCTTCAGCCCAGCCTTATTTATCCGGGCGGTAGAGGCAAGCGCAAAGACAGCTAAATCGAAGGTGGAAAAGATAGCAACAGGAGCATCAGTAGCAAAGCTAGCATAGAAGGTAGTAGATCCAGCAGCAGCATAAGCAAAGGTAGCATATCCAGTCCTATAAGCAGATGCAGCAAAGCCAACAGCATCACAGCCAGGAGCAAAGGTGGGAAAGGCATAGGCACTATAATTAGGCCAGAGCAACTAGAAAGGCAGGAGCAGTTCCAGGTGGTCCAGATTAAGCAGTACGAGCACGAGCAGTTACAGGTCTAGATTCAGTTGTTTATCCATAAGCAAGGGCAGCAGAAGCAAAGGTGGCTAGTACAAAGGTAGTAGTAGAGGCACCAGGCAGTAGATTATGCTTTTGATTCTGTTGAGTCTGAGCTTTCGGATCTCGGTTTAAGCATTACACATAGCATTTGACCCGGAGCCAGCATAGGTAGAGATAGGTAGAGACAATAGCAGAGGTACACACGGTAGATAGAGTAGCAGGAGCGAAGGTAGCATCCTCGCCGGTTGAACCAATTTCAGTAGGAACAGGGTAGGCTTAGAATGGTCCAAATACAAAAAATCCAAGCGCCACAGAGACAGATCTAGAGCCAGCAGCATCAGCGAGGGTAGCAGCATGAAAGCCAGCTTATTTCCCAGTGCCAACCAAAGTAAAAACCAGCCAGTCGTAGACCTTAAACACCCGTCGTAGAAGAAGCAAAGGTAGCACCCTCACTACGGTTCGAGATCGAGATACAGGGGCCCCTATTCAATCAATAAAGAGAGGCCTCCTTTTAGAGCCAAGAATGAAGCTTCATGGTGAACCAGTTTCAAGTGTGAATGCTAAGATCCATCAATGGGTTCCCATGTGCTTGATAAGGACCCTTGAGAGGCCAAAGTACCAAGCCTGCATGAGAAGATGGAAGTCTCAGTCGACCTCATATGCCATCTCCTAGCCGTGCAAAACCTGTCAGGAGCCATTAATGCGCAACGGAAGTCACTTTATCCCACAGTCGCACGGGTCACACGGATCTCGAAGGATTTTCCACGCGACTCACGTTGTCTCTAGTTCTGACAGTCGAGCGATCCAACAAAAGTCAATTGATGATTTGACCATGCTTTTCTAATATGTCTAATGATCATAAAGAGGCATAATATGCTGCATTATATGTATTGATTATGTTTCCGGTAACGGTCGCCGAAATGTCACAGGTGTGCAAAATTAAGGCAATAAACATTCATCCCATGGGTATGTCAGTACGTAGCATACATAAGAAACCATGAGCAATGGTAGCATAATCTAGAACAAATCGATTAATAAAATTCTCTTTGCCTTTCAGACTCTGCAATTGGTGCAATATTCATGGCGGTGGCAGTTCAGAAATGGCCTGAACCTTTAGAGGATCAACGAACGATGATACCTTGCTTGGAAACGAGAAAACCCAAAAGATCCAGCTGTGACACAGAAGACACATTTGAGTGGGTTCAACCGAATGTTGTACTTCCAACACCATAGGGAAACATTGCAGAGGTATTCTATGTGCTGGGACCATTTCATCGAACGAGCGGTGAGGTTGTCGAGGTACGAAGGCAGAGTCGCTCGACTGTGAAGGAGAGGAGAGGCAGGAAGGACTAGAATCATATAAGCACTTTAAATGGCTTACTAACGGGGCTTCAGGACTAGACTCATATAAGGACGGACTATATGTATATAAGCACTTTAAATGGCTTACTAATGGTTCGTGAGCTTAGTGGAATATAAAGAAAGAACGAAAGAAAGAGATCCACTTCTATAAGGACTTTAAATGGATACTAACCGTTAGCTAATAGGAATATAAAGAAAGGGATGTGTATCTATGCTAATGTAAGGCCGCTAACTCAGACTCAGGATACTCACAACCATTCGTTAGCTTACTGGGATATCAAGAGAGATTGATCCATCTTTATTAAAGTAACTCACCATCTTTATTAAAGACCGCTAACTCACCCCCTTAAAGAACTCAAGCTTAGTGGAAGAGAAAGAGAGATCCTTAAAGACCGCTAACTCGGGCCGCTAACTCAAGCAGAACAGTAACAGAAAACCTCCCATTTTCCAGTGATCCGGCCTCTGTGCTCCTCAATGCATGCATTCCAAGCACCAGATAAGTGAACCCGAAGGGGCGAGACCTAATGGCACGCCCGAAGGGCCTCACGCTGCGGGGTCAATATTACCGCTAGCGATCAGGTGAGTAAAGCAAGAAGTAGCCAAACTCCCTTCCGTATTCCCTTCCATGCATGCCGTTAGACATAGGTACGAGTTTCGTCGCTGGCCATCCTATTCTTCCTTCCTCTTACTCCCTTCTTGTCCAGCTTGTCCGCCCTTCTCATTGGTGGGAGAGGCTATAGTCTGACAGGCAGGCAGGGGAGAAAGCACTTATAAGGTCTCCATCTATGACAGGGGAGGGAGAAGGAGCATGGCAGGCAAGAAAGAGAGAACACATGCATGACGATGAATATGTGAAGTTCAGGAGGGAGTAGGGCCGCCCGGACCTCGAAACATGCGTCTCTCATTTGGGGGGATTCCGTTTCCCAAACAGAGATGGAATAACTGGCTGGCAGGAACAGAATCTATCCCGTTCGTTCCTTCTCGCTTGATCCTCAAATTTGATTGCTGTGTCAGACAGAAGAAAGAAGGCTAGCTAGACTGGTCCAGTAGAATTCAAAGAGACCCTGGGCATTGATTGACAATCGAACAAGGATTGGATATAAGTAGTTTCCTGATCTCTCTCTTTCATGGGATTCCCCCTTTACTGACTTGACAATAATGGAGCTGAGCATTTCTGGGAATGAATACGAACGCTATTCTCTTGGTAATTCTAGTATTAGACCGGTTTTTTTCAGAAGCCTTCGTCACTTAAACTCCTGTCTTATCCTCTGCCCTAACTAGATCTCCTGGCCTTACGAACGTCAACGGGCAGACCACCTACCAGCCTAGCGAGGCTAAAAAGAGATCGATCGTGCTGCCTGCCTACCTTCTTTTAGAAGCAGGCATGCCTTTCTTTCCTTTATATACGCGATTTCATGCACAAGACAGAGGCACTTTGGCAAGCCTGAGCCAAGCACTTTCTCCTTAGCCAATCACTCGCCTGAGCCGGGCCCAAGCATATCTATAAGGGGCTTACGGAAAAGAAAGGGATTGGTTTGGTTCCGGCCTTCCCTGCCTTACAGAGCAGGCCTGGCCTGAAAGAGTGATTGGTGACTGATTGGCCTGAATTACCTGCCCCAAAAACCCCCTCCCCAGGCAGGGGAAGAAATAGTGATTATCCTTATCCTTATTCTTCCTTGGCCTAGAGTGCTGGCTCTGCCTGTTCAGGTGTCAGGCCAACCAAACCCTTGGCCGTAGAGATTGGCCGTAGAGAGAGGTGAGCCGTAAGGCACCGTAAGAGAGTGCCAAAGAGATATATCAGGCTTGAGAGATCGTAGATTAAGAGGTGAAAGCTTTCCTACAAGGAGAACTTAACTTCTATCTATGCTATCTATAGTTACTTTATTATAAGTAATTACTTAAAATATTCATAGCCTACAGTCAGTTTGGGGTATGTACTAATATATATAGATATATAGATATATATAGATATATAGATATCTATATATTAGAATAGAATATGATATGATAGAAATCAATATTATGAGATCCAATGAGAAAGCGTAATTAATAAATAATAGTACATGCATTGTCGAAGGATTAACCTCTCCAGAAAGGCCCTTCCTTATTTCCTTCCTCGCCCGATGGTCTTTAGACTTCGTACTTTTTTTGCTTTGGAGTTCTGTAACTTATCCCACTTACTTACTTATTTCCTTGGCTAGCTGTGCACACCTTGCCTGTAGCAGAAGCATGGGAGACTACTAATCTAGGGATTCATACCCCCAATCATGCCAATACAGTAAGAACTATCACTAGTATTTGAATCCTCTTCCATGTCTAGAAGACAAGATTCAAACTAGTTTTTGATCTAGATCATGTGGACAACATGGCTTCTATGGTCACCGACATTTTATATTCTGTGATGATGCAGTTTCAAGCTGAACATAAGAACAAAGAAGAGCTCATCAAGAGAGAAATAGAGGTCAGAGCTTTTGACACCAAACAAGCAATGTAGGAGCTGAACAACAGGGTTATGAGGATTTAAGCTAAGATTGATAACCTCACCAAGTATCTCTCCCCTGATTCAGGATAGTCCAATGCATCCTATGGCATAGTAGAGGATCCAATCAATGTGGAAGGTGAATAGGTAGGGTACAAACCTATGCTCATTAAGGAGGCCGCAGGCCCCCTTAATCTCATCACTGATATCCCCCTGCTTTCCTCCAATACTATTAGCAGAGAAGTGGAGTTTTTGTAAAAGTTGTACTTATTTTGCTCCTATTGCAGCAACTACTATAGACATATTTTTTTGAGACATATTTTTTTGAGACATATTTTTTTGTTTCAAGCTTGTTGTTAGGTCTGTTAGTAGTATTGTGATATGTACTAGGTCCTTTATGGTGATGTTTCTTTTGTACGCCAGTGTCATATCTTCCCCTGCTCTACCCTACATTGGTGAAGTTAGTAGCCCTTGTAAGGTAAGAGGGTTTAGAGGTTTAAGAACTTAGTTGTTTGTCTATTTGCTTAGCGGTTGTATGGATTTCCTATGGAACTGGGCCTTTGCTGCTGGTTCTATATCTACTTATCCTGCTGCTTGAGGTACCGTAGATAGATCTGCCTTTGCTAGTGGTTGTGCTCGGTAAACTGCGTCTGCTCCTGGGGGATCTGGAACATCTGGATCTGCTACTACCTTTGCCTATGCTACTTAAGCTCCCTCTACGACTGGGACTGAAGCTGCTGCTGTCTCTGCTACTGGATCTACTAATGCTGGTGCTGGATCGACAGCGTAATCAAGGACTGCATAAGCAAAGTAAGAATCTGGATATCGATCACGAACTGGATCTTGCTCTCTAAAATATGGGTATGGATTTGATTAGAAAACTAACTGTATGGAGGAAATAACTTTGACAAAGGATAAAAAAGCAGATTGACTCTATTTCCTCTTACTTGTGTTATTGGGTCAATACCGGAACCAGACCTTTCTCAATCCTAATCCCCTGCTTGCAATCGGTAAGGGATTATAGACAGTCCATAAAGGATGGAAAGAGGGAGGAAAGCCAGATATCCAGATACATATCTGTAAGGAAAGCCCGATCAGTAAAGAAAGAGTTCCCTAACTTTTAGGAAATAGACTTGAAATACTACGATCTATACCCCTGATTTGTTCATTTCTAGAGGCAGTTTAGAAGCATTGATCTAGAGGAATGAATTAGAACGATCGATCCACTTCATTTTTCGAATTAAGACTTTCTGGTTAGATCGACCTACGACGGAGAGGAGATGCTTGACGGAGGAAAAACTGAATCGCTTCCGCTCGTGAGGCAAGTCACCTACACACTCACGAACGTTTGTGGAGAAGGAAGGAGGGGGGGCGCTGCGCTAACTGTCTCGTTGAACTAAGGGGAGGAGCGACAACTGTATCTTTGAACTAGGAGGAGGAGTGACAACTGTACCGAAGGTGCTTGATCGACTGACTGTATTGACTGACCATACCGAAGGTGCTATAATTTCCTGTAATCGTGGAGGGTAATTTATTTACCCTAGCGATTGACCGTAGCGATTGACCGTATTGCTTGATAGATTGACTGACCAATAAGAGAAGCCAGCAAATAAGCCCAGCTAAGAAGGACAGATGCTCATATGGAAGTGGAGCATCGAACTTGAACAACAACTTCATCTTTCGAATCCAGACTTTCAGGTGAGATCGACCTCCGATGAGCGGAGGAACGGGGATCTACTAACCGATCGCATTGACTTACCTCACCGACCGTATTGACTGACTGTATAGATATGCCAGCAAAGAAGCCCAGCTAATAAGGATCCGCTCGATTGGAATGACCTGCTAGGTATGCAATATATATAATGAGCAGGTAACGTGACTCATACGTCGAGAAGTCATGAGGAAAGGGGACTCCTACGTCGACAAGTCTTCGGTTAGGGTTACTGGTTTGGCGACAAGTCATCAGGTAGTGTGACTGGTTCGTGCAGGAATTATTTCGATCCATGCTCCAATCTATCAATGGCCCTAGTTGTAAGTCAATTCAATCTCTCAATGGCCCCCCAATCTCTCAATGCCCCAATCTATATCCCAGCCAGGGAAAAGTACACCTTACCGAAGGTGCTCATTTACCGAAGGTGATTGACTGATAACGAGGATTTCACCCTAACTTGACAAACTCACTAGCCCCAACCCTAAAATACGAGTGGGAAAGGTTCGTGATCGATTGCCCTTACGAGTGGAAAGAAGGGTCGACTGCTTTGACTAGTGGAATGGTTAGGAAGAATGGACTTCCCCTATTTACTGACCCTCTGATCGTCTAGATTACTGATTGTCTAGATTCGCCGACCATATTGACTGGCCAACCGTATTGACTGACTGTAACTGCCTTGAACTGACCGTATAGATTCACCGACCTTACAAGAAGACAAGGAACTGCTTTCTCGCTTCCGCTCGTACTGACTTGCTCCCGCTCGAACATAAAGGAAAGGCTCCTCGTTAACGCTCGTGGGTGCAGTCTTCTTATGGATGGTCGCTAAGGCTTCTAGGTGCCGGTCCTTACCAATCAAAATATCCCAAACAAGGCTTGCTTTTATCAATTTGATTCTCTTTTTTGCATATTTCCTCGCACTTATAGCTAGGAAAGGCATTACTGACCTGGCTAATGAATCTATCCAGGAAAGTACAGTGATGTAAGGAAGTACGATTCATAGTACGATTATTTGGACTTTAAGGCTAATTACTTTATCTATTAAGGGGTACTCTAGGGTTACTATCTCTATACTATGTCTATGAAGGGTTACTATATCGCTAACGCTCCTGCCTACCGATACCTTTACTTAAGTGCATGCTATCCGCCTTACTTTCTTACTACCTTCACCCTAGGATATGGAGTGATGCCCTACCCATGACCTTCTCTTCTCAGGAACGGATGGATCAACCAACCTTAACCATTCTTTCTTCCTTCCTTTCCCTCTTCCTTCCCCTTTCCGGTATGTATTAACCCTTATGCATCAAAGCAAACAGCAGCTGATTCACCAGCGGGGACAAGGATATAGGTCGTAAAGCTAGATAGATCTATATACAATAGATAGCCTGGAAGGTCCCGATTCGGATTCTGTTGTCCATTACTACTATGTTCCGCCTTCATCAACTGGAGCAGCAGTGTACGATTTAGCAGTGTGGACGAGTCACGGTTGACCTATTTTGAAACAAGTTCAAAAGGGGTTAAGTGCATGCTTCTCGCGACGATGGACCAGATTTCCCCAGCTGTCCCTCCCTGTGTAGTTCTGCTCATAAATACGTGGTTAGGGAGGAGCAGATATGACTTTACCGGCGCAGTGGAAGATAGGGATAGAGGGTCCACGGATGATATGTGTGCTATTGGAGCTTAGAGTCCCTGCCCAGAGAAGATAGTGATAGCTCTTGCACCTACGGACGGTGGGGATAAGGGGATTGCTCCTAGACTACCAGTGGTGAAAGGTAAATTGCTCCTACTGTGCCTTACAATACCTTGGACATGGAAGCAGCTTACCTTCGCTCAGTTCCAGTCCCATAAGTACCATAGGCAGTTGGATATTCTCCGGTTTCATATTTCTCAGTGGTTTACCTTTTTCCAGGAGCAAAGTCAAAGGCAGGAAAAAAGAAAGCAGCAGTAGAGACAGAAGCAATAGAGGCAGTTGATTCCGAGCCAGCTAAGGTAGCAAATAATCCAGCAACAAAAGTAGTAGACCCAGCAGTAGATCCAGCAAAAGATCCCGATACGGTTGCAATTGATCTATAGCCAGTTCCCTCACCTTTTATGCTTGCCGGTGAACACCTATTATCGTCCAATCAATCATTCTTTAGGTTTAGGAATGAATTGATTAATTAAGACAACCAGCTTTCCTAGGACCTTTAGATGATCCCTACTTGCTTTTTATGTTAGACCGCTCAGTTGTGAGATTGTTGGAACTGCCCGAATTAGGAATTACTCCCAAAACTTATTAGATTATATCGGGCGGGGTCGGTACTTAGACCAGTCGTATTACCTATGCCGCCTACCCGCCTTTCATTTACTTATACTGCCTGCTACCCACCTGCATAGTTACCCACACCTGAATACCTAGATCTGCCTATACCTATACTGAATGAATGCTTAGGATAGGAGGTACCAGCTAGAGAACCGGGATCGGATTAAACTACTGACTAGACCTTGACTTAACTGGTTCTTAGAACCTCCAGGAATCGTTCGGGGCGGGGATACAGCACTAGTATATTGACTCTTTACCCTAACTTGCCTTATGAATTCTTCCGGATACCACATATAATCTTCCGGGTACCACGTATGAACTTATTGGTCTCATGTTATCACCGACGGAGCCCTGCTGAGACGAGTCAGGAATTTGAACCCCACCTTTTCCCCCCTCACCCTCCTTCACACTTCTTCCGTCCCCTTTGGCGGCTCCTCCCGGCCAGCATCTGTGTAAGAATCCAATCTGTATGGGTGACCTAACTCACACTCTCGTTTCTGTTTCGATCCATCCGTTGGCCCACCCCCATAGCGGTAGATGTTTTTGATCACTCACTCCTAATCGGTGACCTAACAGAGAAACACTTGGTATGGTTTCTGTATTGAACTGACTTGAATGGCTGGGATTTAAAGGTAACAGAATTTAAATTAACTTTTCTAATTCCCTTGAATCCAAAATGCAAGCCAAAAACAAAAGGAATCAAGGTTAATTCCCAATTGGTTATGGTACGCAAGTTTTTGGCTCTATTTGGCAGACCAAGGTCCACTTAGGTGTCCAACAAAGGTCCGATGTAGTCTAGTGCTAGCATTTTAAGTCCTGGTAAAGGGAAAGTCTCGCCTGAAGCACGTGGCAAGATTAAAGATAGGGAGGTGGGTTACAAGATAAGGGTTTCACCATTCTGGCTTAGCCTTAATCTTTAATAGAGCCTATTCTACTGATCCATAACTCCTTTGCATACGTAACACATTCATATTAATTACTTTAAACATATTCATCATATATGAAAGTATAAAGACTTACCAACATACCAATCATCTATATAAATTAACATAGTTACGATCTGAACAAATGGGGGCTTTGCATTATTCCAATCCAACATGATAACCAAATACATCATCTTGTCCACAACCAGACTACAGACTTACCAACCATAACATAAAATACAACACCTCACTAACCACTACTGGAAGAACAGTCGGATAGCACTCACTAGTTCTTCAACAAACTTGACTCGTAGCTTGTAGAGGCTACTTATACATTTTAGATCAGTGCTTATCTTTTACTATCTAAAAAACCTAACTTACTAACTTAATTGGCTACATAAATATATTCATTACATGCAAATAAATACTAGCCGAACTAAGCCGCAAAATAGGGGATTCCTTTTCTCTTATCGGTCTTCTGCGCATTTTACTTTATTCTTTCTTTGGCTCTACATGGAGCAGCTGAGATCGTCCAAGTATCACGTTGTCTTCATTCTGCCACATTGCGCTGCTCCAAAAACGAAGGGGCCAACACAAACAACCAGAAAGGAAAGAAAAGGGTGTATTCACCTCCTAGGTGGGAAAGTATCTTAACTAGGTTTATGCTAACTAACAACGCTATTGAAAGGGACCCTAGATGTCCCTGGATGGGACCCCTTGTAATGATCCTCAATATGCATAAGCGGGACAATGGTGCTCGCAGTCTCTTCCTGGTCTTCAAAGGCCTTCAACGTCTCCTCCACTGAAGGAAGCCCTTTCTTCTCCGCTAATTCTTCTTACACAGTGTACAGAGACTCCCCAATGCCCTGGTGAAACCTACCAGAATGTTGAACTGTAAATCCTGTGAGAGGGAGGGAAGGCGCAACTTCAGCACTCGGTCCATTTCGCAGCTTGGTAAGGAAAGGACCGTCGGCTTAGGTGGAGTTTCATTTACGACAATGCTGAGTGGCCGCACTACCCTAGGCTTATTCTGTGGACTGTCACCCTGCAGGAAAGTCTGCAATGCCCCAGGGAAATGTTTCAGGTCCTTGCCAGAAAAGGTTACATTATATGGAATTTGGCTGCCCAGCAGTAGAGGCAGTTAACTACGCGCTTCTTCCTGCAACTGAGTAGCATCACCACTTCTGAGTCAGAGCTAGAATTAGTCTCCTTCCTCTTCCTCTGCACCTCGTCCTTAATTACTGTCTTCTTTCCTTTTTTTCTTCCACGGGGATGCACTAACACGTTTGGTCAAATTTATATAGTGCCAGTGGTAGTCTTGGTCTTGCGGACCTCCGACCAAGAGAAAACTTCTTTATTTAATGCATGCTCGGTCATGTAAAAGGGTAAGGGTGAACCTTTCAACTTATTCTGATCAGTAGCTCGTGGTTGCACATAAGTGTTTTCTCTGTCAATGTCGAACCAATTTTTTCCCCCATGCACATCAATGAGATACTTTGGAACCCTGATGGCATCATTTGTGGCTATAATCATCATATCATACCATCGGGCAAAGGCTTTGTCATTCAAGGTTACATTTTTGGTGTCCTTGCGGACCCGACATGGCTCATACTGGACAACAACAATGGTATGCCCTCGGGCAGGTTGGAGTTGTCGACCCTGTGGAGGTTGCCATCTGAACATGGCAAAAGTAAGAAACAGGTATCCATAGATGAAGGCAGCTCTAGTAGCATGGGCATCCGTACATGCAGCCATCAATTCATTCATTAAAAACATACACCAATTCAAGTGCACTCTCTGAATAAAAAATTCCGCCACTGACAATGTCTCTAGTGAGCATTCCCCTTGTTGGATTTCCTCATAAGGCAGCAAGTCATAAGCTGGCATGCCACCTGAATCTGCTCATCCTTAATTAATCAAATTTGAACCCCACGGCCTCCTCTGTAGGTGCCATGCTTCTCATACAGGCTAAGTTCCCCTTTTTTTTTGCCTTCCATGCTTCCTAGGCCTATGGAAAGCCTCCGTGACGTCTTTCCCATCCATGGACAGTCCTGTGAGCATGTGAATTTAATGGGCATGAATGGGGTATGCCATTTCCAACCATAACACATTCTGGTGCACTAGGCTGAATAGGAACTTGGTGCACCAGACAACCTCTCCTATGCTGCCGAAGGTAGGGAGCTCTAAGAACTTCATGAGTGTGGAGTCCCGTAGCTGCTCAAACTCCACCTTCCGAGTAGAGGCAACTTAACCATTTTTTAGGGCAATCTGTTGCTTATAAACTGAAGGCTCTAAGTCGGGGAATAGGTACACGTCTGTGAAGTCGTGGTCCACCAACTTAGTATTCTCCACTTTTTCCATGAGGTCATTGAGGACCTCCACCCGAGGATCCACAACATTCCCAACTAGAGCCTCCTTCGGCTTAGGGTCACGATATCTAGAGCCTGTGGCTCGTGAACTGCCTTCACCCTACCCTGTTACCTGCCCCATAACTGTAGAATGGTACTGCTTCATTCTCTGATAGACTTTAGTGATTGAGGGTCGGGACTGTTAAACAGCTTGGTCGGCTTTTGTCCTTGTGGTATGGGAACGGAGCTCCAGTGTGAACGAGAGATGATTACCACAACAGATATAAGCAAAAGTGAGTCAAATGCGTAAGTCTGGGGATTGGATTAAAACCCCCACTGCATTTACTGCAGGTAGGTTTTTTCGGGTATCCTTAAGCTCATGCGAGAGATTTAGACGCAGATATTTATCGTTCCCAAGACAATCGACACTTAAAGCTTTGACTTAATGGCAATAAGCTATCCCATCTATCCCTACAGGCCTCCTATTATCGTTCGATCGTCACCCTCCTCTTGTGACCTTGAGTGAAACCCAGACCCTTTCCCAACCTCACTGGACTGCGACACCCGACCATGGACACTTAGTAAG
>Ga0224573_1000016_pt1 | contig 22892 bp, 17 predicted proteins | sample CRU1metagenome_FD_189088 | JGI IMG/M metagenome (GOLD analysis project Ga0224573, IMG submission 189088) | Spruce roots microbial communities from Bohemian Forest, Czech Republic - CRU1 | ecosystem: Host-associated > Plants > Roots > Unclassified | place: Czech Republic: South Bohemian Region... | reverse complement strand
TTCATTCATTATATATGTAATTATGCATTTATTCATTATATATGTAATTATGCGTTCATTCATTATATATGTAATTACGCCAACCAACCCAACAACCTGGGTGCCTATTTCAGATGGGAATCTTCCCACTCCGTGCCTCAACTGTTGATCTTGTTGGGTGGGGGGACGGGCTTCACCGGATACGCTTTCCTGGTACGGGCTCGCTTGGGTCAGTGGGACAAAGCTTCTTGGAACATAGCAAGTAGGAACACGCGCTAATGCACATTTAGGAACAGTAGGAATATCAGGCAATGATGGAACGACACTGAGAGAAGCACGCGCATATGTCTCGCAGGGATGCTAGCTGCTTCAACTCGATCTGTCACCTCTACTACTTCCCATATCTTTGGTGCCTTTGCCCCCGAGACTTATGTTGGCTCTTAAATGGTCTCTCCTCGAAAAGGAAAGGATGCTAGCTTCTCTCCTGTGACTAGTGCCTCCGCTTGCTTCGCTAGTGAGACTCGATCAACTTGAGAAAAAGCCGGGATTGGGACTAGGGACTCCACTGCGGGATACTTGCTCCCTGGTCGGTTCGTCTCCATCTCTGCTCTCCGTTTCTTCCTTTTTGCAGCTGATATCTATTGGTGCTTCGCACATATCAATATAGATCTATTATTCTATAATTGTATAAGAATACCAACTAAAGATAGATAAATGCCCTTTTCCGCGCATACTGCTACTTTTTCCTTACTATTCCATTCTCTACTAACACTATACCCGAAGTAGTCGGAAAAGTATGCCTAGGATATAGATGGGGACGATGGAATGAACCGTTCCTGCCTGCTGCGTCTATTATGGTCGAGGAGTTTATATTCCCAGGGTTGCCGTTGTCCCCCTATTCCCGGTAATGCCACTCATTTGTCCTGAGGACTATTCCCCGGTACGTGCCTTTGAGGAATTGTACGCCTTTCCAAATGGCGAAATGGGATGAAGTAACCGATAGTTCCGTGAGCCAAGTATACAACCAAGTGGACATGGGTGTTTCGATCGAATAGATTACTCCTTATTCCCAGCGACTCGACTATTCCCTGAGGTTTACCCGGGTTCGAAATTCCTAACCTAACGGCTAGTGCCCGTTCCTTCCCACTCTTTCCCGCTGACGCTGTTGCTCCAGTCTTTTTCGCACATATTGCAGTTCCTTTCTTTCCCGCGTATTCACTTTAAACTGCTTTTTCACCTCCATCTCTGGCTGCTGAGGCAGAGGGCTATTCTCGCACTTACGAATCAAACTGAACTATTCTATTATCTAATAATAATAACTCTTTTTAACCCGGCTCGCCGCCAGGTTGTTACAGGTGAAACTCTCAACAGGTCACACGAGCCAGCCGGACCACATTTCCTAACTATATATGTTTGGATGGTGTTATTCATTTCCTAACTATATAATAGTCATTTCATGGCGGGAGTAGCTTAGAACCAACCGTAAAGGCACCGGAGATGTAAATAATCCATCTCCAACTTCATATCCCAGACAACTAAAACCAAGATTCCCCACCCGGCATCATTGAGATTCGTTAGGTTCCAACGAAGTTGTTGAAGTAAGGTTATTTCTCCTTACTTTCAAGGCCCGAACAAGCGAACTTACTGAGCGCTGAGCCGAGGTTAGTTAGGTTAGTTAGTCAGTGGTGAATAGGTAGGTAGGTCTAAACAACGTACTTTTTTCTGGCTGCTGCCTTATTAGATTTTATTATAGTAGGCAGGTCAGGTCTCCATGCATGTTTTAGGTTTACGAAGAAGGTCTCTCTCCTGTTTGGTATGTGCCATTGAAAGCTACCTACGATTGCATACCCGCCTATGCGAAGAGGGGCTGCTGATCCATTCCATCCGGTTCTATCCAATTCCGGTGGCCATAGAGGTTAGTAGTCGGGTATCTCGTCGGGTTATTCCAACAAGCACTTATAGTGTGGGTAGAGCAAAAGGAGATAGAGCGGTTAGGTCTCCTGTGTGTGCATATGGGTCTCCTGGTATGCTATGGTGTTTCTTTACAATGCTCGAAGATATAGTGATGCCAATGGAGCTGACTGATACCACTAATGAATGGTCCTGCTCCTGAGAAACCGCTGGTGTTCCCTCCCATTGCTAAAAGATATAATATTGCTGATGCCGAGAAGAGATATGCCTAATCCGCCGGATATTATGCTACCGCCGCTGTTCCCGTTTCCGTTCCCTAGAAGACATATTTCCCCATTGCAGCGCCTGTTGCAGAAGTTCGACCTGGATAATGCTTCTAATGCTGCTGCTGTTGTTCCCACTCCGGGTTGTTCTCGTGATACTGCTGGATATTGCCACGCTTTCGCCCATAATATAATAGAAGGAGCATATAATAGAACTCGCCCGCACGCCAAGCAGCTCTCTTCCGTGCTCTATCGGCCTGATAGTAGGTTATAGCCTTCAAGTCCCATTCAGAACCAGTGGACTGGATTCATTGCAGGGTGCTCGGCCTGCTGCTCTTCCTGTTTCGCCCTAACTCGATCCCCACCCCACACGTGTCATAGAAAGGTCATCGAAAGGTCAATTTATCCCTCCCTGGGAAAGCACTTGTTCTACTTCCGAATCTTCGGAATAAACGAGAGATTCCCCACAATTTGATCACCCTGGCGCAGCTTGCGGGGTCCATCCAGTTTACTCCGCCGTGATAGTAGCATCTGCCGTGGCATCTATAGTCGCGGGACCCCAGATATGGCATCTGGAACAGGCATTTTGCCTGATATTCTATTATAGGGGCGAAGACCCGTCTTCAGATTCTACAAGTGGCTTGCCCGCTCGCTTTGCTTACACCGCAGACTGCTTGACTACCATAGATGTCCGCTTTGCTGACACTGAAGCTTATGCAGAAACTTCCAGAACTGATGGAGCAATCGGTGGATCTACGCTCATTGCCGGCCCGCCCTGAATGGATCCGGTCACCATCAGATACGAAATGAAAGGGGGTTGGACAAGTGGGCAGCCGCAGTTCGCCCCTTTCAGGACTCCAACCCATTAACAAACCCTATTTGATTGAAGCGATAACTTGACGTCTGATTACTCCGATTACTCATAGGGATAACGGGGATAACGAAGACTTTTTACAAGCATAACTTGGGTCCTGAAAGAACCACTGCACCTCCGAGTGAACATTGAAGCACGACTTTCTTTCGTTCACGAAGTTCACTCAAGGCACTCAAGAGAGATAAAAAAAGCTTCTTTTCTCTGTTCTCCGGTTCGAAACTCGGAGCGAAGAGTGAACCGATGGCACACCTCTTCTTAGTGGTACAGCTCTCACTATATAGGGATAGGAATAGGAATAAATACCTGTATGGTCATTCATGCGCTCGTAATGAGGAGGACCGGAATTGGGGAAGGAGAAACCGGCGGGGAGCGGTGGACCAAGCGAGTTGGGTCAGCCAAAAATGGATAGCGGTGCGCCCTGTCTAGAAAAAGACTGGATAAAGCCAAAAAGACTGGATAGGGGCGGCTTGGTGTTGAATGGCTGGTCCAACCAAATACAAGGAAGGCGGGCCGCCGTTGGTTGGTTAACGGCGGGCGGGCAATGCGCTAACCTGCGCTACACCTTAATATTCCTCATATACTCAGCATCTCACATCACTACGAGAAGGAGCCGAACAAGATTGATTATGGATTTCGACCTACCAATCTTTAGAAATGCGATTCAATGTGTGAGGGGAAATGCAGCTGGCAATGGCTGGGCTGGCTGACAATGGGGAATGAATGGCTGGCTTGCAATGGCAGGAGCGGAGCCCGGGCCCACACACATTGAGTAGCCTACCGGAGAATGGTGGCTTGATAGATAAGATTGGTGGGGCATGAAGCGTAGTACTAAAAGAGATTCTTTCTATCCCAAAATGCAACTACCGCCACACATAACAATTGGGTCCCTCAATCGGGCCTTTTGAATACTGTCAGTAGCAGAGCCTAAAGCAGTAGTTTCAGCCGTTGAAGCATCATATATAAAGGCATAGCCAGCTAGAGCTTGGAAGGGGGCCAATCAAAATCTCTTTCTTATAAGTAACTTAGCTTTTGGAGCGAAACGCTCATCCCTATTTGCCGAGTACGAAGTCAGTTCCTCTATCTGTTAGAAGAAAGGCTTACCTCCGGTTCAATTAGCGAGTTCAATTAGCGAGGGAAAGAATTAGTAATGCCGAAGCAATCTTTTGAGCTTCAATCTGGTGAAAGAAGCGCTTCACCGAAGCTGAGATGCGAGAACAGGTAGGGTTTGGGATTTGGTACCCCCTCCCTATTTTGAGATGTGGCGGAAAGGTGTGCCCGGATTCGAACCGGGGGGAACGCTAGAAAGCGCTATTTACCGCAAATCACACCCTTTTTTTGTCGCAGTTCACTCACCCGAGCTAAAAGGTTTATATTTGGGTAAAGCTACGTCTGCGGGAAATAGGATTCCACCCATCTCTTGGCTTCCCTCCTAGGCTTATTTGAGCTTGCGGCCAGTTCCTCATCTCCTTCCCTTCCTCATCACCTTCCCTCGGAGGCCTGTTCCTCATCTTGATCTATATCATTCTGTATATTGGAGCTTGCAACCACATTAGTAGTTGAGGAATGCTTTTCGTCTATATCATTCGGTAGATAGATAATCTCCTTCGGATAATAGATAATCTCCTTCCCCGCTGCGGGAAAGCTACTTCGTTCCTTCGAGGGATTCTATTTTTCCTTCGGTATATTATATATCTCCTTCGGTATATTGTTCGGTATATTGGAGCTTGCTGCAACATCTGCAGTTGGGGAATGCACTGATATAGTGCCCCGGTGACCTGCACGATTGATGATCGCTTTAGCTATGTAAAGGCTCACTTTACGCGTGCTCGCGTACTGACGAGCAATAAACTCCTCGGAGGAGATCCCCCAAAGGAGAATATGACTGTCTCTCTCGGGGAACATGGCGCATACTGCATTCCACCCCCGGCGTTTTATGAACTCCGGGTTTGCTATAATATGCTGCGAGAGCTCCTTCCTTATAAGGTTACATACATATGTGTAAGCATAAATAGGATTCTTCAGGCCAACCAGATACGTCATAGCCGTATCGGATTGGTCTGGCTTAGGAGCACTTGTAACACCAACGATGATAGCCTCCACCCCAAGGTTGAGTCCGGTTATTAGATCCATAACCTCTGGGGGAGTGAGTGAATAACGGAATGATACTTTAAAGCTAAGGTATAGCGGTTTTCTACTCAACGCAGCTGAATTATTGTTTATTACGGTAATTATAATTAAGGAGGGTGATTGCCAAATGGTGTGTGGAGAGAAAAAGATGAGCAGATTGGGAGAGAACATTTCGTGATAATACGAATTATTGAGTAGGAAGATCGACACAGATCGACACAGATCGATACAGTGGGTCTTCCCAGGCAGGATCTAGGAGACTTGTTCTTGCCGGATGACTTGATGAGTGAGTTTTCACTTATATATGTAATTATGGAGGTAGCGTTAAGCGGGCTCGACCAAAGGGTTTTAACACTCACTCATCATATGGGTGAGGAAGAGGAAGCTAACTCGATAAGCTTCGATAACTCGATAAGCTTCGATAACATCTCCTAAAATCCCACGCGTATGCTCATATATAATGGTCAATCGAGCAATAAATTCCTTGCTCTCGGAAGAGCAAGGACAAGTGAGAAATCCCTCCATTTCGAGAAACCATTCTTGAGACCATCTTGATACCACCAAGCCTTATCGACTATAATTGAGCTAGTTCCGAGCAAATCCATTAGTAACGTGAAGTACTTGCTAGGAAAGTGCCTCTAACACAGGTGTTAAGCACGAGGTAAAGCTAAGTGCATTGGGAAATTATCCCCTCTCATTGTACTTAGTGGGATTTGACGTGTTCGAGGGTTTCGGCTGTGTTGGCAAGTCCTCGGGGTGACACCAACTCAGTGGGAGCTTCGGGCCTAGGACTTGTGTCCTACGTTCCCTGCCCATACATAACTGCTTGACCCATGACTATTCCGCCCGGCTACCTAGCCTGAAGTGGTATCCTTGGTGGCCATTCTTTAGGGCTCATACCCAGGTGATTGCAAGGGGAAATACTTGTGGTACCTGAAGCAGACGCCTTCTCCGAACCGGCCAGACGAGGAACAACGTTTCAGTCGGTCCTATGCGCCTTGAGTGCTAGGACGGACAGACAGATGGTAGGTATGACCCTCCATTTCATCAGGCAGGCAGGGGACAGATGGTGAAAGAAAGGCAGGCTGTATGGTAAAGTAGGACTGTTTCCGGAAGGGCCTACTAGGGTAGGGAGGGACAGATCCAATACTTCCTTTTCCCTCTCGAATTCCTTCTCTCAGGTGGCTACTTCCTTCTCGCTCGAACGAAAAGGTTGGCTGCCTGCCTGTAAGGAAGGGGTTTGCTGTAATGTAAGGAAGGGGGTTGCTGCAAGTAAGGCTTACAGCTCTGAAGGTAAGGCCCCTACTAAACTAACTAAGGCTCCGAAGGTCAGGCAGGTTGGGTTGGAGGGAGGTCAGGTATACGGCTCTTAGGGTTAGTGAAGGGTGGAGTGAAAGGGTCTTGTGGAATGACCAGTTGCTTATGAAATGCCTTACGCTTGTGGAAAGGCAGACCTTGGCTTGCCCCAATTACCAAGCCAGTTGCTTGTGGAAAGGCAGACCAGCTTTGAAGCAGCAATGGCTGGACCTGCTTTGAATAAGCCAGTGCTGGACTTTAAATAATGGCTTGTGGAATGCTTTTCATAATTGATTGCTTGTGGAAAGGCAGACTTTCGGCTTGGACTTGCTTGAGGCCTACCTGACTGTGCATGCAAAGGAACATCCGGCTTTAGGCTTGAGGCTTGATGTTACTTGTATTTTAGCCCTGACGCACGCAGTTGAGCAAGAGAGAAAGATTGATGAAGAAAGAGAGAGAGAAGCACTTTTTCTATTTCTATCAGAGAGTTCTGTTATATATGCAATTATGCGAGCAGGATCCATCCGTTGTTATAGAAATAACATATTTGATAGAAAGAACCTAGATTCGCTCGGATCAGATCAGATATGTCCCGTATCCTTTCGGGGGACCAATCCATGCATGATTGTAGAGCGAGCCGAGATTCTCCCTGAGTTACCCTTAGTTGGGCGATATCCGGATTCTCCTTATATAGGGTGCACCGCACCATAATAGATGAGGTACTTTACGCCTGCAGGAAAGTCTCCGTTGTGAATAGATAAAGAAATAAGGATGGAAGGGAGATAAGGATGGAAGGGAGATAAGGTTGGGGACGCTAACTCAGGCTTTTCAGTTTATTTATTCCCGTGTATAAATTATATAACTAGAGGCTAGGCCAAGTATCTAAGTAAGTAAGTGGAGCCAGCCAAGGCCAACGTAAAGGCGTACCGGATTGAAGGTAATTGTAGCGCTATTTCTTTAATAAGTTAAGCTCGTATCATTTCGGTAACCTCAGGGCTAGGCCAAGTATCTAAGTAAGTGGTATAAAGAGAAGGTATAACTCCCTTAAAACCAACTATTCCGAACTATTTACCTAACGAACTACTTAATGTAAGGCGGTATTTAAAGCAGCTCAGATATATATATAGTAATTACGCTTTAGTAAATAATTACCTTTATTCCTATCCATAATTCCATATACAAAGAACTCATTCTTTATGTAATTAACTACGCTTGCCTGCCTGCCTTCTTTTCCTTAACACTTTGTTTGGAGAAAGGAGTTATTCTCTTTATACTTTACTCACTTATCTCCCTGGCCTTCCTTGGCCTGGCTCTAGTTACCAGAAGAAATCAACTGAAAAGATAGAGATCAGTCGTAGATTCACTTGTGATAGACTTTCCATTTGGACAGCCCTGACTTTACGTCTCTTGGGCGGGGGCACTCGATTTAGCTCTAAAGCCTGAGCCTGATCCCGCTTCAAAAATCGTTTAGAAAAGGCTCCCCACCGAAAGGAAAAGTAATGGCATGGCTAAAATAAGGGAATAAGTGATAATACCCACCCCACCGAAAAGAAAAGTAATGGCTGTCGAAAATACGGGGCTCCGATCCCGAGCGGGAGACTTCCAAAATCCTTTTCAAAAAGAAGTATCAGTTCCCGTTACGGATATATCCGCCCACTCTTTAGGCATGCCATGAGTGCCCCTACCCTGCTGGAGGGAAGGCATGAGTGCGAGGATGGCATGCGGCTCGCTATCTCTCTCAGCCTCTGCCTGGGGTCTGCCTAGCCCAGAGGAAGGTAGGCATGAGGTGCGCCCGAGGGTAGGGAAGTAGTGCCTATGCCTTTCAAATAGATCCTTGCCTGCCTACAGAAAAGGCCCCCCATATATGCTCTGGCTTGCCTATCTTGCTTGCTTTCTTTCCGATCCTGCTTGGGGGATGGATGGGGAAAGGCCCAAATATAAGTACTATGGCTGGCTTGCTTTCCGGGCTCGGGTGAACAGTGAAAGGCCGGGCTCGGGTGAAAAAGAAAGTAAGTGAAAGGGGCGGGCTTTCCGGGCTCGAAAAAGAAAGAATCATAGTCCCGCTCAGGTAAGGTACCATCCGGCCTGCCTTATTGCTTGCGCGAACTAAGCAAGGAAAACACCATTTCTATGTGGTTGCTTTGGATGGAAAGTGTTGAAAAATACGGGGTTGGAGCGGTAGGTTCTGTACTGGCAAGGGATGGGTCGATCGAGCGATTTCATCCCTCCCTCTCCCAAATAAGGAATCGAGCGTTTTCCGGTCTCCGGATTTAAATCCCCCTAGCAAATCTATTGATTTATTCCCCTCTCCCTTATGGTCGAGCGACTACGTTCCTCTCCCTCACCCATATGATGAGTGAGCGTTAACACCCTTATGGTCGAGTCACTTAACGTACCTCAATTCGCTAGAAGGTCCCCTCTATTTATTCCCCTCTCCCTTTGGTCGAGCGACTACGTTCCTCTCCCGTTGGTCGAGTCACTTAACGTACCTCGTCCTCCTTTGTCGGGCGAGCGACTCCGTTTCTCTCCGTTCCTCAAAGACTTTCGACTTTCTTTCCTAAAGACTTGACTAGCTTTCCTGGCGACTCTCTAGCCAAGACCTGGCATTTGTCAAGACCTGGCTTTGTCAAGACTATCCCTTCCCTGCTTATAACTCCATAGAAAACCTCTCTAGTTACCGGTTGCCGTAATTCACTATAGAATCATCTTTCCTCCACAAATTATCTGGTGATTCCCGAAACGCTCCGCGTTCTCTTTCCCACCCAACCTGTTGCTTCTTTCTTCTAAAGGCTGTCCTCTCTCGGCTGGATGTTGGTCCAGCCTACTACGAGGATCCCGTACATCGTATTTATCCGGTCCCGTGGTTACTATGCCGCCGCGTTTCTTTTCCGGTCCTTTTGCAGAATTTGTGCACTTTATATCGTAGTTGCCTACACACACAAATTCTGGGATATCCTTTAGTGTTTCGACTCTCCGTTCAGTGGATGAGATGGCTGCGCTCCAGCTCACTAAATAATGGGACGGCAGTGGTCCGCCGGCAAGCTCGTTCTGATCCTGCCTGGACGCAGTACATTGGAATCCTGATGCACCACCACGAACGCTACCGCGGCGGCGTCCGCCTGCGGTAAGGCACCACCCTGTTGTGCCAGCAGCCAACCCCAGCGTGTCAGCTCAGTTATCCTCATCAAGCCACTTACTGTCTGTCTAGCTAGCTCCCCAATCTTCCCTTCTCAGATCGATGAATAAGGGATTTCTCAGTCGATCCCTTATAGTAGCCGGCCACGCAAGGTTATACCTCCCCCCCCTACCTCCTATAGTAAGTAGCGAGGGGTATAACCTTATAACCCGTATAACCGATAGGGTAGGGCAAAAAATCCTTCACCCCCTATAAGTGAACGGGCGAAGCGCTATGCCTTCCCCTATAGCCTGACTAGCTAGAGGTAGGGAAAGGTATAACCTCATCCGGAGAAAAACTGCTCCCCTATCGAATGGATAAATCGGGTTTCCCAATGCTCTTCCACGTATCCGAGATACGCCACCTCGGGATGCTTTACTCCTAACCCCTATCGGTTCCGAGACGGGGCTTAACCTGAGTCTCGGTTAAGAACGGCATGCATCTACGTTTCACACGGCGCACGATTCCATGGGTAGTTTCATTTGACATCGTGATGGGGGACATAGCTTACGATCATCGGCTTTAATCATGCCACTAGGCATTCGATTAGGACATTGCACAATGATTCGAAGACTTTGTCGCATCTCTTCGATACGGATACAGTGGCGATCATAGCAATCTCCTCTGGTACCCACTGGTACGTCAGAATCCGATTGGTCATGGGCATCGTGAGGTGCTGCTTTTCGCGAATCCCAGCATACTCCCGGTTGGGATGGGTAGGCCCACCACTTAGGCCAAGACCCACGTAAGTGGGGGACCCCGTCGGGCTCCTCTTTCCCCCCCTGAGAACTGTACGTGGAAGTTTCCCTTCGTGCGGCTCGAATCATTCTCAGATGCCTGCCCAGCAGGCGCAGGCATCCCCGTTTATGCGCCACCGAATTGAAAAGTGGCAGGGACCGCAACTATGACCAACCAATAGAGTAAACTTAGCTGCGAGGAATGTGGTTCCAAAGGTTGAGGGCGGAGGGCGCCGGTTCGCGGAGTCCGCTTCTCAGGGGACTTCCGTACCACCACAATTCGACTGCTGTTGATCCCAAACTTATCCGAACTCCTAAACATAAGGTGAAACCGCAAGGTTATACCGATACCTACCTTCCCCTCGACTATAGGGAAGGTATAACCGATAGCCGATTAGTTAGGGGGTTATTGTGGGTGGGCACCCCCCCACCTTTCGGGGAAGGGGGGCCGCCCGATTCGACCATGCATGGTATCGATATAATGGGGCAGCCGAGCTGATCTGCTTCCAATTGGAGAAAGCCGCTTTCACCAAGTCAGCCACCTTTCGGTGCGGGTCACGTAACCCTATCCGAGCCATTACAGCTCGGCCTTCGCTTTTTGAGGCTTCCTCTACCCACATATCTATGTGCCCGCAGCACCTCCATATGGAGAAATATGGGCTTACCGTGTTCCATTAATAGCACCTGACCTATGCCGATTTTGGCGGACCGTGCTCTACCCCGGTGGACTCATGCGGTTCCGACGTGCCCAGAGGCCAGAGGCGAATCCGTCCACGCACGGCCAAACACCAAAGGTGGCCCGCCAGGAACAGTCATGTTTTACTGGGCTTATACACATTCGCTTACTTACGCTGTCCCCCCTCAGCTCACCCTAGTCCCCCAGTTATTGGGGTACGTCGTCCCCGAGGCTTCACACCAAGTCTTTGCAACAGTAGGGGCATGCTTGAGTAGGGTCAGGCAGAACCGTCGTTGCCTGATGGGAACCTCCCCCATATTGCTACCAATGTCTTCGTGTCGCGCAACCTCTTGGCATTACACCACTGGATCCCCAATCCTTTGCCTGCTGTGCAGTGACAGTACCAATATCCACTAATCGTTGTTTCCAGATACGGTTGCCGGTTGACATCTCTTCTGATTCGTCAATACGAGGAGCGAATTGTCGTGTAAAGAAATAAATATCTCGACATAAGCCAAGAGGCAGATCTTGTGCCACTCCACCTGGTCGTATGAAACTGGCATGCATCCTGGCTCCCGGGACTCTTTCATGGAATTCCAACGATCTCTCCCGCTCCTCAGAAGCCCACAGGGACGGAGTTAATGCTCCCACATCCGTAGCATGAGTAGTTAAAGCAAGTGAATGATTCGAAATTCGAGTTATTTCACGAAATAACACTCGTATATATTGAGCCCGTAATGGTACCTCGCGATTCAGAAGTTTCTCTACAGCTGAAGGATAAGCGTGTTCCTGGGCCATCATAGAAACATAAAGAGGGTCGACGACAGAACGGACAACGGAACTTCGCGACAGCTTTTTCGTACACGTTCACTTGCATGCATCACATACACAAGTGCTCTCTGAACCGTGCAATAAGGTCACCCATGACACGGCTCTCCCACTTGAGTTACCGGTTCCGGATCCCCGGGCCATGCTATTACATACATTCTATCTATTGGATGGGGTTGAGAGTGTTTCAATCCATGAGCTTCTAGGTGAGTGACGCGTTCGTGGAGCCGAAGGAGGAGCAAAAGAAAGTGGGTCGGGGGTGGGTGTCCACCCTTAAATGAGTAATGGAATGGGATAAATTATTCCAGCCAGAGAGGTAGGGGAGGGGCCGGCAGGAAACGCGCGCGAAGGATCCTCTTTCTAACGCAAGATGAGGGTGATTAGGGGTCAAGTGATTACTTGACCGTATTTCCGGGCCGGGAAAGTGCTTCCAGAATTGGGCACTATAGATCGTAGTTGCCCCAATTCTGAATAACTGGGTTCTTACTTACCTGAGCTCAGACAGGTAAGGACTTTCAGGGCCTTACCTTCGCAGAGCTCTTTGAGGGGAAGAAAGAAAGGGTTTTCACGCTCGACCATAGGGGAGAGGAACGTAGTCGCTTGTCCAAGTTACTTATTGATGAGGGGGGGCAAGGGTGAGAAACGGTTTGAACGCTCGATCGACCATCGGGAGGGAGAGGGGTGAGGGTACGAACCGCTCGCCCGAGGAAGGAGGGCGAGGGTGAGGCAGCGAACTCTCGACCAACGGGAGAGGAAACGCTCGACCTTTAGTTTAGTAGGGAGAGGGATTTATCGAAAAAGAAACCCAACCTTTGGGTGAGGGGCCTGCACCGGTCAACCCAGCTAGTCAGACAAGCCCAATTTCTACCTGATAAACCCTGCCCCCCCCCCCTTCCTTATCTAACAGATATGATCTCAGTTTCTCTCACTGTGTTAAATGAAGAGTTGGCCGGTAAGGTCAATCCTTCGCCGAGGAAATAAGTGGCTGCTATTATATATGTAATTACGCTTTAGCATCGGAGAAATAGCATTAATAAAGAGAGGGAAGGAAGTCGGTAACTAGTAGCATTCATTAATAAAGATAAGTCGGTAACTAGCTAGAGATATTGGTCCTATAATATTCATTCTAGCTACTGAACTCCGTCCGGGGAAATAAGGCTACTACGGGACTGGCTTGCTGGCTATTGGCTTCAGAACCCGCACTGGCTTGCATCTGAGTTAACTGCCTGCGGGGAAACATGATCAGTCATGCCCGTAGCGAGGGGCATAACTCCACAGCTCAACAGGTCAGGCTTTCACCCCCATATTTGTAGTATTGGTGTTAGGATCCTACATATTGTGTAGTACCCCTCACATGTTCCTGTAACATACCCTACATGTTCCTCGCCTCGCCTTATTAGCAAGGCCATTACACCTTTGATCTCCCATATTAGGTTTATTAACAGATTGATTAGCAAGGCATTACACCTCTGATCCCATATTAGCTAGATTAGGGAGGGAGGATTACCCATATTACCGAGAAGGAGGGGAGCTAGATTAGGCTTACACCCCCATATTAGCAAGATTAGCTAGGGTTTCTCCCTTCGTTACACCTTACTTGCGGGAACAATCATCGATAATGACCTTATGGGAGACTGGCTATCGTTGACCTCCTGGCAATTATACCTCCTACAATGAGACTGCCAATGGATTGGCACTTACTAGTTGGCAATTCCTGTCTCCAGCCCAGCCCTATACGAGTAGCCCAGACTTAGTTCCCAAGGTAGGGTAGAGAAATCAGCAGCTTTCAACTTGCCTTGATCTTTAGTCGTCCCAGGACAAGTTCAACATATAGATGCGAGTCCTAGTTATAGGCGAGAGTCTCTCAACACAACACTCAATGTATTTGGAACCACCTATGCTCCTCTTCTGAGGTCACGGAGGGAGGAGTCTAAAATGCCTTTGGATAACAAACTACTATAATCTGCCCTTTTTCCATTGCCCTTGCCAATGCCATTATTGATTGCTAAGGCCAATCAAAACTTTGATTGCCTCCTACCCATACACCCCCGGTGAAGGATGGCCACGGTCGGATGCTCAAGGCAGGAACTTCAGAATGCTTGACCGGAGGTGGGATGGGAGTTCTGGCAGCCAAACTATCCCTATCCAGCCAAACCCGTTGAGGGCGGCTAACTCCCTGATGCCGTTGAGGGCTCCCATTACCTTCAATGAAAGCCTCCTCCCACTCTTTCCCCGGAAGAGCAAACCGATGTGAGAGAAGAGCAAACCGATAAATCGAACTGTGATAGTTCTTTCCGACCTGGCTGGGTTAGTGAGCCCAAAAAAGAATATTAGTTCATTCATTAGCTCCAGCTTTCATGCCGGCCATAAATATTCATTACCGTTGGGATTACCGCCAGCCCCAGGCAAGAATAGTTGAAAGCAGTTCAAGTTGACCCGAACTCCTGTCCTCACCCCCGGTTGATCCTTACCACGGAAGGCTGGCCCACGGTCCGGTAGGTAAAACGTGATGAACGATGGATAACTCAAGCTGGGAGGAATGCTTGCTCTAGAGGTTATGAAGAAACGGGCACATGCTTTATCTAGCCCTCGGAACCCCCAACTATAATACCATTGGGATAGTTGCCGGGAGTTAAAGAAAGTCAAATTAGGAAGGTGCCCGGAACAAATTGACCGGTAGGGGCCCCTGAAGTTCGGCTCGGTCCAGCTCAGAAGGATTGTATCTAGCTCCGGCCAGAAGGATTGTTCGGAAGGAAGGTCGATCCAAATTAGTTTCTTAGTTTATTAGTTTCGGAGGGAAGGAAGGTTACCCACCGGGGGTGTAGGCTAGGAAAGCAATATTTATTGTTCGGCTCCCTCGCTCGGGACTATCCGTAATAAACCAAAACATAAATTGGCGCACGTTGTGCTCTCTGCAACTCACTGGGATGACCTTCAGCAACAAACAAAACAGTAGTCGGAATAGAATAACCTTCCTGCAAATCAATGATAGAATGACCTCAATCTGGGAAAGGAGTATCACCATATCCAAGTCCTACTCTCAAGGGTATCATCTCAGGCACTATTGGAACAATTTGACCCTGCCCACTTTTATAAAGTCCTCCACCTGTATATCTCTGGCACAACCACCGAGACCCAATACCTCTGGTATGTTTCTCAAATTAAAGAGAAACGAGTTCATTAGTAGCCAACAAAGCATGAGAAGAAGGCACATCATCAATATCATCCTTCTTGCAAACATCGTCACTACTAGCAATATCATCGGAAGTATCATCAGAAACATCTTGAGAAGCATCATCATCATCAACAATACGTTGCTGAGAAATTTCACATCTTCTTCCAAAGCATCAAGTAGCTCTTGCTTATCACAATAGTCATTTATGAGGTCTTTACAATAATCCTTATTACTTTTGTCTAGCTCGTCTATACGAGATGTTGAGCTCTCAACAAGGTCAAAATACTTCTAAAAAACAAAGGTTTATAACTTACTCACACAATCTTTCAAATTACTTTCAGTGCTTCTTCACTTGGTGACGTCTTGAATAAGGACCAGATCGAGGTCATGCAAGTACTTGATCGTCTCGTCCTTTTCGTCCACCCGAAAAAGAAAAATATCGTATTCCGTCTTCAATTTCTGATAGTTATCAAAGATACCCACGGTGTGTGATTAGGGCACACGAAGTGTGAGGGCCCCGCGAAACACTTGTTCAAAATATCCTAGGGACTAAACCAATGCCCCCCCCTAAAACAAAAATTCTCTCCCTTTTCGACTTTGATACCCACCTAAAAAAAACAAACCTTTTCTAAAGTAAGATTACACATATGATCAATAACACCTGACCAACATAAAGGTCATAAAACATATAATATTGCTCATTTAAAAGGTAAATAGCAACCGACCAACCATTGATTTGTGTCCTCGTGTATATGATCGTTTCACATAAATAAAAGGTTATATCACTCCCAATCTTTTTTGTTGTCTGCTGGAAGATAACTCGTACCGAGTTTAAATGATCACACGCATAAGGATATATTGCAAAACCCGTAGAAGTATGTCCTTTATAGCCGCTATTTTAGCGAAACTAGTCGAGCGATACTAGTCGTCATTTAGATTTTGATTGCCACCAGAGCAGAGCCTTAGTAGCTTTATTATAGAGTAGCTTGGGTACAGGGGGATCACTCTTCCCTCGCATAGCACAACCGGGCCTGCTAAGTCTTTAGCCCTAGAGGATGCACCTTAGCTTAGACATGGTTGGTTATCTCCTAGCCTTTTACTTGCCGAGGGAGACAGCTCCTTATGCTCCCCCATTAGACACCTATAGCTCATAAAGCCCATAGTAGTCGTCATCAAGTACTCCTTAATGCCACACCGCTACCGCACTTGGGTACAACGGCAAGGAGGCTTTTTCGGATATGGGCAGGGACACCACATAGACTGGTTACTTCATGGAAATACTTATTTATTTTAGCCCTTAGCCCTTTCACAGCCTTTTTCACTAGCCCTTTTGCCTTTTAAAGCCTTACTCACCTTCTTTTCAGCATATCTAGGGGCCCTTCCTCTTTAGCAAGCTTTTCATTTTAGTTTAGGAAATAAGCATTACTCATATCTTGGTTACTTATATATTTTGTTCCTCTTAGGACCACTTAGCACTGCTCTATTCTACGGATTACTAAGCTATAGAGCAGAGGAAGCCCAGCCAACCAGCATAGAGCAGAGGAAAGCATCTTTTTGATTGGGTTGGGGGTGGCATTAGAGATGGACAATAGGAGTGGGGAATACAACGTTAGAGATGGACAAGAAGGGTCACCAGATAGAGGAGGTGCTGAAGGTTATCAAGTCATAAGGCAAGGTTATCAAGTCATAAGGCTGTTCCTGAGGCGGGTAACAGAAGGGATAAGCCTTAGGGGAACAGATGGGGATATTGATGGGATGCACCCACCACCAGCAAGCTCATAAGCAAGGCTTTCCCCACAGCAAGGCTTTCCCCAGCCCCGCTTTCCCCGGATGACAGTCGCTTTCCCCAGATGACAGTCGCTTTCCCCAACCCGAGAAAGAAGGCGACCCTAGAAAGAAGAAGACAGAAGGAGAACGTATGAAGGCGAACGTATGAAGGCGAACGTATACAGTAGAAAGAAGGCGAACGTAGACAGAAGTGCGAGGCACCCTAGTGATATTCTTTCCTTGTAGTGAATATAAATATATAAATAAGATCTCCTACATCTTCGACATCGCTGTCAACAGAGAAGCGTAGATATACTTTGAATAATGATGGTTCAATCTCTGAATATTGAAGAGTCTATAGAGCAGGTAAACCTATGATACAACGACCTATAGGTAAGCTTGTTCCTATAGGCAAGCTTGTTCGTGTTCGTGTAGGCAAGCTTGTTCGTGTTCGTGTAGGCAAGCCCCTAAATAAAGTCAAAGGAAATATATCCGGACCCATGAGCCCTGCTAACAACCCAGGAGCCCTGCCTATGTTACTACTAATGTTACTACTAATGTTACTTACTATGTTTAGTATAGTATTTTCCTATACGAAGGGTGACATACCAAGACGACTACCCAAGACGACAGGCAAGCCCCTAAAGTGTGGCATTAAGGCCCCTACTGATTGATAATACCCATCCTTATTCCTGAAGGTGGCACACCAAGGTGGCATAGCCTTCTATTACTTATTACTGATGGACGGTTTTTTCTTCAGAGTATATGGATGAATGGAGGTTCCCTAGTCCCTGCCCGTGCCCCGGTGCCCTTAAAATGTAGGTGCCCCAGTCCCTTGAATGAAGGTGAAATTGATCGGGTCAAGTTCACAGTTTCGGGTAACTCTATGAATGGAAGTACAGCTTCGCTTTCCTTCCATCTAAGGTTGTTAATATCTATATTCAAAGCATATCCCCTAATTTCATAGTAGATCCATCTAGCGTTAGTAACTGGATATTTTGATTGGAAGGGAACCATATGACTTGCCCTTTCCTTCTTGTGCGACCGAACGGGAGCACTAGCATGTGGGGTAATGCGACCGAACGGGAGCACTAGCATGTGGGGTAATGCGACCGAACGGGAGCAGTAGTGTTGGGTTAAGCAGCCCTACCTCCATTCCCTCTTTCCTCCATTCAGTAGCACAGATGGAGACAGATACTTTCAGGGATACAGATCGGGTGTCAAGTCCTTATATTCTCGGGTGTACGGGTGGGACGGGCCCCCCCTTACCCGATCGTACCCATCCACGGATAATATCCTTTTCACCAGTCACCCCAACAGATCGGATAAGAAGGAGACCACTTAAACAATCCCGTTGGTCTAACCCAGTTTGGTCTAACCCGTATTTCCCGGTATTTCTGCTGAATCATATATAAAGGAAAGTTTTATCGCTACTGCCTTAGAACAGATAACCCAGCCTGTCCCCACACCCACCACCAGCCATCCCCACCTTTAGCAGTTCATGAGGCGTTTAACCCCAACGAAAGGCTGTTCATGAGGAAGGGAAAAGGAGAAGATACAATAAGGCAAGTCAGAAGGAAGGCAACAAATTCCTTAGCAGCAATAGCAATAGTCATCAATAGCAGCAAAGGAAGGCAACAGCATCAGAAGGAAGGCAACTGAGAACATATCCTTATTTCTGGCATCTATCCACATTTCTGGCTCCATATTTCTCGATATTTCTGGCATCTATTCTATTCTCCTGGCGACCGTGTACACAACCTAGCCTTCCTGGTACACAGCCTTCCTTCCATTCCTGGGCATACCTTTCCCCGGCATACTTTAATATCTATCTCTTTATCCATACCTTTCATTACCTTTCATTACCTTCTATATCTATCTCTGCTGAGGAAGACCGCACCAGACCTTTCATTACCAGACCTTCTCCTTATCCCAATCTGTATCCCAATAGCAGCACGAGACTGAGACAGATTTCTTATCCACTTTTAGAAACTGAGACAACTTCTTAAGGAAGAGAACTTTGACTATCCCCAACAGACTATCCCCAACCTTCTCTCCCCAACCTTAACAGCTTATCCCGAACGAATTCATTCATCCCACTATATAATAAAAGAATGCCCCTATGTCGTACACATTTCGAGATGATCCCAGTGACAAAGTTTGAGGAGGTGGGCCATGATACGTCCCGAGCAAGGTGGAGTCTTTGAAGACGCCTGGACCCACGTCGGAGTACGAGGAAATGGGTTTATTGCCCCCGAGGGTAGGCAAGACATTGTCCAGATTGGTCTACGGGTTGGGATCGTAATACGTAAGCTGGTCTAAAGACACGATCTTTCCATTGTGTGGAAACATCATCATGCGGAAAACCGATGAAGCTATCGCCTTCATAGCATACATGTAACTACGACCAAGGAGAATGTTATAGTCGAGAGGGGCGTCTACAACTTCAATGTCAATTAAGACAGTCTTACCAGCTAACTCAACGGGAACATTTTGTTAAAGTCCTTCAGGTTGGGAAGGACGACCATCGTAAGCACGAAGGGTGATTGTCGATGGAACTAGCTCAGGAGATCCTAACCGCTTCCACACATTAGTGGACATGACGCACGTGGACGCACCTTCGTCAATGATGCAACGGTGAACGGTAAGGTTTTTGATCGTAATCGGGATCTGAAATGCAACAGACGGAGGAAGCCGAGGCTCTGCTTTATCTAAGTCAGATGTGATCAACCTAGCATTCGACGGATCGACGGCACCTAAAGCTGATAGTAAGGACTTCCGCTGGGAAGGAAAGGTTTTAAGAACCTTAAGGGCTGACATGGCGGCGGGTTACTGAGCCAAGTCATCCACGATACTATAGCTATGAGCGGCCCTCGCATGTGGATTATCAGCAGTACGATGTAAAGGTGCCTTTGGTACTTTGGGAGCATGGTCAACGAGAAAGAGCACACACAGGAACCAACCATCAGGGGACATTCCTGATGCTGTTGAGCTTGCATATCCGGTTGCAGTTGATTCATAGGCCCCGAAATGATTTGAAAAGCGCTACTATGATCCCCCGATTGAAGCGGAATTGAAGTGCGTGCTCGCCGATTAGCCCTTCCATATTTCCACAATCGCTCGGTGCCGGGAATAATAAGCGATGACTAGATGTAAGCCCGCTGGAATGACGATACTTCCTCCCCACTTATGATAGGTGTTGGTGGCATTTTAAGGGAAGCAATTTCATGACCCAAATATTGTGGAGAATAGCTCTAGAAGGGTGGGTAAAGGACCGGGAGAGGAGCTCACCTGTTGACTAATTGCATGCACAGAGAATGGAAAAGAAATGTACTCGACTGGTCTGTTGACTTTGTTCTTTCCGGGTACTACTGTTGTGTGTAATCCTTATACTATGGTTGGTGGCAGCCATTTCGACGACCGAGAAAGCCCCGCATTCCTACTAAAGTGGCCAGTCGACCCTAACTAACTCCTCGTATCATTTATTGTATTGAAGAGGGGCTGAGAGAACACCTTACCCGATGAAAATCACTTCTTTTCAGGAAGGGCCTTAAAAGGAGGTAGGGGGAAAAGTAATTGGGGGAGGGCTTATAAGGATCCGGCGGCTCTATTCTTATATGATATTAAGATCAATTCCATAGATACAGTTAATGTTGCTAGAAATTAATGTTGCTTTTCATTATCTCATGACAAAGGGAGAACGCTGATTATAATGTTTCTTAAAAGAGCTTTATTTCCCTCCACAACCGAGCATCATTCTCATTCAGTGCTGGGGTCAGGCCCCATAGCAAGTAGAAAAGGTGCTTGGTTGACGAGATAGAAGAGAGAGTATGACAATCTTGATCCATCTAAGCTGATCAAACTGAGCTAAGGAACGCGATGAGATCCGTTCATGGGTCTATATTCTAAATGCTCTAAGTTAAGATAATGGATCCGTTCTATTCTCTAAAGGTTGGTTAATACGCCCACCCAGAGGATGCATATAAGTTCAGGGGAGTAGGGGATCTAAAGGTGAATACGACTGGTCTAAGTGGTGCCCACCTCCCTAAAATCTAAGAAGTTCTGGGAGTAATTACTAATTTGGGCAGTTCCGACAATCCCTCTCTCCCACAACTTCGCTGTCTGACTGTACCAATCATAGATGAGATATATAGGTCCACGAATAGGGCATGGGTAGGTATAGTTCTTGAATCCGAGCTGTAGGGGGAGTTATCCAGTTGATCCATTTACTTATTACAAAAGTTTTTGCTATTCACGAGTTGGTGGGACGACCGGTTACTAGAGTTGACTGTGAGTCAGAGTGTTTTAGGCTTCTCCCTCCGGAACTAAGTGCATGCTTGTTTGACTCTGTCCAGTCAGTTAGTAAGTTATTGGAAAGCAGGATATATTTAGATAGCGGAAGAAACGGAATAAGGCGGTAAGGGTACAACAGGATCTAGGGAGCTGGATCTCCTGTGGGGCCTACGCGTAAAGGCCACGGGTGGGTAAGTATGGTCAAGAAAGAAAGATTAATCGATCGCTATGGGCGGCGGACACCCCTTCCCCTGGTAAGTATAGGTATTCTCACGATTTCCAGGAATGATTAAAGGCACAATAAGAGTGAATTCGTTCCATACAAGTAGTTTACCTCGTTGAAGCAGCTCCAGGACGAGATCGAGAACCAGAACCACCACCAGCAACAGAGCAAGCAGCAGCAAAGCCAGCCCCAGATACAAAGCCATCCAGCCAGCCAGCTACTACATACCACAGGCAGCCAAAGCTAGTTACCCACCAGGTCTAGATTAGTCAGTGGAACCAGTCGTTGATTCAGTCGTTTCTGTAGCTTCGGTATCATTACTAATAGATACAGATCAAGACCCATACGTGGCTTCAGTAGCATACCTAGAAGCATATCCATAAGCGAAGGCAGGTGCATCATTAGTAAGGGCAGATCCAAATCCATACTCAGGAGCAGTTCCTGGTCCAGATTAAGCAATTGATCCCGTCGATGAAGAAGTTGATCCGGGTGATTATGCCATTGATCCTGTAGACCCAGCAGCAACAGTTTACTAAGCAGCCCTCCTTGGTTTAGACCTTGGTTCAGCAGTAGATCCAGTTGAAGCACCACCACTAGTTTCAGTAGTTTATTCAGTCGATGAAGCATCTGTAAACGAAGAGACTTACTTTTGAAGCGAACCGAGGCATAGAGGCTCAGCACCAACAGACCAAGCTATTACACTGATAATAGGTGCTCACCCTCGCAACTACCACTACCTTTGCCCCTAGAACCACAGGACCAAAGCCCAACATTATAGATTCAATGGAGCCAGAAAAGGTTAGATTCGAAGTTCCCATGCTATTTTCTTTTGCTGTTCAACATTGTGCCTTCACTTTTCTCCACGGTCGTTCGCTACAGTGTTTTAGGCCTGACTCCTCGATAAGTCCTTGTGCGATCTCCCACTCGATCAGGGTCTTTCATCATCGAATCGGCGTAGAGAATCGACTGATATTGCACCTCCGAAGGAACTCACCATATATACGTATATAATATCACCATGTTGGAGGCACTAGCCTTCGCATTTGATTATATGCTCAGGGGCGCCGTCCGACCTTTGTCTTCAGAAGGAACTTCTCTTAGCATACATAGCATAGTTTACCAACCGCTCTGATACTACTTAACGCCCACCGGGCACCGGGCAAACAACACCTGAGAGACACAATGCCCCGAACTCAAGTCTTCCGAAGCCCTGCTGCGTACATGTGATATCTGTAAATTGTACTTCGCTATCTATTATCAGTCACTCCGGATCAATGTCAAGCGCCGTAGGTAGGTAGGTAAATGGGTAGGTAAATAATAAAAAGCCAACAGAGCCTTACCTGCTCTCCGTGCAGGTAAGTGTTCACCTGTAAGAGCCTGCCCATCTGCGTATCTACAGTCGAAAGCCCAAAGACCAGTCACTCCGCCATGATTCTACAGAACCAGCATCCGAATCAGTTGATCGGATTGATTCAAAAATTGATAGGCTTACTGCAAAAGAGAATAAATAGGGCGCAGTAGGCTTTATTAGGCCTGACGAGCCGTGAATGAAAGAAGACAGGGATAGG